>Ga0105107_10000869_pt1 | contig 19653 bp, 14 predicted proteins | sample PPLLaktember2015_6_FD_79335 | JGI IMG/M metagenome (GOLD analysis project Ga0105107, IMG submission 79335) | Freshwater sediment microbial communities from Prairie Pothole Lake near Jamestown, North Dakota, USA - PPLs Lake P8 Core (1) Depth... | ecosystem: Environmental > Aquatic > Freshwater >... | reverse complement strand
GTACCCCATCCCGTAGTATCCGATCGCGGCGGGGTTCGCCGCCACCTCGTCGGCGATCGCCTGGGAGGAGGAGAGCATGAGCGCGCCCGGGGCGAACTCCTCCGTGCCCGCCGGATTGTTCTTCCGCAGCACGTGCTCCTTGAAATAGACGTGCGTCCCAGAGTTCACCTCGCGGGAGAGGACGACGATCTTCTCATCGGCGCCGCCCACCTCCTTCCATCTGGTAATGCGGCCCGAGAATATGCCCGCGAGCTGGTCCACCGTGAGCTCTCCGACGGGATTGGACGGATGCACCACGACGGCGAGCCCGTCGAGGGCTACCATGATCTCGTTCGGGCTCACCCCTCGCTTCTGCGCGAGAGCCACTTCCTTATCCTTGATGTTTCTCGAGCTCATGGCGATATCGCAGGTGCCGCTGATAAGGCTCGCGAACCCTGTTCCGGAGCCGCCCCCCGTCACCGCGACGAACTCGAGGGGATTGAGCTCCATGTAACGTTCCGCCCAGGACTGGGCGAGATTCACCATCGTGTCCGATCCCTTTATCTGGATCATGCTGCCGTCCTGCCCGGTGCGGGAGCATGCGGCGAGCGCAAGCAGCAACATGGCTATGATGGTTCTCCTGATCATGGTCTCTTCCTCCAGCTTCGGCGCGCTTCCGATCTACGCCGCGCGACGTGTCCTCACTTGCCCTGGCCCTTCGAGAAATGCCGGTACAGGAGATAGGTTATCACATACGAGAAGATAAAGACCGCCGCCGGGAAAATGATGCCGAGCGTCACGCTATTCCCCCGTTTCTTTGTTCCGGTGGTGCTTGCGGTACGAATAATACGCGAGGATGAGCCCCGCGAAGGATGTCACGTACGCGAGCGACATCCCGATCACCATCTTGAGCTCGTTTCCCACGTCATTCCTCCCACTTAATCTTTCGTTCGAGGGCGTCGATGTATTCCTTCTGCTTCTTATCGTAGCCCTCCGAAACCGAGGAGAGCTTCGGATTGATGATCCAGATCATGTAGAGCATGAGGATCACGCCAAGCCCGAGAATCACGAAGCCGTACCAACGGAGCATAACGGCGAGCGCGGTGCCGACCACGAGCAGAACGTAGACGAGGGGCGAGATGATGACGGCGAGCGTGTCTTCCCGCGTCCATTCTTCCGCCTCTTTCGGCGTCCATTCCCTCCGAATGAACGGCATAGCTTCCTCTTCCTTTCCAGGGTCGAAGGCGCGCCGGCGCCCGCCCCGCGCGGCTCAGAGCAGCCCGCGCCTCTCGGCCTCCTTGCGCACCGGTCCCCACCATCCGACGGGGCGCGACATCACATAGAATTTCACGAGACGATCCATGTTCTCGGGCTTCGTCGCGAGCGTGACCGGAATGAAAACGAGCGCGCCGAGGAGCATGAGGAGCCAGAACTGCTGATAGTCCTTGAGATCGGGCAGGATGTGGAACGCGGGGAGCACCCACACGACGAGCCATGAGAAAACGAGATTGAAGATCCAAGCGGTCAAATATCCCCAACCGTTAAACCGCCACCAGATCACTTGCAGTATCCCGGGGAGCCACACGCCCGCCGCCATGATCCAGAGGGCGAAGATGAGCCACTCGGTGATGTTCTCCATGATCGAGCCGAAGATGAATGAGCCGATGAGCAGAATGACCGTGCCGACCCGTCCCACCCATACGAGCCGGCGCTCGTCGGCATTGGGATTGATGTAATGATGGTAGAGGTCGCGCGTGATATAGACGGCGCCGAGGTTCAGGTGCGTCGAGATCGTCGAGAGGTGTATCGCGACGATCGCGGCGAAGAAGAACCCGATCATCCCGACGGGGAGCGTCTCGAAGCCGAGGCGGAACCACGCCATCTCGTAGTCCTTGACCTGGGTCAGGTCGGGGTACATCACGAAGAAGGCGAGAATCGCGGCCGCCCAGATCGCGTTTCTCGTGACGACGAGGGCTTGGCCGGCCCAGATGCACCAGGAAGCGTCCTTGACTGAGCGCGCGGATTGGATTCGCTGCGCTTCCGGGAACCAGTCGATCGCGGTGGCCATACCGAAGCCGCCGAGGATTCCGATCACGAGCATCGTGAGAAACCACGCCATGGGAAAATCCCCGCCGAAGAAGCCGGTGAAGTTGAAAGGGTTCAGCATGCCGTCCCGGCCCATCGCGTGGAGCTTGTCGATGATGGCGGCGGGACCGCCGGCCGCGTGCAGCCCCCAGATCGAAACGAACGCGATCGCGATGAAGGCGATGATACCCTGCTGGAAATCGGCCATCACGACGCCCCAGTAACCGGCGGCGAGCACGTAGATCGCGCAGAGCGTCGAAAAGAGGATGAGCCCTACCCAGGGGGGCCAGCCGAAGAGGAAGAGACAGACCTTACCCAGGGCGATACCGACCCACCCGAGGATGAACATATTGAGAAATACCTGCCAGCCGGCGACCCACCCGCGGAGCAGCTCTCCCGGCATCCCGCCGTAGCGGAGCGTCTGCCACTCGGCGTGGCTGTAGGCGAGCGAGCGGCGGAATATCTTCGTCGAAACGAATGCGCTCACGGCGCACCATGCCGCATAAAAGCCGTACCAGAGCCCCGCGAGGCCGTACTTGTACACGACCCCGGCGACCCACATCGGGGTATCGGTCGCCGTGTGCGTCGCGTAGACGGACGAGGCCGGGAGCCACCAGGGAAGCCCGCGCCCCGCGAGAAAGAAATCGGACTCGGAGCGCTTCCCGAGGCGGTAAAAGAGCGCGCCGCTTCCGATCATGAGCACGATGAAGGCGATGAGCCAGAACCAGTCGAGGAACGCGAAGTGAACCATATCACCTTTCCATCGCAACCTGGTGAACCGGCGGGCCGCCGGACCGCGCTTCGGAAACCAGCCTTCGATCCGGCCGCCGGGCCTCGCTCCGGCCGATCACTCGATAACGATCTCGTCGGCGAAGATCCAGGCCTTCTCTCCGGCGCCCTTGTGCCACGGGGGACATACCCCCGCGTTCTTCGCCGTGATCCTGACGAACCGCGCGCTCCCGGCCGCTCTGCCGGACTCAAAATCCTCCGTGCGGACGCCCTCTTCCTCCCTCGGAGCGCCGGGAGCAACCCGGGCAACGGGCGTGAAGCTCCGCCCGTCGTTCGAGATGCTGAACTCTACCATTTCGGGGAGAAAAATCCACGAATTTTGATCCTGCAGAAAGCCGATTCTGATGCGGCGGACGGGCTGCGCGCGCCCGAGATCGACGACGGCGTCGAGATCGACTCCCTGATACCCCTGCCACGTGCCCGTCCTGAAGTCATCGGCGCCCCGCATGCCGTCGACGAGAGCGAGATCCCCTCCGCCCGAATATCTGCCGCTGTAGCGGGTATTGAGTTGAATCCTCCGGTTTCCCGGAATCTTCCGGAAGTCCGCGGTCACGACGCCGCTCCGCGGGAAGCCCTCCTTCATGGCCACCGCTCTGAGCGTGGTCGACTCGGTGAAACGAAGGGGCCAGGTGTAGCGCGCGGCGCAGGCGTCGGGCTCGCTGCCATTCAGCGTGTAGTGGATGCGGGCGCCCTTTTCGATCGAGGCGAGCGCCACCTCCACCGATCCCGAGAATGCCCGCGAGCCCGGGGCGACGTACGGAACCGGGAGAATGCGGCTCTCGGGGCACCTGATCGCGCTCACCGGAACACCGTCTCCCGCCCCCCATGAAGTGTCCGGCTCGGCTCCCATGACCAGCTCGAGCACGCCGCCTGCCGCGATGGCGCCGTGTTTCAGGTACGACTTCGCGTGCGGGCGCCCATTGAGGGATGCCGATTGAACATAGATATTCCTTTTCGAGTTTCCCTTCGCCCTGATCATGAAGCGCCTTCCCCCGCCCGCCGCGATCGAGACCTCTTTGAAGAGCGGCGAGCCGATCACATAGACATCGGAGCCGGGGGTCACGGGATAGAGCCCGAGCGCGCTCAGGACATACCACGCCGACATCTGGCCGCAGTCCTCGTTTCCGCAGAGGCCGTCGACACCGGCGCCGTAGAGGCCGTCCATGATGCTCCGCACCCGCTCCTGCGTCTTCCACGGCTGCCCCGCGTAGCTGTAAAGGTATGCCATGTGATGGCTCGGCTCGTTCCCGTGCGCGTATTGGCCGATGAGCCCCGAAACATCGGGGAGCTCGGTGCCGGTCGTCTTCGGGCTCACCGTGAAGAGCGAATCGAGTCTCGCCGCGAAGCGCCGGGGACCTCCCATGAGCTCCATGAGCCCGCTCACGTCCTGCGGCACGGCGAAGCTGTACTGCCAGGCGTTGGCCTCGGTGTAGTTGAAATTCACCTCGGCGGGATCGAAGGGCCCCCACCAGCCGCCGTTGACCTTCGCCCGCATGAAGCCGGTCGAGGGGTCGAAGAGATTCTTATAGGATTGCGCCCGCCTGGAATAACGATCGAAATCCTCGAACCTCCCCAGCGCGCCCGCCATCTGCGCGATGCACCAGTCGTCATAGGCGTACTCGAGCGTCTTCGAGACCGACTCTCCCTCCCGGTCCGACGGGATAAACCCGAGCTCGCGGTAGTGCGCGAGCCCCCGAAAATCGCTCTCCGCGCTGTGCTTCATCGCCTCGAGCGCCCGCTCCGCGTCGAATCCCCGGATTCCCTTGATATACGCGTCGGCGATGACCGGAACGGCGTGGTAACCGATCATGCAGTTGGTCTCGTTCCCCGCGAGCTCCCAGACCGGGAGCATCCCTCCCTGCTCGTACTGCGCGAGGAATGTATTGATGAAATCCGCCGTGCGCTTCGGCTCGATGATCGTAAAGAGCGGATGCGCGGCGCGGTAGGTGTCCCAGAGAGAAAAGACGGTGTAGTTGACGAATCCCGTCGCTTCATGGATCTCGAGATCGCGTCCCCGGTAGCGTCCGTCGACATCCATGAAGAGGTTCGGCGCGAGCATCGCGTGATAGAGCGCCGTGTAGAAGGTCACCCGCTGATCCCGCGTGCCGCCTCTCACGTCGATCGCCCCGAGGGCCGCGTTCCAGGCTCTCTCAGCGTCGGCGCGCACCGCCTCAAAATCCCAGCCGGGGATCTCCGCGTCGAGATTCTTCCGCGCGCCTTCGACATCGACGCCGGAAATGCCGACCTTCACGAGAACGGCCTCGCCCGCGGCGGTCTCGAAGCCCACAAACGCCTTGACGTTCGTTCCGGACACCTCCGCCGCGCCTTCGATGAGCGAGTCGTTCCGCACCGCCCCGCGCCCGGCGAACGGCTTCGAGAATCGCGCGACGAAATAGATATGCTGATCCTCCGCCCATTCGCGCGATCTCCGGAAGCCCTCGACCTCGGTGTCGCTCACGAATCGGACGCGTGAATCGATGACCGGATCCCGGTGCTCGAGATCGATGATGACGCTCGCGGGGCCGGCCTTCGGAAACACATACCGGTGCAGCGCCGCCCGCTCCGTCGCCGTGAGCTCGACAACGACGCCCCCTTCCTCGAGCTTCACCCGGTAGTAGCCGGGGAGAGCCTCCTCATCGCGATGGCTGAAGGGGGAGCAGTAGCCCGTCTCGGGATGAGAGGCATCCCCCTTCGCGAGCTGCGCCGCGCCGGCCGCGGGCATCAGGAGTATGTCGCCGTAATCGGAGCAGCCGGTGCCGCTCAGGTGCGTATGGCTGAACCCGTAGACAACGGTATCGGAGTAATGATACGCGGAGCATCCGTCCCATCCGGTGAGCCTCGTGTCGGGGCTCACCTGGACCATTCCGAAGGGGAGCACCGCCCCCGGATACGTGTGTCCGTGTCCTCCCGTGCCGATGAAGGGATCGACGAAGCGCGCATGCTCCGGCCTTTTCTCGACCGAGCACGCGCAGAGCGCGGCGGCGAGCGCAGCGGCCGCCGCCAGATTCACCATACGCATCGCAGCATTCCACCCCTCTCAATACGTGTCCGCGAGCGACATCATCCTGAGGCGTTCATGAAAATCATCGATTATCTCATCCGTGACGAAGCGCACCGTCACGCAGCTCCCCGGGAGCATGTCGAAGTAATTATCGTCGAAGACGCCGCCGCACCCTTCGACCTCGAGATAGAGATTCTTAACGAGAGCGTGCGCGCAGAGCGAAACGGTGTAGCCGCGGTCACCCTCCGCGACGGAGGCGACGGACACCGCCGGGACAATGCCGGGGGGCGGCTCCTCCAATCGGCGCACCGGCAGATCGAGCTCCTTCGGAGGAACGAAATAGAGGAGATTGCTCGAGAGGAGATCCTCTCCCTCATGAAGCTCCGCGCTGAAGACCACCCGATTCCTCTCGCGCCCGCGCAGGAAACGCTCGACCTCCGCCTCGAAGAAACGGCGGCTCGCGCCGGCGCGAATCGTGATCCGCTTGCTCTCGATCCAGATGATGTCCCCCGCGAAATCGACGAGTTTCAGCGTCGCGACCGCCTCGACGGGCTCCGGGCGGTCGGATACCGCATAGACGCCGAGAATGCCCTCCTCGACGACGGGAGAAACGAGCACCTCGCGATAGGCGTTTCGCGCGTAGTAGTAGAGCGCCTTCGGCTCGTTGCCGTAGTCGATGCTCGACCACGAGGCGGCGGGCCAGCAGTCGTTTAGCTGCCAGTAGAGGGTGCCCATGCAGTAAGGCTTCGCGCGCCGCTGCGCCTCGATACCGATCTTCATCCCCTCGGCCTGGAGGAGGCGGCTCACATAGAGGAGCGACTCGAAATCGCGCGGCGTATGGTAGTAACGCTCCCGGTAGCGCTCGATGAGCTCGTTCCCCCGCGGGTGCTTCTGGTGAGCGAGCATCACCTCCGAGTCGAGGCTTCGGTCCCCGGGACGGGTGAAACCGGCGACCGAGGCAGAGGAAGGGAATGATTGAAATCCGAACTCGCTCATGAAGCGCGGGATCTTCTCCATGAATACCTCGAAGGGCTCCGCGTCGTGCCAGACTCCCCAGTAGTGCGAATCCCCTTCGGTGAGGCTCCGCTCCTCGGCGCGGCCAAAGCGCGGAGAGGACGGCACGTAAGAAGCGCCCGAACCATATTCCGCGACGACCGAGGGGAGGAGCTCGTGGAAGAGCTTCTCATAGCCGCGCCATACGGCGGCGGAATCGCCGGGCGTGTACCGGAGCTCGCGCTGCCATCCCCAGTGATGCCATGCCTCGTCGATCTCGTTGTTGCCGCACCAGAGGGCGATCGACGGGTGGTTGCGCAGGCGCACGACGTTCTCCACTGCTTCGCGCTCGACGTTTTTCACGAACGCCTCATCCCCCGGGTACATGGCGCACGCGAACTGAAAGTCCTGCCAGACGAGGATGCCGTATTCGTCGCAGAGATCGTAGAAGAGATCGCTCTCGTAGACGCCCCCTCCCCACACCCGCAGCATGTTCATCCCCGCCGCGGCGGCGCTCGAGACGAGGAACTCATACTGAGCGTCGGTCACGCGGGGGAGAAAGCTGTCCTGGGGGATATAGTTCGCGCCCTTCATGTAGACGGGAACGCCGTTCAGACGGAAGTAGAAGCTCTCCCCTCCGGCATCGGGCTCGCGGACGAGCTCGACCTTCCGGATACCCACGCGCCGCTCCGCCCAATCGATGACGCGGCGCCCGTCGCGCACCTCGCCGAGCACGTGGTAGAGGTAGGGCTCGCCAAGGCCGTTCGTCCACCAGAGCGAGGGCTCGCTCACCGAGAAATCGATCCGTATTCTATTCGGCCCGGGAACGAGGTCCACGGCTGCGGCGCCGCGCATCCGGTCGCCGCAGTAGACCGAGAGGGTCACCCGCTGCGAATCGGTAGCCTCGATCGCGAAATGGGCCGAGAGCTCCGCCGCCTTTTCCGCAACGCTCCGCTGCTCGATATGGAGATCGGTGATTCGCGCCTCGTCCCACGCCCGGAGATACACGGGGCGCCAGATCCCCGACGTGACAAAGCGAGGAGCCCAGTCCCAACCGTAGTGATACGCCGCCTTCCGCGTGAGCACGCGCGGACCCCCGGGGAGCTTGGGTTCGAGCGCGTCCCACCGCTCTGCCGCGGCGGCGACCGGCGAATGGAAATAAACGCGCAGGACATTTTCCTTTTCCCGGAGGAGCCCCTTGCAGCCCGCCCGCCACCGGCGAAACATGTTATCGGCCCTGAGGAGGAGAGAATCGTTGAGGTAGACGTCGGCATAGGTGTCGAGCCCCTCGAACTCCAGCTCGATATTCTCGCGGGCCAGGAGCTCGCGGTCGGCGCCAAAAACGGTGCGATACTCCCAGTCCTCATTCTCGATCCACTGCAGGTCCTTCTCGTTCGCCCCGAAAAAAGGATCGTCGATGAGGCGATTGTCGAGGAGATCGGTGTGAACGCATCCGGGGACGGTCGCCCCGCGCCAGGGCCCCTTCGATACCTGGCGGAACTCCCAGTTGCGGCGCATCTCTATCGCCGCCTGCCCCGTGACGAGCAGGTAGCATGATGTCTCGCAGAGCGCCGATAGGAGCAGGAGCAGCAGCGCGCAACGCTTCACCCTCGTCTCCCCCGGTTGAAAACGGGCACAGTATATCATCGGGCAACCGATTTTGCCACTTGACGAATCGGGCATTGCAGCATATCTTGGAATTGTGGTACAACAATACCGATATTAGACGCAGCTCGCGCGCACCCGCCCGCGGGAAGGGATGAAACAAGGGGGTCAAATGAAGAGAACGTTAATATCGATCGACGAGGACCGGTGCACGGGGTGCGGGCTCTGCATCCCAAACTGTCCCGAAGGGGCGCTTCAGATCATCGACGGAAAGGCTCGCCTCGTGAGCGATCTCTTCTGCGACGGTCTCGGCGCATGCATCGGGCATTGCCCCGAGGGGGCGATCGCAACGGAAGAACGGGAGGCCGAGGCATATGACGAAACAAAGGTCATGGAGAACATCGTCCGCCAAGGTGAGAACGTCGTTTTGGCGCACCTCCGGCACCTCAGGGACCACGGCGAAAACGAGCTTTTCCGCGAGGCCCTCGCAGCACTCGTGGAAAGGGACATCGAGATTCCCGGGGAGTTTCTCGAGGATTCGTGCCGGTGCGGCGAGCTCGAGCCGGCGCCGCGGCCCGGCGGATGCCCCGGCGCCGCGGTCATGAGTTTGGGGCCCGAGAGAACGGGCGGCTGCCCGGGGAGCCGGACCATGAGCATCGAGACCGATTCCGCGTGCGGGGAGAAAGCGCTGCCCCAGAGCCGGCCATCCCGGCTGCGCCAATGGCCAGTGCAGATCATGCTGGTACCTCCGCACGCGCCTTTCTTCGATGGGGCCGATCTCCTCATCGCGGCGGACTGCGTCCCCTTTACCTTCGCCGATTTCCATGATAGGCTGCTCGCCGGGAGAGTGCTCCTCGTCGGCTGTCCCAAGCTCGACGACGCGGCGCACTACCTCGAGAAGCTCGCGGAGATCTTCAAGCGGAACGACATCCGCTCGGTTACCGTTGCCCACATGGAGGTTCCCTGCTGCTTCGGCATGGTGAAGCTCGTGCAGTCGGCGGTCGAGCGCTCCGGCAAGAAGATCCCCTTCGCGGCGCGGATGTTCAGTGTGAAAGGGGAGGAACTGTGATCGATCCTTCGAGAAGGCGCCCCGTGAGGATGAGAAGGGCTCTCGGCATCGCGGTCGCCATGGTCGCCCTGGGCGCTCTGCTCGCCGCGGCGAATGCCGATGCCGGCAGGAGCTGGCCGCGCGCAAAACGCGGCGCCGAGATCAAATGGACCTACAAGCTCAAGGAAGGTCTCGCGAAGGCGAAAAGAGAGGGCAAGCCGGTCATGATCGATTTCACGGCCGTCTGGTGTCCCCCCTGCAAGGCGATGGAGGATTCGACCTTCAGCGACGCGTCCGTGATCGCGAAGGCGGAGTCCTTCGTGCCCGTCCGCATCGATATCGACAAGCAGCGCGAGGTCGCCGCGAAATACGGCGCTCTCGCGCGCAAATACGGCGGCATCGGAATCCCGAACATCCTTTTCATGACGGCCGGCAAGAAGAAGCTCAAGCACATCGTCGGTTACTACGGGCCTCGACAGCTCGTCGCCGCGATGGATTCGGCGCTTGCGCCTCAGCGCTGACGGGCCATTGCCGCGCTATCGGCGCAGGAGACCCGGCGCCGGCGCCGCATCGAAGGAAGGCGGCCGGACGAATCGAAGGAAGGCGGCCGGACGAGCGGCTATTTCCCGAAGTCCCACCACCCGTACCAGCCCATGTAGAAGACGACCTTCTGATCGGTCCGCGCCGGATCGAGCTGGAAGAAGCGGTCCCACAGGTATTCGATACCCCACGAGGCGACGAGCCCCTTCGAGGAGTAGGCTTCGAGCGAGATACCGATCCCCGGTCCGATCGAATTGTTCCAGCCGTACTTCTCGGTATCGGCGCGATACCGCAGCGTCGCGTAGGTGTTGAGGGTGGTGTTTCCCCATTTGGCCCAATCGATCCCCTGCTTGATCCACCCCTGGAGGATGAGATTGCTGTCGCCGTCCTTCGGTATCTCCTGGCGCAGGTCCCCCCACGTCGAGCCGCGGAATCCGACGGCGGCCGAGACGCTTCCCGCCCAGAGTACGAGGCAGAGCGCGGCGATCGAGACTTGAAACGCGCGACGAATCATGGTCTATCTCCTTCCGTAGATCTCCGCGTCGGTCACTCCCCACGAGTGCTCGATCGGAAAATTCCTGATCATCAGAAAATCGCGTTCGAAATATCTCTCATACTCCGCGCACGGAGTGAGCTTGCCGTAGTAGAGATCCTCGCAAATGACGAAATCGACGCGTTCCGCGAAGGCGGGCTCGGGGTATTCCGTCTTTTCCACCTCGCCGAGGTTGAGAAACCGGGCATTCGGAAAGCGGCTTCCCATGGTGTACTCGTAGATGACGCCGTCCCACCCGTTCAAGGCCACCGTCATCCCGTCGAAGCCCTTCTCCTCGAGGAACTCTATGACGGGGGTCACGTCCGGATACTGCCGCTCGAGCCATTTCAAATTGTAGAGCCCGTACGCCCAGAAGATGACGAGCACCGCGCCGGTGAAGAAGTTCCGCACCGCCCGGCTCCGCGTCTGAAAGGAGAATATCTTCGCGAGATGATCGACTCCGAGCGCCGCCGCGGGCGCGAGGAATATGAGCGCGAAGATCATGTTCTTGTTCACCGACTGCTCGGCCCGCGTCACCAGGTGGAGCAAAATGATCGGCGATGAGAGCGCGATGAGCATCGCCGCCGTCTTGCCCCGTTTCTCGTGAAAGACGCCGAACACCGAGAGCAGCAGCATGAACGCGACCCAGCGGAAGGCCCGGTCGAACATCACGCCGAGCGGCTCCTTGATGTCCCGGTAGGTTCGTATCTGATTGATGACGGTTAACGTCGGCGCGTACTGGTCGAAGAGGATATAGAGGCCGAAGAGCACAACCATCGGAATCGCCATGTAGAGGATCGTCCGTTTGAAGCCGTGCTTGAAGAGCACGAAGAGCCCGAGCGCCGGTATGAACACCGGCAGGAGATACTTCGTGAGCGAGGCGGCAACGAGCGCCGCCGAGCCGAAGATGATCGAGAGGGCGCGATGCCGTTCCGATTGCACCCGCGCGGAGACGGCGTACATGCAGAAGGAGGCGCCGAGAAAGAAGGCGGCGACCATATCGTAGGTAGCGAGCTTCATGAGGTAGAGCGTCTGCCCCGTGCAGATAAAGAGGATGGCGGCGATGAGCCCGAAGCTCCCCTCGAAGAGCATCATCGCGGTGAGATAGACCGCCGCCGTGAGGCCGAGGCCGAAAAGGACGCTCACCATGCGGGCGCCGTAGATGCCCCCCGCGGAGTCGCCGAGCGCGGCGAGCATCGGATGGATGTGCACGGAACCGGTCGCGAAGGGACAGCCGGGACACGGCGCCCCCCGAAGAACCTCGTGCCCCATCGTGATGTGATACGCCTCGTCGATGAAGACGGAGTTGTAGTCGAGATCGCCCACACTCATGAAGAGCCCATAGAGAAGAATGAGAGCGAGAAACAGTCTCCGATGCGTAAAGAGCGCTGCCATATCACCACAGGGTGCCGATCGCGTCCGCGATCTCGAGAACGCGATTCAGCGCGTTGATGTCCGTTTTGTCGAACCTGATGCCGGCGACGCACTCGGGAAACTTGTCCGAGCGCTGCTGGATAACCCTCACGACGATCCCGCTGAGCGGAAGCGACCGCTCCCCGATGACCGCCTCGACCGTGAGCCGGTCCCCGGTTTCGAGATCTTCCCGCGCAGCGAGGAGGAGCCCGGTCTGGGAGATGTTCCGGATGACACCGTACGACCGCGCCCCGCTCTCCCTCCGGATGACGGCGGGCAGGAACGCGCGAACGCGCTCGGCCCGGTTCTTCCGCGAAGGCGTCTGCGTGAGGCGGCTCTCGATGTACGTCCGGTACCGGACGGAGTATTCCGCGAGGAACTTCGAAACGGCGGATGCATGCAAATACCGCGACATCGCGTCGAGCTCGCCGGTCTGCCCGGTGACGGCGAGACCGGCCCGGGTGACCACGTCCCCTCCCGCCTGAGCGGTCTTCTTGTGGACGACGCGCCCCGTGCTGGAAAGCGTCCGGTGCGGGAGCATGATCTCGAGCTTCATGTCGGTATCGCTCGGAATCGCGCCCGCCGCGACGAGGGATAGCCCGCTCTGCGTCGCGTCGTCGGCGGCGGCGAGACGCCGCACGGGCTTCCCCTTTTCCTCGTAGCCGTAGAAGACGGGCACCGCGTCGAAGATACGGAAATCGGTTCTCCGCTGGTAGAACTTCGTCCGCGCGTAGAGGAGAATGGCGATCGCGAGGCCGCTGTTGAAGAGCGCCCAGAGACTGTTCACCGCGATGATGAACTCGTCCGCGCGGAGCCCCAGGATGAGCTGCGTGATCGCGAAAATGATCGCGGCGATGCTCCCCAGGCATACGATTGTCTGCGGGAGAATGAGCCGGTACGGCGTCGAGGTCTGCGTTCCCTTCGGCGTGACCTTGAAGGTTCGCGCCCGCCGCGGGAGAAAGATCGAGAAGAACGATTCGAGGTAGGTGACGAATTTGCCCATGCTGAACTGCTCGAGCATGAGATAGCCGGCGTGGCCTCGCCCCATCTCGTTGAACGCGAAAAGCGAGAGCGCGTAGTACGGGACGAAATGGAGCAGATACGTGATGTCGAGCGCGTTCATCGGGAGAATGCCCGTGAAGAGCACGATCGGCGGCGTCACGTAGAAGACGAACTTCTGGAATCCCTCGATCGGATAGATGAGGCTTCCGAGGTAGCAGAGCCGCTGCGGAAGGCTCAGGCCGCGCACGAAGAGCGGGTTCGCCTTGAAAAAAACCTGCCAGCCGCCGAGCCCCCACCGCCGCCGCTGAATATGGAACGGATGGATTGTCTCGGCCGCGATTCCGTACGCGAGCCCCTCGTTGTGGTAGACCGACGACCATCCCTTCGCGTGAATGCGGATCGAGGTCAGCATGTCTTCCGTGATCGAGCTCGTCGCGAATCCCCCGACGTCGTCGATCGCCTTGCGCCGCATGAGAGTGCAGCTCCCGACAAAGTAGGCGGCGTTCCAGCGGTCGCGGCCGGGCTGGATCAGATTGTAAAAGAGCCCCTGCTCGGTCCAGATGTACTTCTTTTCGTGGTCGGCCCGGTGCTGAAAGGAATCGATGTTGTAGAACTCCTGCGGCGCCTGCGCGAAGCCGAGCGTTTCGTCCTTGAAGTAGCCGATGAGGCGGTCGATGAACTGCGGGAGCGGCGCATGGTCGGCGTCGAACACGGCGATGAACTCGGCCTCTGAGTGTTCGAGCCCGAAGTTGAGGTTGCCCGCCTTCGCGTGCTCGTGGCGCTCGCGGGCGAGGTAGACGCATCTCAGCTCGTCGCAGAGCGTCTTCACGGCTGCGCGGCCCCCGTCATCGAGCACGAGGGTCCGGTGAGGATATGCGAGATCGTTGCAGGCCAGCAGCGTTTTTCGCAGCACGGCGATCGATTCGTTCTTCGTCGGGATGAAAACATCGACGGTGCGGCCCGCGAGCGGCGGGGGCGCCTCGCGGCTTATCGGACGCCAGACGGCGAAGTAGAAGAGAAAGGTCGTGAGCGTTCCGAAACACTCGGCGATCCAGAGCGACCAGGAGAAGAAGAGCGCCGAATGGTTGAAGGTCGCCGTGATTCGCCAGTAGAGATAGTGGATCGTCACGATCATCGCGATTATGGCGATGACGCGACGGAGCCTTTCACCTTTGAGCGCGCTGAAATCTTCCATGAGACAAGGTTTCCCTTATGAAAAGCGTCGATGAACAGCCATGCGGATGCTATTTCCGATGGAGGATTCGCAAAAACCGTACCATAACATCTTCAAAACGCGAATCTTAGGGAAGCCCCGCTCGTGCCCCGGCGACCGGCCGGGGGACGCTCCCGAACCGGAGCTCCTATTTCCGAGGCTTCTTCCCCAGATCCTGCATCGATCCAATCGAGGAGCCGATGCGATAGAAATCGGGACTGCCCGGCGCAAAGATGAACGGCTGGAGCTTTGTGATATCGGGAGCTCCGCCCTCCGTGAGTATCGAATCGGCCGCCTTGACATCGACGATCTCGCCGATGAACATCGTGTGGAGGCCGAGCTCGACGGTCTTCACGAGCTTGCACTCGATCACAAGCGGAAATTCCTTTACATACGGCGCGTTCACGAGATCGCTCTTCACGGGGGTGAGCCCGCTCACGGTGAATTTGTCGACGTCCTTCCCTGAGACGCTTCCGAAATACGCGGCCTCCTCGGCGAAGCCCGCGGAGGGGATGTTCACCGTGAATGCCTTGCTCGCCATGATATTGCCGTACGTGTAGGTCGCTTGACGCAGCGATACCGTCACCATGGGCGGTTTCGAGCAGCAGATCGCCGCCCAGGATGCCGTCATCACATTGGGCTTGCCCGAGGCGTCGTAGGAACCGATCACCCATACGGGGCAGGGCGGCACAAGGGTCTTCGCCCCGATCGACCGAAGCCCCGCTGCCGGCTCCTCAGCGGTCGTCGCTCCCGCCGAGATGATGAGCATCGCCGCGCAAACCGCGGCCGCCGAATGAGAGAAACGCATCTTCGCCCGCCTTTCCCGGCCCTCGCGGACCGCATGCGCGAAACGGTATGATCGAACATAATAACACCACACGTGCCGCAATCATCAAAGCAAAATCGCCCGACGCGCCGTTGCGCCCTCGCTGCCCCCGGGGGGCGCAATCCCCACCCCACGCGTTCTCTCCGCCTTGGGGCGCCCTCTCGTCCGCGGGGAGCAACCCCCGCCCCGTCATCTTCCATTTCGCATTGCCGGCGTGCAAAATGGCTGCGCGCGCCCCCCCGCGCTCACGCTTGAAATGCCCCATGATTTCCGGCCGTTCCCGCCGCAAAAACCAAAATAAATCCCGAATAAATCGCGGCGGGGGCCGCGGGCTGCCGCCGCGCATCCTTCCCGCGGCTAATTCATTGTACGAGAGCATGTTGCCGGCGCAGCGCCCGGCGGACCCCCCTATCCGGCATGCGTCTCTCTCCGGGCGGGCGGGGAAGGCCCGTTTGAAGGCATGTTTTTTGCAGAATTCGCCTTGCGAGAAAAAACCTTCCGCGAAGGGATGTCTGCTTTGATGAAAAGAATGAAGAGAAAAGATAAAGGTTTCACGCTCGTCGAGGTGATGATTTCCGTTCTGATCATGGGGCTCATTGCGGTCCTCTCGCTGCCGGGGTTCAGCCGGTTCTTGCAGAACTGGAAGCTCATGGGGGACGCGGATCATTTTGCCGCGGCTCTCAGGACCGCCCGGGCTGCAGCCGTCACGAAAAACGCCAGCGCCGTTTTCACCTTCGATCTGGACGACAACACCTTTTCCTACTACGAAGACCTCGATCGAGACGGCAACCGTGACAACAACGAGTATCAGAGCGCGACGTACGAGCTCGAGCCCGGGATCGTCTTCGCGGCTCATACTCTCTCCGCCCCCACCCTGACCTTCGGGGCGATGGGCAACACGAGGGAAAGCGGCACGATCACGCTGCGCAACAGCTACAACAAGACGAGAACGGTCCGCATCTTCGGCGGAACAGGCAATATCCTCGTCAATTGAAAGGGAAGCGAAACCATGTTGAAATCCGAGAAGGGCGTTGGATTGATCGAGATCGTCATCGCGATGCTCATCTTCGGCATCGGCATAGCGGCGGCGCTGCGGACGCTGCCCGACAGCAACCTGGCGACAACGCGCGCGCGCAACATCAGCATTGCGACGAATCTGGCGCAGGAGAAGATCGAGGTTCTGCTGGGCACCCCGCTGACCAACGCCGATCTCACGGCGGGCACCCATAACGACCCGCAGAATCCGCTCGACCTCCATTACACGCGAGTCTGGAACGTGACCGATAACACGCCCCTCACCGGGATGAAGCGCATCGACGTGACGGTAACCTACATGGGGGGCGGTAACGATCGCGCGGTAACACTCACAACCTATCTCACCCCGAGGCGGTAACTCATGACGAATCATTCGAGAATACGGAATTCGGCGGCGGGATTCACACTGGTGGAAATGGTTATCAGCGTGCTCGTCCTCGGCGTCGTTCTGATCGTGATGGGAGGTCTCTTCGTTCTCTTCCAGAAGAGCTCCGCGCAGACGAACGACTTCGCCCAGGTGCAGCAGAACGCCCGAATCGCGCTCGATTTTCTGACCGAGCAGCTCCGGCAGGCGGGATCGCAAACCGACTATTTCCGGGGGCAGCGGCCCATCGTGCATGCGGGGCCTTATCAGGTCGCCTTCAACGCCGATATCGACAACGGCCAGACGATCGACGGCCTCGGCCCTCTCACAGCGCTCCGCCGGTCGTCCACACCGAACCGGGTCCCCCCCACCGGCACGATGATATATACCCCGGCGGCCGACTACCAGTCGAACGCTGAAACGATCGTGCTGACCCTCGACTCTAACAGCGACGGCGTCATCACGGGCGCCGATCGCGGCGACGACGCCGAGGAGGCCGGCAACAACACGAACCTCTTCATGCTCAAGCGCGTTGTATACGGATTCGACGGCAGCAGCAACGTGGTGCGCGATGCGAACCTCGCCGTTGTGCGCGGTCCCAATATGGCGGCCACCTGGACCATACCGCAGCCGCTCTTCCAGTACTGGTACGATCACGATGAGAATCCGGCGACGGCGGACCGGCTCTGGGGAGACGGCAACTCGAACGGCGTGCTCGACGGCGGCGAGATCACTGCCGTGTCGGAGATGCCGCAGAATCTCCTCAGCAGCATCCGGAAGATCAAATCAACCGCGGTGGCGGAATCGCATAGATATGACAAGAAATTTGAGACGAACGGGGGATTCCTCGACGTGACGATGACCTCCGAGGTCCTCGTGAGAAACGCGACGCGCACAAGCGCAAGCATTCAGGGCAAGGTCTATCAGGACATCGACGGCAACGGCGTTATCGGCCCGGAGGAAACGGGCATCCCGAACGTGGAGATCCGTTTGACCGGCCAGAGCCGCAGCGTGCGCACCGACAACTTCGGCATGTACTACCTCCCGCTTCCGGCAGGCACCTATTCCCTGACCGAGGTGGACGCGCCCGGATACATCTCGACCACGGCGAACGTCGTCTCCGTCACGCTCGTGTCCGGCCAGGCGGCCGTCATCAATTTCGGAGACCAGTCGAGCACGCCCATCGGCAAGGTCAGAGGCACGGTTTACGAGGACATCGACAAGAGCGGCGTGCAGGACGTGGGCGAGAACGGCCTGCCCGGCGTTCTCATCTCCATCGATAACGGCGCCCAGGTGCTGACTAATAACGCGGGATACTATTCCTTTATTGTGCAGCGAGGCACGTACACGGTCGTCGAGACGGATCCGACCGGTTTCAGCTCGACCACGCCGAACTCGGTCGTCGCGACGGTGGCGGCTGGTACCGATACGGTGACGGTGAACTTCGGCGATTTCGGCGCTCCGGTTTCCGGAACGCTCCAGGGATACGTCTACATCGACGAGAACGAGGATGGCTTCCGCGGCGGGGCTGAAGAAGGCGTCCCCAACGTCGTGATCAAGGCTTCGAACGGCGACAGCGCCATGACGAACTCGAAGGGGCTGTACAAGTTCACCCTCGTGCCGGGCACGTACTCGATTACGGAAAACGACCCGGAGGGCTACACGTCGACCACGGTGAACACCTTCAGCAACATCGTCATCGTAGCCGACACGCTGGTGACCCGCAACTTCGGCGATATTCTCGAGGTGCGCCAGGACTTCGTCGAGATCCACATCTCGCACACGGACCGAGCCCTCTCCGTGAGCGCCGCCGATCTCGAGGAGGACACGAAGAGCGACGTCGATATCGTTCTCGGAACGGCGCTCTCGATCGGCGTCGGCAATATGCTCGTCTTCCACAACGACTGGCAGACATCGACGACGCCTATCGGCGAGCTCTTCGAATCCGATCCGACATACCGGCGCGACGCGGGGCAGAACGTCAACACGCTCTCCCGCTACGACTTCTCCGGCGACGGGACGCCGGACTTGATGAGCGGGTTGGACTTCAGCCTCGGACGAAACATTCAGATCTGGTTCACCGGGGGCGGCGGCGTTCTGAGCTCGACCCCCGACGCGGCGTATGTCGCGAGCGGCTCGAACATTATTATGGACAGCAAGATCGCCGATTTCGACAAGGACGGATCGATCGATCTCGTCGTCGGCCTGAAATCGTCGACGGGTACGTACACAGGCGGGTTCGAGACCTTCAGGGGCAGCGGCGGCGGAACCTTCTCATCGTGGGAATACTTCACCGAGGCCGGTCCCACGGGCGCCATCAAGCTCGGCGAGATCTGGTCGGTGGAAACGGGAGACATCGACGGGGATGGGGACGAGGATATCGTCGTCGGCTCGCATACGACCAACTTCCGGGGATACATCGACATCTACCGCAACACGGGGTTTGCATCCGGCAATTTCGCCTGGTGCGCGCGCTACCTCAGCGTGAGCGCGGTGAACGACCTGAAGGTCGTCGACATGAAGGAAGACGACGCGAACGACGTCGACATCCTCGCGGCGACCTCGTCGAGCGCGCTCAACGGCCTCGTTCTCCTCTGGCTCAACACCGGCGGCACGTTCGGCAGCCCCGACACCCTGGGGTACGCCTTTAATCCCGAAGAGACTCCGAACTGGCCCGACGACTTTGTGACCGGCGCCGGAGAGGTCCTGAGCCTCGCCATACTGCACGTGAATAACGACGTATTCCCCGACGTTGCGTACGGGACGAGAAGCTCCGCTCTGTTCGCGGGGAATATCTATATTCTCCCGAGCTACGGAACGCTGCCGACGTACGGCCAGAAGATAAACCAGGTGGCCTCGGGCGAGATCATCACCATGGATGTGGCTGATTTCAACAAGGACAACAGGCCCGATATCGTCGTCGGAACGCGAACATCGGCGACTCAGGGACGGCTCGTCGCCTATTTCGGCAAAGAGCTCTAATACGGTCATCGAACCGCGGGAGGAAGGAAATAAGATGCGTAGAAGAATCTGGACAACCCCCGGAGGAGAGCGCGGAAACGTGCTCGTCGTCACGCTCCTCATCCTGTTCGCCATCTCGGTGATCGGCGCGACGATGGCCATGGTATCCTCCATGGATCTCAAGATCGCGGGAAATCAGCGGAGCACGACGCGGGCGCTGCCCGTCGCGGAGGCCGGCCTGAACGAAGCGATACACCGGCTCTCGCT
>Ga0105107_10000867_pt1 | contig 19679 bp, 19 predicted proteins | sample PPLLaktember2015_6_FD_79335 | JGI IMG/M metagenome (GOLD analysis project Ga0105107, IMG submission 79335) | Freshwater sediment microbial communities from Prairie Pothole Lake near Jamestown, North Dakota, USA - PPLs Lake P8 Core (1) Depth... | ecosystem: Environmental > Aquatic > Freshwater >... | reverse complement strand
TACCTGAGGCACTGCGGGAACGCGGCGGAGTAGCGATCGCCCACCGGGCAGTGGCGTCATCGACCGGCGCCGGAAGGGCGGCTGGCTTATATTCGCATCCGGCCCGGCGACAGCCGCGCGCCGTCTCGGCTCCGTCATCCGCCCTCTCATGCCCAAGCACAACCGCACCATATTCTTCGTCTCCGACGGCACCGGCATCACCGCCGAGATGCTCGGGCACAGCCTGCTCACGCAGTTCGAGGGCATCGAGTTCACCCAGGTGGTGGTGCCCTTCGTCGACACCGCGGAGAAGGCCCAGGAGTGCCTCGCACGGATCGAGGAGGTCAAAGCCCGCTCGCAGGCCCGGCCGATCGTCTTCTGCACGCTCATCGACGAGTCGGTGCGCAGCATGTTGCGCCGTGCCGATGCGCTGGTGCTCGATTTCTTTGAAGGGTTCATCAACCCCCTCGAGGTGGAGTTCCGCACTCGCTCGTCCCACGCGGTCGGCCGGTCGCACAGCGTCGCGCACAACAAGGAGTACCAGGACCGGATCGAGGCGGTGAACTACGCGCTCGCGCACGACGACGGACTGGGCAGTCGCGAGCTCGCCCGCGCCGACGTCATCCTGGTCGGCGTCTCGCGCAGCGGGAAGACCCCGACCTGCCTCTACATGGCCATGCAGTTCGGCATCAAGGCGGCGAACTATCCCCTGACGCCAGACGACTTCGAGCGCGCCGAGCTGCCCGGAGCGGTCGCGCCGCTCGTCGGCAAGCTGTTCGGCCTCACGATCACCCCCGAGCGGCTGAGCGAGATCCGCCATGAGCGACGGCCCGACAGCCGCTACGCGCGCCTCGAGAACTGCCGCTACGAAGTCGAGGAGGCCGAAAAGCTCATGCGCCGCTATGGCATCGAGTGGCTCAACTCCACGACGCGCTCGATCGAGGAGATCGCCACCAAGGTTCTGCAGGCGGTCAAGCTCGAGCGGCGGGCGTACTAGGGAACGTCTGGTCATTGGGGGAAACGTCCCCCTGCTAACCCCTAAGTCGGAGGACGCCCTGATTCATTCTTAGAACGAGTCAGAGCTTCCCTGGCGCGTTGCTGGCGCACCTGCTCGAACAGGCAGACCGCCGCCGCCGCAGCGACGTTCAGCGACTCGGTGGCGCCCGGCATCGGGACGCGCAAGCGCAGGCCCGCCATTCCCGCGAGCTCCGACGACACGCCGGCACCCTCCGATCCGAAGATCCAGGCAACAGGTCCGCGCAGGTCGACCTCGAACAGCGATGCGCCGGTCCGGACGTCGGTCGTTGCGACAGTGCCCCGGAACGCGCCTGCGATCTCCGCCAGCGCTGCATGTTCATGGATCGTCAGAAAGAAGTGCGCCCCCTGCCCCGCGCGCAACACCTTGGGCGACCAGGCGAAGACGCACCCTTTCGATAGAAACACGTGCTTCACGCCCGCCGCGGCGGCCGTCCGCAGCATCGAACCCATGTTCCCCGGGTCCTGGATCCCGTCTAGGAGCAGGCAGGTTTCGATGTGCGCCGGGGCGGCCGGCGGGGCGGGTGTCCGGATGACGGCCAGCAGGCCGACCGGCTCGACCACCTGCGCGATCTCCGCGAAGAGCCGGTCGGACAGGAGCGCGCGCACGCTGGCGGGCGCTCCGTCGAAGAGCTTGCGGATCTCGGCACGTGCGTAGGCCGACTCGCTCGCCACCACTGCCTCCGCGACGCCCCCGGCCGCACGGTAGGCGGCGACGAGATGAGGTCCGTCGAGAAGCGCCGCGCCCTGCTCGCGCCGCTCGCGCGCCGACGCTGCGAGGCGCGCGATGCGCTTGAACAGCGCGTTGTCGCGCGAGCTGATACGCTTGATCGAGCCTGGAGACATCGCGCGAGCGCGGCAAGGGAATGAATTCGCGGGATGCTCGCGAGTCTAGCAGAGCGAAGGATGCGGATCGCGATCGTCACACCCTCGGCGACAAGCACACGCACCGGGAACCTGCACACAGCGCAACGTTACGCGGCCTTCCTGCGCGCCGCGGGGCACCGGGTGCACGTCGCGTCCGCATGGGATGGCGGCGAATGCGATCTGATGCTCGCGCTGCACGCGCGTAGGAGCCACGCCTCGATCGCGCGCTTCCGCGCCTGCTATCCGGCACGCCCTCTCGTCGTCGTGCTGACCGGGACCGACCTCTATCGGGACATTCGCAGCGATGCCGCGGCGCAAGACTCCCTCGAGCTGGCGACGCTCCTCATCACGCTTCAGGACCAGGCGGGACGCGAGCTTCAACGCCGTTTGCAAGACAAGGTACGGGTCGTCTATCAGTCGGCGAACGTCTCGCGCACGGCAGCGCCGCCGCAACGGCGGTTCCGGGTCTGCGTGGTCGGGCACCTGCGCGCGGAGAAGGATCCGTTTCGCACCGCGCTCGCGCTCGCGCACCTGCCAAGTGAGCGGCTGATCGAGGTCGTGCACGTAGGCGACGCACTCAGCCCGGAGATGGCGGCCGAAGCGCGCCGACTGATGCGCGTCGATGCGCGCTACCGGTGGGTGGGCGGCGTGCCGCACAACCGCGCCCTCGCCTGGCTGGCACGCAGCCACCTGCTCGTGGTCAGCTCGCGCATGGAGGGCGGTGCGAACGTGATCTGCGAGGCCGCCCGCGCAGGCGTGCCGGTCGTCGCGTCACGGGTACCGGGTAACGTCGGCATGCTGGGTCCGCGCTATCCCGGCTACTACCCGCTCGAGGACGAGCGTGCGCTCGCGCGATTGGTTGGCCGGGCCAGCGCGGATGCGCGCTTCTACGCCCGACTCATGGCCGGCACCGCTGCGCGTCGGCATCTCTTCGCGCCCGCCGCCGAGCGCCGCGGCGTCCTCGCGGTGGTGCGCGAGGCGAGCCGCGCGAGGGAACGCTAGCGGCCCTCGTCGTCGAACAGCACCACCTGCAGCGGCACGCTCCCCGACCGGAGGACTTCTTTCACCGGCCCGAAGGTCGCGCGATGCGCGGCACAGGGCCCGAGACGGCGCAGCGCTTCGAGATGGTCCGGGGTCGGGTAGCCCTTGTGGCGGTCGAAGCCGTAGGCCGGGAAGCGCTCGTTTAGGCGCACCATCTCCGCGTCACGCTCGGTCTTGGCGAGGATCGACGCCGCTGAGATCGCCTTCACCGCGGCATCACCGCCGACGATCGCCTCCGCCGGAATGCCCACATCGGGGCAGTGCAGGCCGTCCACGAGCACCCGCTGCGGCGTTAGCGCAAGGCTCTCGATCGCCCGCTTCATCGCGAGCAGGCTGGCACGCAAGATATTCAGGGCATCGATCTCTGCGACCGTTGCCGAGGCGACCGCCCATGCGAGGGCGCGACTGCGGATCCGGATAGCAAGATCGAGACGCACGGATTCGGCAAGGCGCTTCGAGTCATCGAGCCCGCGGACGGGCCGGCGGGCATCGAGGATTACCGCGGCGGCATACACCGGACCGGCGAGCGGTCCCCGCCCGGCCTCGTCCACCCCGCACGCGATGCGACGGCTCAAGGTCAATGTTCCGTCCGCATCGCCGGATCGTGCACGAGGGGAACCAGCGCGTCGGCCGCGCGCTCGGCCGAGTCGCGGCGCAAATCGGCGTGGAGCCGCAGGAACCGCTCCTCGATTGCCTTCCGGAACGGGGCGTCGGCGAGCATGTTGCCGACCGCCTGCGCAAGGTTCTCCGGCGTAGCTTCGTGCTGCATGAACTCGGGTACCACCGCCTCGCCGCAGAGGATGTTCGGCAATCCCACGTGGGGCACCTGGATCAGGCGCTTTGCGATCGAATAGGAAAACGGGGCCACGCGGTAGGCGATCGCCATGGCACGTCGCGTGAGGGCCGCTTCGAGGGTCACCGTGCCGCTCGCCGCGAGCGCCACGTCGCACGCGGCTAGGGCTTCACGCGAGTGGCCGAACAAGAGCGCCATCGGCAGGTCGCGCGCGTCGTGGCGGTACAGGGCCGCTTCGAACTGGTCGCGCGTCTCGCGCGTTACGAGCGGGACGACGAAGCGGATTGCGGGCAGTCGTGCATGCAGAAGCTTGGCCGTGTCGATGAACGGGCCGGACATCATTTCCAACTCGGACTGCCGGCTGCCGGGCAGCACCGCGACCACCGGGGCGTGCGCGGGCAGGCGCAGCTGCTCGCGGGCGGCATCCCGATCGGCATTCTCGGGGATCTCGTCGGCCAGCGGATGGCCGACAAAGGTGACATCCACGCCCGCGTCCCGGTAGAGCGTCTCCTCGAAGGGGAACAGCACGAGGAGATGCGAGACGTACTCCTTCATGCGGCGGATCCTGCCCCGCCGCCAGGCCCAGACCTGCGGACTGACGAGATGCGCGGTGGCGAGACCTCCTCGCTTCAGCTTGCGCGCCAGTCCGAGGTTGAACTCGGGGGAGTCGATGCCGATGAACAGCTGAGCGCGCTGCGCGCGCACCCGCCGGAAGACCTCGGCGCGAATCGCGAGCAGCTCGCGCAGGTGTCGGACCACCTCCACGAAGCCGCGCACTGCCAGCTTTTCCTGGGGAAACCAGGATTCGAGCCCGGCCGCGACCATGCGCGGCCCGCCGATCCCGCAGAACTCCGCCTCCGGAAGCCGGCGGCGCAGTGCCTCGATCAGCCGGCCGCCGAGCAGGTCTCCGGACGCCTCGCCCGCGACCAGGGCGATTCGGACGGGCGCGTTCACGCTCTTCAGCTCAGCGGACGATGCCGCGGGAGGCCTTGCGCAGGAACTCCGCGAGCACCGCCACCTCGGGACTCGACGCGGCCTGTGCCTCGAGCGCACTTTGCGCCTGCACGAGCGTCAGGCCGCGCCGATAGAGCGTACGGTAGGCCTCGGTGAGCGCCGCGATCGCCTCGGCGCTGAAGCTGCGGCGCCGCAATCCCTCCGCATTCAAACCGAGCGCTTTAGGGGGGCTGCCCGCGACGGTCACGTACGGCGGCACGTCCTGCCGCAGCATGGTGCCGCCGCCGAGCATCACGTGCGCCCCGATCCGGACGAACTGATGGACGCCGGAGAACCCGCCGAGGATGGCCCAATCGCCGATGTGACAGTGGCCGGCGAGCTGGGTGTTGTTGGCGAGCACGGTCTTGTTGCCGATCTGGCAATCGTGCGCAAGGTGCACGTAGGACATGATCCAGTTGTCGTCGCCGACGCGCGTGACCTCGGCATCTTTGCGCGTGCCGGTGTTGAACGTGCAGTACTCGCGGATCGTGTTGCGGTCGCCGATCTCCAGACGCGTGGGCTCGCCCGCATAGGATTTGTCCTGCGGCGGGCCACCGAGCGCGGTAAACGACCCGATGCGGTTGTCGCGCCCGATCCGGGTGTGCCCCTCGATGATGGCGTGCGGTCCGACCTGCGTTCCCGCGCCGATCTCGACGTGCGGACCGACGATCGCGTACGCCCCGATCGAGACGCCCGCGTCGAGTCGCGCCTCGGGATGGACGATGGCCGTGGGATGGATGCTCGCCATGCCCCTTACGCGTCCCGCAGCGCGCACATCATCGTTGCGACCGCCGCGAGGCGCTCGCCTACGCGTGCCTCGGTGGAGAACTTCCAGATGCCCTTGAGATGCCGGTCGATGCGGGCGTGCAGCATGAGCTGGTCGCCCGGCATCACCGGGCTCTTGAACCGGGCGTCGTCAATGCCGACGAAGTAGACGACCGAGTGCTCGTCGGGCAGGCGCTCGCCCGACTTGAACGCGAGGATGGCGGCCGCCTGGGCCATCGCCTCGATCACCATCACGCCCGGCATCACCGGGTGATGCGGGAAATGCCCGGGAAAGAACGGCTCGTTGATGGTGACATTCTTGAGGGCAACAATGCTCTTGCCAGGTTCCATCTCGAGCACGCGATCGACGAGCAGGAAAGGATAGCGGTGCGGCAGATGCTCGAGTACCGCCTTTATATCCATCGCATTCATTTGCCTTGCTCCAGGTGTTGCACGCGCCGGTCGAGCTCTCGCAGCCGATCGGTCAAGCGCGCGAGGCCACGCAGATGCGCGACGATGCGTCGCCACTCCCGTGCCTCCTCGGCGGGAAAGACGCTCAGATAGGTCCCGGGCGCACGGATCGACTTGGTCACGATGGTGCTGCCCGCGACGATCACCCGATCGACGATCGTGAGATGGCCGCCGATCATCGCCGCCCCGCCGATCATGCAGTGGCGCCCGATCGTCGTGCTGCCCGCAATCCCGACGCACCCGGCTATCGCGGTTTGCGCTCCGATGCGGCAGTTGTGGCCGATCTGGATCTGGTTGTCGAGCTTGACGCCGTCCTCGATGATCGTGTCCTCGATCGCGCCCCGGTCGATGGTTGTGTTCGCGCCGATCTCCACGTCGTCGCCGATCAGCACGCGCCCGATCTGCGGAATCTTCAGCCATCGCCCGCCTTCGGGCGCGTACCCGAACCCGTCGGCGCCGATGACGGCCCCGGAGTGGACGACCGAGCGTGCACCGATCTCGCACCCCGCATAGATCGTCACCCGTGCGTGGAGTCGGCAGTCCGGGCCGATGGTGGAGCGCTCGCCCATGATGCAGCCGGCACCGAGCGAGGCCTGGCTGCCGATTCGCGCACCCGCGCCGATCACGCAACCGGGTCCCACTTGCGCCGTGGCCGCGACGACTGCGTCGGACGCGACGATTGCGGAGGGATCGATGCCCGGAATGACCGGCGGCGGCGGGTTGAGCAGCGCCGAGACGCGCGCGAAGTACGCGTACGGATCCTTGCAGACGATGCGGGGCAGCGCTGAGGCGTCGCGATCGTCCATGCCGACGATCACGGCCGAGGCTCCGGTCGTGGCGAGGTCGGGGCGGAACCGAGGCTGTGCTAGGAAGCTAATCGCGCCGGCGCCGGCGCCCCGGAGCGTTCCGACCGCGGAGATCTCGACATGAGGGTCGCCGAGCAGCTCGCCCCCGAGCCGCGCCGCGATGTCGCCGAGCCTGACCGGGCCGGACCCCATCGCTCCGATCGCTACTTCTTGGCGGGCGGAGCGTCGTCGAGCGCGCGGATCACCTTGTCGGTGATGTCGATGCGCGGGCTCGCGTACACGGCCTCCTGCAGGATGACGTCGTACTTCTCGGACTCGGCAATCTGGCGCACGACGCGATTGGCGCGCTCGAGGATCCCCGACAGCTCCTCGTTGCGGCGCTGGTTGAGATCCTCGCGGAACTCGCGTTGCTTGCGCTGGAACTCGCGGTTCATCTCGCCGAAGTCGCGCTCGCGATTGCGGCGGTCGGTCTCCGACATCGTCATGGCGTTCTTCTCGAGCGTCTCCTGCATGCGCTTGAGCTGCTCGGCGAGCTTCGCGAGCTCCTGCTCGCGCTTGGAGAACTCCCCCTCGATCTTCTTCTGCGCGCGCTGCGCCGGCGCCGCGTCGCGCAGGATCCGGTCGAGGTTGACGAACCCGATCTTGCCGTCCACCTGCGCCGCGCCCGCGCCCGCGAACCCGAGCAGCGCCAAAAGGACTAACAGTTGGAACTTTCTCACTTTCGTCTCCTGCTGCCTCTTGGCGGCGCACCGTCCCGCAGCGCACCGCATCGCTTCGCGCTCAGAACTGCTGACCGAACACGAACTGGAATTTCTGGATCTGGTCGCCGGGCTGGTCGTTGAGCGGCTGGGCAATGCTCAGTTTGAGCGGGCCGAACGGCGAGTTCCAGGAGAACAATATGCCCGTAGAATATCGCAACTGGAGGTCAGACAGCGTGTAGTTGGTCTGATCGAGCCACACCTGGCCTGCGTCGAAGAACACCCCGAGGCGCGCCGAGCGGTCCTGCCTAAGGCCCGGGACCGGGAAGAGGATCTCGGCGTTGCCGACCACTTTGCGGCTCCCGCCAAGCACGCCGTTGATGTCTCGCGGACCCAGCGTGCTCTGCTCGTAGCCCCGCACGCTCGACGCGCCCCCGGCGTAGAAGGACTTGTAGAAGGGCAACTGCTTGCCGTCATACCCGCCGCCATATCCGATCTCGCCGTTCAGGTACAGGGTGAAGTCGGTGGTCAGCGGGTAATACCAGCCGAGCTGGTAACCGAGCTTGTAGTACCGCAGGTCGAGCACCGGGAGCGTCACCTCGGCCGTCGCCCGCTGAATGGTTCCGGTCGTCGTCCAGATGGCGCTGTCGCGTCGGTCGCGAACCCAGGACGTGGTCGTGATCAGCGCCGTCGGCTCCTCGCCGTTCTGGTTCACGAAGTCGATGAATCGCTGCGGACTGTTCGAGAATACTTCGATCTTGGTTTGCTCGACCGTCATACCGAAGTTGATGCGGTCGAGCTCGGTGACCGGGAAGCCGATCCGGACACCGGCGCCGAGCGACTCGGTGACGTAGTTCCCGAGGTTGAGCTCCTGGGCATCGAAGCGGCGGTCGTAGATGTCGAATCCGGCGCTCAGGCCGTCGATCGTGAAGTACGGATCGGTGTAGGAGATACCGATGTTGCGGTTCACCTTGCTCGTGTTTGCCGCGATGCCCACTGCGTTGCCCGAACCGAAGACGTTTTGCTGGTTTGCGGAGGCCTGCAGCACCAGGCCGTCGGAGCTGGAGAAACCGATCCCGAACAGCAGATTTCCGGTCGGCTTCTCCTTGATCTTCAGGGTGACGTCCACCTGGTCGGTCGTCCCTGCGACCGGCTCGGTGTCAAGTTCCACCTCCGAGAAATAGTTGAGCCGGTCGACCCGTCGCTTCGACAGCTGGAGCTTCTGGGCGTCGTAGAAGGCGCCCTCGAGCTGGCGCAGCTCGCGCCGGATCACCTCGTCGCGCGTTTTTGTGTTGCCGACGACATTGATGCGCCGCACGTACACGCGCCGCCCCGGGTCCACCATGATCGTGAAGGCGACCGTGCGATTGTCCTTGTCGACGTCGGGAACCGCGTTGGCGTTGGCGAACGCATACCCCTCGTCGCCGAGCCGCTCGGAGATCTTCTTCGTCGAGTCGGCGAGTTTCTCGCGCGAGAACGGCTCCCCCGGCTTCACCGTGACGAGCCGGGCGAGCTCGGCCTCGGGCAGCAGCAGCTGGCCGCCGAGCTGCACGTCGCGCACGGTGTACTTCTCGCCCTCCGCGACGTTGATCGTGATGTAGATGTCGCGCTTGTCCGGCGTGATCGAGACCTGCGTGGACTCGATGTTGAAGTCGAGATAGCCGCGATTGAGGTACCAGGAGCGGATCGTCTCGAGGTCGCCGGAGAGCTTCTGGCGCGAGTACTGGTCGTTCTTCGTGTACCAGCTCAGCCAGCCCGGCGTCTGGAGTGTCATCAGATCGAGCAGCTCCTTCTCGGTGAACACCCGGTTGCCGACGATGTTGATGCTGCGGATCTTCGCGACCTCCCCCTCGTCAACGGTAAAGTTGATCGAGACCCGGTTGCGGTCGAGCGGCGTGACGGTCGTCGTCACGACGACGCCGTACCGTCCGCGCGTCAGGTACTGGCGCTTAATTTCCTGCTCGGACTGGTCGATCACTGCCTTGTCGAAGGTCCGCCCCTCGGAGATGCCGTTCTCCCGAAGCGCCTTGCGCACCTGGTCCGCAGGAAATTCCTTCATGCCCACGAAGTCGATCTGCGCGATCGCCGGGCGCTCGTCCACGACGACGACGAGGACGTTGCCCTCGACCTCGATGCGCACATCGCGGAACAGGCTGGTCGCGAAGAGGGCGCGGATGGCCTGTGCGGCCTTCTCGTCGGTCATGGTCTCGCCGACTTTGATCGGCAGGTAGCTGAAGACGGTGCCGGCCTCGACGCGCTGGAGGCCTTCGAGGCGGATGTCGCGGACGACGAACGGCTCGAACGCGAAGGCGTACCGCGCGACGAGCAGTCCGAGCAGCGCCGCGACGAATCGCTTGGTCATCTAGGGCGCGCCGCTTAGCCCGAAATCAGGCGGTTTATATCGTTATAGAAAGCGAACGCCATGAGGAACAGAAGCACCACCAGTCCCGCGCGCTGCCCGAGCTCCATCACGCGCTCCGACACTGGGCTCCCCTTCAGAACCTCGATCGTATAGTACATCAGGTGTCCGCCGTCGAGCAGCGGGATCGGCAGCAGATTCAGGACGCCAAGGCTGATGCTGATGAGCGCAAGGAACGCAAGATAGGGCAGGAGCCCGAGTTGCGCGGACTGCCCGGCGTAATCGGCGATCGTGACCGGTCCCGAGAGGTTGCGCCACGACACCTCGCCGATGATCATCTTCCCGAGCATCCGCAACGAGAACACCGACATCTCCCAGGTCCTGGCCAGCGCCCGCACGAGCGACTCCCCCGGACCGTAGCGAACCTCGACCAAGTAGGCGCTCATCGCGCCCGGGTCGACGTACGGGCCGGCGCCGATGCGGCCGATCGTTTCTGCGCCCAAAGACACCGGCTCCGGGGTCACCTCGAAGCGCAGCCGCGTCCCGGCCCGGTCGACGTCGAGCAACAACGCCCGCGCGGGACTGCCGCGCACCTTCGCAACCAGCGCCTCCCAGGTCGCGATCGTCTGGCCGTCGATCGCGAGAACCCGGTCGCGCGCGAGGAGTCCCGCCCGTTCCGCGACACCGCCCGACACCACCTGCCCGATCGTCGGGGGCACGTCCGGCCGGAACAGCCGCAGGCCGAGCCGCGACAGCAGATCGCCCTCGACTTCGTGGGTCTTCACCTGCGCCAGATCGAGGGTCCGCCAGTCCAGCGCGCCGGATGGCCCCTGCACCTCTAGCCGCGCATCCTTTCGGTCGAGCGCCAGCTGGAGCACGTGCCAGCGGACCTCCTGCCAGCTCGTGACCGCAGCACCGTTGATCGCTCGAATCGTGTCGCCGCGCAGGAGCCCGGCCCGCGCCGCCACGGTGCCCGGATCCGGGGCGGCGATGATCGGCTTCGCCTCCTGCACGCCGCCCATGAACAGTCCCCAGTACAGCACGATCGCGAGCAGAAAGTTCGCGACGGGTCCGGCGAGGACGATGGCGAAGCGCCGCCAGACGCCCTGGCGGTTGAACGCACGCGGCAGATCCTCGGGCGCAACCGGGCCCTCGCGTTCGTCGAGCATCTTCACGTAGCCGCCGAGCGGGACCGCGGCGATGATCCATTCGGTCCGATCGGGGCCGAAGCGACGCGTCGCGAGCGCGCGGCCGAACCCGACGGAGAACCGCAGCACCTTCACCCCGCACCAGCGCGCGACCAGGTAGTGACCGAGCTCGTGCACGACGATCAGCACGCCAAGGGCCACCACGAACGACACGACGGTATGCAGCAGGCTCATTGGAGTACCCTCGCGCTAACCGCGCTGGGGAGTTCGCCCTTGGGGCGGCCCGGCGGGCTCACGCCCGCCTCGCAACCGGTCGCGCCACGGCCGCCGCCGCGGCGGCACGGGCACGGCGGTCCGCATCCAGCACGTCGTCCACCGTCGCCGCAGCCGAAATCGCGACCCCCGCAAGTCCCGCCTCGATCACGTCGGTAATGCGGACGAATGCCAGCTCGCCGCGCAGGAAAGCGGCGACCGCGACCTCGTTCGCCGCGTTGAATATCGCCGGCGCGGTGCCGCCGGCCGCGAGCACGTCGTAGGCGAGCGCGAGCGCACGAAAGCGCTTGAAGTCCGGGGCCTCGAACGTGAGTGCGCCGAGCCGGCTGAGGTCGAGGGCCGGGACGCCTGCCTCGATCCGCTCGGGATACGCGAGCGCCTGCGCGATCGGCGTGCGCATGTCCGGATGGCCGAGCTGGGCGATCACCGAGCCGTCGGCGTACTCCACCATCGAGTGCACGACGCTTTGCGGGTGCACCACGACCTCGATCCGGGACGGCGGCGCGCCGAAGAGCCAGTGCGCCTCGATGATCTCGAGCGCCTTGTTCATCATCGTCGCCGAGTCCACCGAGATCTTGCGACCCATGCTCCAGGTCGGATGCGCGCACGCCTCGGCGGGCGTCACCGCAGAGAGATCGGCGAGCGCGCGGGTGCGGAACGGCCCGCCGGATCCGGTGAGCAGGATGCGTCGCACGCCACAAGCCTCGAGCCCTTGCGCGGCACGCGGCGGCAGGCATTGGAAGATCGCGTTGTGCTCGCTATCGATCGGCAGCAGCTCGGTGCCCTGCTCCCGCACCGCGCCCATGAAAATCGGGCCGGCCATGACGAGGGCCTCCTTGTTGGCGAGGAGGAGCTTCTTGCCTGCCTGTGCCGCCGCGAGGGTGGGGGCCAGCCCGGCGGCGCCGACGATCGCCGCCATCACGACATCGACTTCGGGTCGCGTCGCGGCGGACACCAGTCCCGCTTCGCCCGCCAGCACTTCGGTGGCGATATCGGCCCCGGCCAGGCGCCGCTTCAGCATCTTCGCGCCGTGCCCATCTGCGAGCACGGCAACGCGCGGCCGGTAGGTCGCGCAAAGCTCGAAGAGATCCTCGCTCTGGGTGTTCGCGGTGAGCGCGAACGCGCGGAACCGATCTGGATGCCGCCCGATCACGTCAAGCGTGCTGCGCCCGATCGAGCCGGTGGCGCCGAGCACCGCGACGTTTGCAGGCCTGCTCATACCATGCTCACCAGCGCCGCCGCCGGGAGCACCGCCGTGAGCGCATCGATGCGGTCGAGAACGCCGCCGTGCCCCGGCAGCAGGCTGCCGCTGTCCTTGAGGCCCGCCTGCCGCTTCATCGCCGACTCGAACAGGTCGCCGGCCACCGACAGCAGCGTAAGCGCCGCGACGAGGAGGAGCAGCCACCCGAGGCTCCCCGGCAGGTCACGGATCAGCGCGGGCACGTGGACGGGCAGGAACAACATCCAGGCGACCGCGAATGCGGCCGTCGCCAGCAGCGCCCCGTACAGCCCCTCCCGCGTCTTGCCGGGGCTGATCGCCGGGGCGAGCTTGATCCGGCCGTACCGGTGGCCGGCGAAGTAGGCAGCGATGTCCGCGATCCAGACCAGCATCATGAAGACGAGCAGCGTGACCGGCCCGATGTTACGCAGATGCACGAGCGCGAGGAAGGTCGGGATGAGCACGACCCAGCCGACGGCAAGGACGAGCCAGGCGGCCGGCCGCGGCGGCCTGCGGACGAGCCAGATGGGCGCGCCGAAGACCCAGAATGCCACCGCGATGCCGTAGATCGGGATGAGGGCCAAGGCGCCGGGCCGGCCATTCGCGAGCCCGAGGACGGCCGCGAGCCCGAGGCCGATCGCTGCCGTTCCGACGGCATAGCCGGTCCGGGCCGAACGACGGGCGCGCGCGAACCCGCACCACTCCCAAGCGCCCGCGGCGAGCACCCCGGCCGCGAATACCGTCCAAGCGAGCGGGGGCAATCCGAACAGCGCGCCCAGGAAGACCGCCGCGAGAACGACGGCCGTGAAAATGCGCTGACGCAGCATCCCGAACCGCGGTGGCCGGTCAAGAACGGCGGGCGGCACGCGCACGCGCCGCGGGGTCGGGTCGTCGGGTGGCGGTCGCGCCTCTCACGCCGGGCCGCGCGCGCGCCGCGGCGAACCGGGCGCCGGCTCCGCGAGTGCAGCCTCCTCCGGCACATCTCCCGGAGCAGGGCTGCGCGCGAGCTGTTCGCTCGTGCGGCCAAAACGCCGCTCGCGCCGAAGGTACCAGGCAAAGGCCGTGTCGAGGGCGGCACTGTCGAAATCCGGCCACAGGAGCTCGGTGAAATAGAGCTCCGCATAGGCAAGCTGCCAGATCAGGAAGTTGCTGATGCGCTGCTCGCCGCCGGTGCGGATGAAGAGATCCGGCTCCGGCGCATAGCTCATGGCGAGATGCGGCGTCAGCTCCGCCTCGCTGTACCCGTCGGCACGGCCCGGAGCCGCGCGCGTCATGGCGTTGATCGCCTGAAGGAGATCCCATCGTCCGCCGTAGTTCGCCGCGATGGTGAGGGTGAGCTTGCGATTGCCGGCGGTGCGTGTCTCGGCGCGCCGAACGAGCCCCTCGATGGTTTCGCCGAAGGGCGCGACATGCCCGATCACGCGCAAGCGGATCCCGGCCTCGTGGAGCTTCTCGACTTCCTGCTCGAGCGCCATGCGAAACAGCTGCTTCAGCACCGAGACTTCCTCTTCCGGCCGGCGCCAGTTCTCCGAGCTGAACGCAAACAAGGTGAGGTACTCGACGCCGCGTTCTGCACACGCGCGCACCACCGTGCGCACCGCTTCGACGCCGCGACGATGGCCGGCAACGCGCGGCAGGAACCGCTTTTTCGCCCAACGCCCGTTGCCATCCATGACGATGGCAATGTGCCGCGGCACGACGCTCGTGTCGGGGATGGACTGGGTGGAGCTTACGAACATTCGCAGTGGGTTGGGCGCAGCGGGGCTAGACCTGCATGAGGTCAGCCTCTTTCTGCTGCAGGAGCTTGTCCACTTCGGCAACGTAGCGGTCGGTGAGCTTCTGCACCTCGTCCTGGGCGCGGCGCTCCTGGTCCTCGGGAATCGCCTTGTTCTTGAGGAGTTCCTTCAGATGGTGGATCGCGTCGCGGCGCAGGTTGCGGATCGCGACTTTTGCGTTCTCGCCCTCGTGCTTGACGACCTTGATGAGCTCCTTGCGCCGCTCCTCGGTGAGTGCCGGCATGGGGACCCGCACGACGTCGCCCTGGGTAGCCGGGTTGAGACCGAGATCTGAATCACGAATCGCCTTCTCGATCGCCGGCGCCATCTTCTTTTCCCAGGGCTGCACGCCGATCGTCCGCGAGTCGACGAGCGTGATGTTCGCCACCTGGCTGAGGGGCGTCTCATTGCCGTAATAGTCGACTTTGATGTGGTCGAGGATCCCGGTGTGCGCACGGCCGGTGCGCACTTTGGCGAGATCCGTCTTCAATGCGTCGACCGACTTCCTCATCTTTTCGTCGGTTGTCTTCTTGATCTGATTGACGTCCATGGGCTTTTCCCTCCTACACGTGGACGAGTGTTCCTTCGTCCTCTCCCATCACCACACGCTTGAGCGCCCCGCGCTTGTAGAGGCTGAACACGACGATCGGCAGCTTCTGGTCGCGGCAGAGCGCCAGCGCGGTCGCATCCATCACTCGCAGGTGCTTCGTGATCGCCTCGTCGAACGTCACTCGCTGGTAGAGGCGCGCGTCCGGGTCAGTCTTCGGGTCGGCGGTGTACACCCCGTCCACTTTCGTCGCCTTGAGCACGACCTCTGCCCCGATCTCGCTGCCGCGCAACGCGGCGGCAGTGTCGGTAGTGAAGAAGGGGTTGCCGGTACCGGCCGCAAAGATGACGATCTTCCCCTCCTCGAGGTACCGGATGGACTTCGGCCGGATGTACGGCTCGACCACCTGCTCGATGTTGATCGCCGACTGGACTCGCGCGTTGAGGCCCTTTTGCCGCATCACGTCCGCGAGCGCGAGGGCGTTCATGATCGTCGCCAGCATGCCCATGTAGTCGGCGGTCGCGCGGTCCATGCCGGCGGCGCCGAGCGCGACCCCGCGGAAGATGTTGCCCCCGCCGATCACGCAGCCGATCTCCACGCCCAGGCTGGCGATTCCGGCCACCTCGTCGACGATCATCTCGATCGTCTGCCGGTTGATGCCGAAGAGGTCGTCCCCCATCAGCGCCTCGCCGGAGAGCTTGAGGAGGATGCGCTTGTACTTCGGCTCGGCCATCGTCGCGGCTCGATCTCGGGCTCTAGCGTCCCGCCCCGGCTTGCGCCATCACTTCAGCAGCGAAATCGCTGTACTTCTTCTCGATGCCCTCCCCCACCACGAAGAAGCGATAACCGCGCAGCTTCGACTTCTTCTCGGCGAGCGCCTTCTCGACCGTCTGCTTGTCGTTCATCACGAACGGCTGGCCGAGCAGCGTGATCTCGGCGAGAAACTTGTTCAGCGCGCCGTCGACCATTTTGACGGCGATCTCGGGCGGCTTGCCCGACTCCCTGGCGCGCGCTTCCTGCACCGCGCGCTCGCGCGCGACGACGTCGGGGGCGACCTCCGCCTTGGAGAGGAACTGAGGCTTGGCAAAAGCGATGTGCATCGCGACGCCCTTGCTGATCTCGTCGTCGCCTTCGTAGTCGACCATCACGCCGATCTTCACGCCGTGCAGGTACTGCACCAGCTTGCCTTCGGTCTGCATGCGCACGAACCGCCGGATTGCCATGTTCTCGCCGATCTTCTGCACCAGCGCCTGCCGCTTCGCCTCGATGTTCTCCCCCGCGATGCTCAGCCGGGAGAGCGCCTCGACGTCGGCGGGGTTCTCCTGTGCGATAACCTCGGCCAGTCCGCGCGCGAACGCCAGGAAATCCGCGTTCTTCGCCACAAAGTCGGTCTCGCAGTTCACCTCGACCAGCGCGCCGAGCCTCCGGTCGGACGACAGGTAGGCCCCGATCACGCCTTCCGACGCGATCCGCCCGGCCGCCTTGCTCGCCTTCGCGCCGCTCCGGACGCGCAACAGATCCTCGGCCTTCGCGAGGTCGCCACCGACCTCTTCGAGCGCGCGCTTGCACTCCATCATGCCGAGCCCGGTGCGCTCGCGCAGCTCCTTCACCAAACCCGCGGTGATCTCCGCCATGTTTCCTTGCTCCCAACCTTCAACACCTGAAAAAAAGGGGCTGCTCGCCCCTTCCCAATCCGGCAGCGCGGATCACTGTCAGCTCCCGCGCGCGTCCGCGTCGTCCACCTCGACGAACTCGTCCGGGCCCGCCGCCACGATGTCGTGAATCGACTGCGACCGACCCTCGAGCACTGCATCGGCAATCCCGCGTGCGTACAGCCGGATCGCGCGGCTGGAGTCGTCGTTGCCAGGAATCACGTGCGCGATGCCCTCCGGCGAATTGTTCGAGTCGACCACCCCGATCACGGGGACACCGAGCTTGCGCGCCTCGAACACGGCCCCTTTCTGGTAACCGACGTCGACGATGAACAGGGCGTCGGGAATGCCATCGAGGGTCTTGATGCCGCCGAGGCCGCGCTGCAGCTTGGCGAGCTCGCGCTGGAACTGCAGGCCCTCCTTCTTCGACATGCGCTCTACGCTGCCATCCTCGACCGCCGCCTCCATCTCCTTGAGGCGCTTGATCGATTGCTTGACCGTCTTGAAGTTCGTGAGCATGCCGCCGAGCCAGCGGTAGTCGACGAACGGCATGCTGCAGCGGATCGCCTCCTCGCGGACGATCTCGCGGGCCTGGCGCTTGGTGCCGACGAAGAGGATCGTGCCCTTGTTCCCGGCAAGGTTGCGCGCGAATTTCAGCGCGTCGTTGTACATCACCATCGTCTTTTCGAGATTGATGATGTGGATCTTGTTGCGGTGCCCGAAGATGTAGGGGGCCATCCGCGGGTTCCAATAGCGAGTTTGATGTCCGAAATGGACGCCCGCCTCCAGCATCTGACGCATCGTGGTCGACATGCATTCGCTCCGTCTTAGGGTTCAAGGAAGCCTGCCACCCGCAACACCCCGCTTGAATCCGATATCGCGCGGAGCACCCTAAGGGGTGGAGGCCGGTCTGGGGCGCGACCGTGCGGCGCAAGCCGACGACGTGCCCGGGTCCCGACCGTGCCTCGCAAACGCGCGAGTGCATGGGGTCGAAACAGCGTGGGAGTGTAGCATGAGCGGGTGAACAGGCTCAAGAATCTCCTTGCCAAACAGCAGATTATTCGGTGCCAGGTCCGGGACGAAGCGCCCGGGTAAGCTGTTTGCCTCAGGCACATCGATCCACTATTCTTCCCGCTTTTTTGGGCGCTCCCCGGCGTGGCCGTAGCTCTGAAATCTGCCGACGAAATCCAGAAGATGCGAGTCGCAGGCCGGCTTGCGTCCGAGGTGCTCGACTACATAGCGCCGCACGTGAAGGCGGGCGTTACGACCGCCACTCTGGACCGGCTCTGCCACGAGTACATGGTCGGCGTACAGGGCACCGTCCCCGCGCCCCTGAACTACGCGCCGCCGGGTTATCCGCCGTTCCCGAAGTCGATCTGCACCTCGGTGAACCATCAGGTCTGCCACGGCGTGCCGGGCGACAAGGTGCTGAAGAACGGGGACGTCGTGAACATCGACATCACCGTGATCAAGGAGGGCTATCACGGCGATACCAGCCGGATGTTCTACGTCGGCGAGCCGTCGATTCAGGCGCGGCGCCTGTGCGACGTCACCTGCGAGTGCATGTGGCTGGGGATACTCGCCGTGCGGCCCGGTGCCTTTCTCGGGGACATCGGGGCCGCCATCCAGCGACACGCCGAGAGTCACGGCTACAGCGTGGTGCGCGAGTTCTGCGGGCACGGCATCGGGCGCCGGTTCCATGAAGAGCCGCAAGTCCTGCACTACGGCCGGGCCGGAACCGGTCTCGCGCTCGAGCCCGGCATGATCTTCACGGTCGAGCCGATGATCAACGCCGGCCGTCCGGCGATCCGCGAGCTTGCGGATGGCTGGACCATCGTGACCAAGGATCACAGCCTCTCGGCCCAGTGGGAGCACACCGTGCTCGTCACCGACAGCGGTTTCGAGGTGCTCACGATCTCGGCGGGCACGCCGCCCATGCCCCAGTCGCTCCTCGCGGCCTGAAGGGGCGCATCCGGTGGCTTCGATGCCGGCTCGCCGCCTGGAGGCGCACGGCGAGGTGGCGCCCTGCCGCGAACGGCTCGCTCTGGAGCGCGCCCGGCTGCGGGCAGAGTACGACGAGTCGCGGGACGCGGGCCGGTATCTCCGCGGCCATCGTAGCGCCGTTGACGCGGCGTTGCGTGAGCTGTGGCGCGGCGCGGCGCTGCCCCGGGCGCTCGCGCTCGTGGCCGTGGGCGGGTACGGTCGCGGCGAGCTCTATCCGCGCTCGGACGTGGATGTTCTGATCCTGCTTCCCGGTCCGCTCGCGGCCGCCGAGGAGCAGGCGATCGAGCGCTTCGTCGGCCACCTTTGGGACGTCGGGATCGAGCTGGGCCACAGCGTGCGCACCGCCGACCAGTGCGTCGAGGAGGCCGCGAAGGACATCACGGTTCAGACCGCCTTGCTCGAAGCGCGCCTCCTCGGCGGCAGCCGTACCGCGTTCAACGAATTCCGGAAAGTGCTCCGCAGCGGATTCGATCCTCAGGCGTTCTTCAAGGCCAAGCGCCTCGAACAGGAGCAGCGCCACGAGAAGTACCAGGACAGCCCCTACAGCCTCGAGCCGAATCTCAAGGAGGCACCCGGCGGCCTGCGCGACCTGCACGTGATCCTGTGGGTCAGCCGCGCCAGCGGTCTCGGCACCGACTGGCGCGCCCTCGCCGCACGCGGGCTCATTACGCGACAGGAGGCCCTCCAGCTCCGTCGGTACGCCGAGCTCCTCGCGCAGATCCGCATCCGGCTTCATCTGCTCGCCGGTCGCCGCGAGGACCGGATCCTGTTCGACTACCAGAGCGCACTCGCCGAGGCCTTCCAGGTGGCCGCGATCGGCGCGAAACGCCCCAGCGAGCTGTTCATGCAGCGGTACTACCGCACCGCGAAAGCGGTGACGCAGTTGAACACCATCCTGCTTCAGAACCTCGGCGCCGCAATCTTTCCGGCTTCGGCGGCCGCGCCGGTGCCGCTCAACGAGCGGTTTCAGATGGTGCGGGAGCTGCTCGACGCGCGCGATCCGCAGGTCTTCGAGCGCGATCCGCACTCGATTCTCGAAAGCTTCCTGCTGCTGCAGCAGCACTCCGAGCTCAAGGGGATGACCGCGCCGACGCTGCGCGCGCTGTGGCGCGCGCGCATGAGGATCGACAGCCGCTTCCGACGCGATCCGGCGAACCGCGCGCTGTTCATTTCCCTGTTACAGCAGCCACGCGGCATCGTGCACGAGCTGCGCCGGATGAACCAGTATTCGATCCTCGGACGCTACCTGCCGGC
>Ga0105107_10000865_pt1 | contig 19713 bp, 16 predicted proteins | sample PPLLaktember2015_6_FD_79335 | JGI IMG/M metagenome (GOLD analysis project Ga0105107, IMG submission 79335) | Freshwater sediment microbial communities from Prairie Pothole Lake near Jamestown, North Dakota, USA - PPLs Lake P8 Core (1) Depth... | ecosystem: Environmental > Aquatic > Freshwater >... | reverse complement strand
CGGCAGCATGAACATCCAATCGAGGTAGTTCCGGACGACGGAGGTCTCCGCCGATTCCGGGTGCATCTGCGAGAGCCGGCTGATCTGCTTCTCGATCTCCTCCTTGACCTCGTCGGAAACGCGGATCTTTCGGAGCTTCTCCTGGTAGATCCGGATCTCTTCCTGGATCTCGGTCCCCTCGCCGAGCTCCTTCTGGATGGCCTTCATCTGCTGGCGCAGGAAATACTGCTTCTGGAGCTTGTCCATCTCGCCTTTGGCCTCGGTCGAGATCTTCGATTGGACGTCGAGGAGCTCGAGCTCCCGCGTCAGCAGCTCGTAGACCTTCTTCAGCCGTTGGACGGGGTCGCTGATCTCGAGGATGCCCTGGGCCTCCTCGACCTTGAGCTCGAGGTTCGACGCCGTCAGGTCGGCCAGCCGCCCCGGCTCGTCGACGTTCGAGGCGATGATGAGGACCTCTGGCGGCAGGGACTTGCCGAGCGAGGCGGCGCGCTCGAGGCCGGAGCGGACGTTGCGGATGAGGGCCTCGCTCTCCAGGCTCTTCTCGGGCTTTTCGGGCTCCTGGATGACCGCGACCTCGGCGACGACGTGGTTCCCCTCCTCTTCGAAGCCGTCGACGCGGGCCCGCATGAGGCCCTGGGCCAGGATGCGCACCCGGCCGTCGGGGAGCTTCAGCATGCGCATGATCAGGGCGACGGTCCCGACATTGAAGACGTCCTCGCGCTTGGGGTCCTCGACCTCCATGTCCTTCTGCGTCAGGAGAAGGATCATCCGGTTGGTCGAGAGGGCGGCGTCGATCGCGGCCTTGGATTTTTCCCGGCCGACGAAGAGAGGGGCGATCATGAACGGGAAGATGACGATGTCCCGGAGCAGCAGGACCGGGAGCTTCGGCGGGACTTGGAGCTTCGGGCTCTGCTCTTCGAGGATGCCCCCGATCTCGCCGCCGTTCTTGTCTTCGATGCTGGCCATGATCTGACTCCAATCTTTTCTTAACCGCCGTTCCGGCGGACCTTGATCTCCACGTCCCTCCGCCGCCGCGGCGGCTTCTTCAGGACGATCGTCAGGACGCCGTTCTCGAGGGCGGCGACGGCCTGGTCGGTGTCGACCGCCCCGGGCACGACGACATCGCGCCGGAAGACCCCGTACTCCCGCTCAAGCCGCGAGTACAGGGACCCGCGGGGGGCGCCCAGCTCCCGCTTGAAGCCGCTGACCTCGAGCCGGCTCGAGAAGAGCAGGACCTTGATGTCCGTCCCGTCGACGCCCGGGAGCTCCATCTCGACGATGTACTCCGCCCTGGTCTCGTACACGTCGACGGCGGGAGTCGTCACCTCCCCTGGGGCCGGCAGCCGGGGCTCGGGCCTCCGCTTGGCCGCGGCCGCGGCCCGGACCTCGGTCTCGGCTTTGCGGGGACGTGAGACGGGCTTGATACGGCGGACCATGACGGGGGCGGCGCGGACTATTTCTCTTTCATGAGATCCTCGAGCTCCCGGTGGAATTCGGCGACGTCGCGGAATTCGCGGTAGACCGAGGCGAACCTCACATAGGCGACCTTATCGAGCCCCTTGAGCCTGTCCATGACGAGCTGCCCGATCTCGGCGACACCGATCTCCTTGTCCGGACGCTCCTGGAGCAGGGACTCGATCTCCTCGACGATCTCCTCGAGCTGGCTGATCTGGATCGGCCTCTTCTCGCAGGCCTTCATCATGCCCCGCAGGAGCTTCTGGGTGTCGAAGGGCTGGCGGGTGCCGTCCTTCTTGACGACCATGTAGGGGATCTCTTCGATCTTCTCGTAGGTCGTGAAGCGGCGCTTGCAGGACAGGCACTCGCGCCGCCGCCGGATGGAGATCCCCTTCTTGCTCTCCCGGGAGTCGATGACCTTGCTCTCGAGGAATCCGCAGTACGAGCACCTCATCGCTTCTCGTTCTCTCCCATTCGCTTGAGCTGGAGGAGGCTCAATCCTTCTCGGGCCAATATAGCATATCCCAGGGCGCATGTCACGGCGATCTGGACGGCGTGGAAGACGACGGTCAAGCCGGCCGCGCGGCCCGGATCGAGCCGCAGGAGAAGGACCATGCCGAGCTTGCTGAAGTAGTGGAAGCCGCCGACCATGCCCGGCGTGGGGATCGAGGCGCCGATGGCCGTGAGGAAGACGTAGGGGATGACCAGAAAATACGGCACCCGGACGTGATAGGCGGCGAAGAAGACCCAATAACAGAGGACGATCCAGAGCCAGACGATGAGCGACATCACGGCGTACAGGGCGAGCTGCCTCACGGTCCGGAAGAACTTCAGCCCTTCGATGAACTCGCAGAGGGCCCTTTGGACGGCGGCGCGCGTTTTTTCGGGCAGCGGCCTGCACACGAAGCCGGCGATCCGAAGGGCCCGGTCCTTCTGGAAATAGAGGAGCAGGATCACGGCCAGGAGGGCCGCGGCGACGGAGATGCCGAGAATCCCGAGGACCGTCAACCGCTCCCCCGCCTCCGTCCCGATGGGCCATGATCCGGCGAAGAGCGGCCGGGCGGTGAGGAAGAGGCCCAGGAGCAGGCACAAAGTGACCATGTCGAAGAGGCGCTCGACGACGACCGTGCCCACCGCGAAACCGGTCTTCAGGCGCTCCTTGCGGGCCAGGTACAACGGCCTCACCAGCTCGCCGATGCGTCCGGGAAACACGAAGTTGACGGTGAAGCCGATGATGTTCGCCGCAACGAGGTTCCGGAAGCGGACATTGATCTTCTCGCGCGCGATGAGAACGTGCCAGCGGGCGGCCCGGACGACATAGCCGATCACGAAGAGCGGGATGACCAGGAGCAGGAACAGCGGAATATTGACGTCGGCGATGTGGGCGGGAACACCCCTCCAATCGACGGACCGTCCGAACAGGAAGAGGAGGACGAGAGAGAGGACGACGGCCGCGGCGATTTTCAGGGCGTTCGATTTCATCGGCGGGGGTCATCTTACCATGAACCCCGGGGCCCCTCAACAGGGGCGGGCTGAGGGTCCGCGGGCCAGCCGGGATCGCGTCCCCGATTTCGTTCCGACTTGAATTTTATCCCGGATTTATTTAAGATAGTCGTCCCTGCTGGGAAGTCGTCCAACGGCAGGACTCATGACTCTGGATCATGCAATCAAGGTTCGAATCCTTGCTTCCCAGCCAACCCCTCCCGCGCCGCCTAGAACCACTTGGTGATCGTAAAGTTATGGGTGTGGGCTCCGCCGATGTCGGAATTCCCCGAGGTCACCGTGACCGAGCCGCCGCCGTTGACCGTGGTCAGCTCGGCTTGGGTCATGTCGAATGAGTGGGTGTGAGCGGAATTCGAGGTGGTCGTCTTCGTGATCCCGGCAGCGGGCGGGGTTTCGACCTCGGTTCTTTGGAGGGTCACGGAGTGGGTGTGAGAATTCGCGCTGGTCGACGTGAACGACCGCGAGGTGCCGCCGGGGGGAGGCGTCGTGGAATCGCTGCAGCCTGATACGCCGATCATCAGGAGGGCGAGAACGGCCACGCCGGTGATCACCGCGAGGATTCTTCGTGTGGACATCTGATATTCTCCTTCCTTACTAAAATCGAACCGCGGCCTCTGTGGTCGCGGAAATCGTTCCGCGCGCGATCGGTCCAGCGGCCTGAACCGGGACGGCCTTCAGGCGTGGGCGTCGCCCCGCCGCTGGGCAAACCTGGCACTCAGGCAGTCGCTGCAGAGCCTGTTGAACTCCGCGGTGCGCCTGCGCGGGAAGCCCGATCCGCCGGAGTTCAGGACCCCCCGGACCTCTTCGAGGCAGTTCTGGGGATCGATCATGGATGCCGCGCAGATCTCGAAGAGCCGGAGGACCTCCTCGCCTGAGTCGGCCCAATACCATTTTTCGCAATCGCCGCATTCCATGAGACGCCTCGAAGCGAACGGCCTGCCGGATCCCCCGACCGGGCTTACATTCCTGTCCCAGCAGAACGGGCATCTTCCGTCCATGTCAGCCTCCTTGCTCGTCGACTGCCGCGGAATTCAGGAAATACAAGAATCGTGCCAATTCTCCGGGCCGCCGGCCCCCGTCCTTTCCCTTATGCCCCGCCGCCTTGGCCGACACCCTGTGACCTGTGAATCCGGTCCGCAGGAAAGAGTCCTGCCGGGCTGGGATCGCCGGCCGAGGGCTGATCAAGCAGGGGCCTGGAGAGCCCGCCGAATGGTCACCGCGATCTCCCGCAGGGAGAAGGGCTTCCAGATAAAAGCTCTGATGCCCTTGGCCGCGGCCTGAGCCTCGGTCAATCCCTCGCTGTAGCCGGTGCACAGGATGATGGGCAGCCCCTGTCTGACCCTGAGCATCGACGAAGCCAGGACCCCACCGGTCATGCGGGGCATGGCCTGGTCCAGGATAGCGAAGTCGAAGGCGCCAGGGTCCCGGAGGAAGACATCCAAGGCCTCGACCGGGTCGGTCATTGCGGTGACGCGGTACCCCAGGTAGCTGAGCAGCCGCGTCATGGCCTTGGCCTGGAGGACCTCGTCGTCGACGAACAACACCCGCTCGTTGCCGTGAGGCACCTCGGCTTCGCCCTCTTGAACGCCTCCGGCCGGCCCCGTGATCCGGGGCAGAAGGATCGTGAATTCCGTCCCCTTCCCGGCCGCGCTCGCGACCGTGATGGCCCCGTCATGGGACTTGACGATGCTGTGCACGACGCTCAGCCCGAGGCCCGCCCCTTCTCCGGACTTTTTTGTCGTGAAGAACGGCTCGAAGATCCTGTCCAGGACATCCGGCTGGATCCCCTGCCCCGTATCAGCCGCCGTGAGGCGAAGGTACGCGCCAGGCTTGAGGCCGATATGGCGCATCGCGTCTTCGGCGTCCAGCGTGACCTCGGCGAGCCGGACCTCGAAGGTCCCGCAGCGGTCGCCCATGGCGTGGGCGGCGTTGCTGCCGAGGTTCATCAGGACCTGGCTGATCTGGGTCGGATCGGCCATCGCGTACGCGGACGGCATACTTATCGATTCGGAAATGGTGATCGTCTTAGGCATCGAGATGGCCAGGAGCTTCAGTGACTCCTTGATAACGGCGACGATATCGACCGGACGGCGGTCCTGATCCTCCTGGCGGGCAAAGGCCAGGATCTGGCCGACCATGTCCCGCCCCCGGCGCGAAGCCTCCACGATCTGGGCCAACCGCCGGGCAGCGGGGCTGCCCTCCACTTCCGCGGCCAGCATCAGCTCCGCGTTGATCTGGATGGGCAGGAGAATGCTGTTGAAATCATGGGCAATGCCGCCGGCGAGCGTCCCCAGGGCTTCGAGTCTCTGCCAACGGCGGAGGCGGCCTTCGACGAGGGCCTCGCGGGTGATGTCCCGCTCGACGGCGACGGCCTCGACCAGCCGGCCGCCGGCATCACGGATGGGGCAGACCGTCAAGGCCAGCTCGAGAAGGGGGGCCCCGGACGCCCCTGTCGTCAGACTCCAGCTCCAGGGCCGTCCCGATTCGATCGCGTCGCGCAGCCGGTTCCTTTGCTCCTTGTCGTGAATCCGGAGGATGTCCGCGAGCGGGCGGCCGCCCGTTTCACCGGGAAGGAGGCCGTGATGAGCGGCGAAGGCGGGATTGGCGAAAAGGATGCGGCCCTGGATGTCCAGGATCGCCAGGCCTTCGGCGATCTGATCGACGGCCTGGGCCAGCCGCGAGGCCCCTGTCTGAGGATCGGGGAAGATCGAGGCCAGCCCGGCGCGCTCCACCAGTTCGCTCACCTCACCGCCTCTTTCGCGTGGACGTCCCTCATCAACTGCCGCAGCACGGCGGCGATGCCGGACGTGCCGTTGTCGAGATAACAGATATAGGTCGGCCGGGTCCTGTGGGCCAAGGCGATCGTTTCCGCGCCCTGGTCACCGAGTACGAGCAGGATCCTGGCGTCCTTGAGGAAATCCCTCAGCTCGACGACCCTTCTCAGGTCATCGTGGGCGGGGCCCAGGACGAGCAGGGTGGATAAGGGGTCTCTGGGCCTTCGGAGCCGGTCGGCGAAGCTCCCCAGGTCATGGAAGACCTCCAATGAACCAGGGGGAACGACCGCGCTCACGTCCCGGAGGTAGCGTTCGCATTCGCCCGCTCTCCCCCTCGCGATAAAGAACAGATTCATCGGACTCTCCAGCGCCCGGAACACTCCGAGGCCAAAATGTATATCAAGATTCGTGCCAAGACCGCCCCCGGGTTTCCCGGAGATTCCCCGAATAAAAGGTTCTTCTCCCGATTCCGGGATGTCCCTCTCAGCGGCTTTGCTCGGGATTCACCGAGGCGAATTCCCTCGCCGCCTCAAGAGGGAACCCGGAAATGGGAGAAGAACCGAATAAAACGAAGTCCAGGCAAGAAGATCGGCGGCCAGATGGGGAAGAAAAACTTAAGGGTCAGCCCGAAGCCCGGAGCCCGTATTTCTTGAGGAGAGTGTAAAGGCGCGACCGGGACAGTCCTGAGATCCGGCAAGCTTCGCCAACGTCCCCGTTCGTCCGGCGGAGAAGGGACGCCAGGTAGTCCTTCTCGACCCTGGCCATCTCGGTGTCCCGGAAATCCTTGAGGTTGACGGCCGGGCCATCGGCCGGCAGATTCGGCGCGGTCACGGGACCCGGGACCCGTTTCTGAAGGACGGAGGCCCGGGCGAGATGGATACGGATGTGGTCCGGCAGATGCTTGGGGAAAAGGACCGGCTCGTCCTTGGCGCTGATAACGGCCTTTTCCAGCGCTTGGAGGAGCTCGCGGATGTTTCCCGGCCAGTCATAGGCCATCAGGACATCGAGGAAGTCGGGGGAATAGCCTTTCACGGGCGAGCCGTAGAGCTCGCAGAACCGGACGAGGTAGTGGAGCAGGAGGTCCTTGAGGTCCTCTTTCATCTCCCTCAAGGGAGGCAGCTCGAGGGAGAGCGTCCGCAGACGGAAGAGCAGGTCCTCCCGAAATCCGCCCGCGCGGGTCAGGTCCTCGAGGCGCCTGTTCGTGGCCGCGACCAACCGGAAATCGCTGCTGACCTCCTGGCCGCCGCCGACCGGACGGAAACGTCTCTCCTGGAGGACCCGCAGGAACGCCTTTTGGATGGAGACGGAGAGCTCGCCGATCTCGTCGAGGAAAAGGGTCCCGCCATCGGCCTGCCGGATCAGTCCGTCGCGGGGCTTGTCGGCGCCGGTGAAGGCGCCGCGGACATGGCCGAAAAGAGTGCTCTCGACGAGCGTCTCCGGCAGGGCGGCGCAGTCGACCACGACGAAATTCCTGTCGGACCGGACGCTGTTCCGATGGATAGCCCATGCGAACAGCTCCTTGCCGGTGCCGGATTCGCCGGTAACCAGGACGTTCGCTTCGCTCGCGGCCGCCTGGGCCAACGTATCGAGACAGGCCCTGATCCTCGGGCTCTGCCCCACGATCCCCTCCACCTTCAGAGCGACGGGCTTGGCGAAGGCGCGCTTCTTATCCCGGTACTCGAGGGCCCTCTCGATAGAGAGCATGACCGATTTCAAGGAGAGCGGCTTTTCGATGTAGTCCCAGGCGCCCTGCTTGATAGCCAGCTCGGCCCCGTCGGGATCCCCGAAGCCGGTGACGATGACGACCTCCGGAACGGAGGCGGACGCGCGGATCTCAGGCAGGATATCCAGGCCGGAGCCGTCCGGCATCTTGACGTCGCAGAAGACCATGTCGAAGGTTTCCGAGAGGATCACCTCGCGGGCCGGGCCGAGAGAATCCGCCTGGAAGGGTTCGTGCCCCATCTTCGCCGCGACGCGGGCGAGGGATTCCCTGATGTAGGGGTCATCATCGATGATCAGGATCTTGGCCATGGCTGCCGCTGGCGGGGGGAATTATACGCAGGCACCGCGTTGTCTGTCAAACCTCCAGGCTCCCGGGCCGGACGGAAGGAGGACGGGCGTCAGCCGAGATCCACGGCGTGGGTCCCGGACTCGATCCGGACCACGTGGATCTTGGGGGCTTTCCCCATCGAGGCCTCGTAATCCCGGGACACCCTGGCTTCGAACTCAGGGACGGCGCCGGCTTCGACCAGGCTGATGGTGCAGCCGCCGAAGCCCGCGCCCATCATCCTCGAGCCCAAGACGCCGGGGACGCGGCGGGCCGCGTCGACGAGCGCGTCGAGCTCGACCGACGAGACCTCGTAGTCATCGCGCAGCCCGGCGTGGGACAGGTTCATCAGGCCGCCGAAGACGGCGAAATCGTTCCGGGCCAGCGCGGTCGAGGCCTCGTCCACCCGGATGTTCTCCCGGACGACATACTCGCAGCGGCGAAAGATGAGCGGATCGAGCTCGGAGCGATGGTCCCGGAGAAGGTCCAGGCCGACGTCCCGCAGGGACCGGATGGAGGGATCATGGGCCCGGAGGGCGGTGACCCCGGCCTCGCACTGGGCGCGGCGGACGTTGTATTCCGAGGAGGCCAGCTCGCGCCGGACCAGGGTGTCGGAGATGACCACCCGGAGATCCTCGCGCTCGAACGGAATATGCTCGTAGTCGAGCGAACGGCAATCGATCTTGAGAACGCTCTTCGCCCGGCCGAAGATATTGATGAACTGGTCCATGACGCCGCAACGGACGCCGACGAACTCGTTCTCGGCCATCTGGGCCAGCTTGACCAGGGCCAGGCTGTCGAGCCGGAGGCCGAAAAGGGCGTTGACGGCAAAGGCCAGGCCGCCCTCGATGGCGGCCGACGAGGACATGCCGGCCCCGATAGGGACGTCGCCGCCGAAGACGCAGCTGAGGCCCCCGATGCGGTGCCCGGCCTTGACGAACTGGTCGAGAACGCCCAGGAGGTAGTCGGGCCAGCGGAGAGGGGAACGATGGAACTGGCCGATCTCGCAGCGGAATTCCTGGTCGAAGTCGCGGGAGACGAAGTGGCAGAGCCCGTCGGCCCGGGGCGCGACGGCGAAGACCACGGCCTTGTCGGTTGCGCCCGGAAGGACGAAGCCTTCGTTGTAATCGGTGTGCTCGCCGATGAGGTTGACCCGGCCGGGAGAGACGACGAGGATGGGCTTGCCCGGGAATTGCCGGCTGAACCGTTCGGCGATGACGGGAACGAGCGCATGCATGATCTCTCCTCCAGGCCGGAGTCTATCATGAGAGGGAACGGAGGGGAAGGGTTCAGAGGCCGAAGCTCATCTTCTGGCGGATCTCCGCCGCTTTCGCCTCCGCCGGTGTGACGACCTCCGGCCCGAACCGCCCGGCCAGGTCCGCCGGGTCCTCGAAGCTCCAGAAAGGCTGGACCCAGCGGTACTTGTGATAGTGCGAGCTTGCGGCGATCTGCTCCGTGCCCGACAGGCCGATGGGCTGGATGGGGATGGCCGGAAGGAAGTGGACGACGGCGTCGAGCGTCTCGGCGATGCGGCGGTCCTCGGACAGATCGGCGATGATGAACCGGGACATGCGGCCGAGCGTCTTGACGATCTCGTTCTTGTCGCCCGACCCGGGCAGGTGGAAATCGAGAACGAGCGGAGAATAGCCGCCCCGGCGGAGGGCCTCCTTGATGGCCGTGAGGACGGGCTTCCGCTCCTCGGGGAAGCGGCCGATGACGAGGACCGTGTTGAGGGTGATCGAAAAGACCTCGTAGCGCGCTTTTTCGTGGTGGAGGAGCATGCCGACGAGCTGGGCCGTCTGAAGACTGTCGACCGAGAGGACCGGCTGCTGGGCCGGCATGATGTCCAGGTCCCGCTGGCGAGTCCCCTCCATGTTGACATCCCAGAGCGAAGTGCCGTACACGGCGCAGTTATCGAGGACCGCCCCGTCCAGGTTCGTCCGGAGCATCGTCGCGAAACAAAAGTTGGCGTTGGCCGCGTTGGCCGCACGGAGGTTGGTCTGCTCGAGCACCGCCTCCTGGAAGTTGGCCCCTTCGAGATTGGTTTCGCTCAGGTCGGCTTCGCTCAGGTCGGACTTGAAAAAGGACGCCTGGCAGAGGATGGCCTTGGAGAGATTGGCCCTGAAGAGGGAGGCCTGGCCGAAGCTCGCTCCCTTGAGGCACGCGCCGATGAGGCTCGCGCCGCTGAGATTCGCGCGGATGAGGAAGGCTCCGCTGAGGTCCGCGCCATTGAGGTTGGCGCCGGCCAGGTCCGCCTGGCTGAGGTTGGCCTTGAACAGGGTGGCCCGGCTGAGATCGGCCTGGCTCAGCTCGGCGCGGAAGAGCCTGGCCCGGGCCAGATTGGCCCCGCTGAGGTTCGCGCCCGCCAAACGGGCCCCCGTAAGGTCGGCCTTGGCCAGATTGGCCCCGGCGAGATTGAGCTCGGAGAGGTCGGCGCCGGCGAAATCGGGGACGATCTTCGTGTTCTTGCGGCGCCAGTCGTTCCAGTAATCGACCTTTTCCCTGACGAGATCGACGTGCCCCGCGTTCGCCATTGGCGCCATTCTAGGTGTTTTCGCGGCGCCGTGTCAACCCGGCCTCGGCCGTTTAAGGACCATGCCGCAAAGAGACACGGATGATGAGGAACTCCGAGGCCCCGACTGTCCGGATCGGAGGCCCCCAAGCCTGGACCCCGCTCGTGACGAACAGATGGGCGCCGTCCTTCTCAAGATGACCCCAGCTCAGGTCGTAGTCACCCGCGGTGATGAGATTCACCGGGAAAAGCTGGCCGTGATGGGTGTGGCCCGAGAACTGGATATCGACGCCGGCGGCGCGGGCCTCGTCGAATCCGAGTGGTCTATGGGCGATGAGGATGACCGGCAGGTCGCGGGGTGCAGCCCCAATCAGGTCCGGAATCGGCTTCCGGTTCCTCGTGCGAGAGTCTTTCCGGCCGGCCAGGGTCAGAACTCCGGGGATGGATTCGATCTCGTCCTGGAGAAGCCTGATCCCGGCCTTCTCGAAGAAGGCGCCCGTCCCGCCGCGGTGGAACCCTTCATGATTGCCCGGCGCACCGTAGATCCCGTATGTGGAGATCATACGGCGGAAGGCCCGCTCATAGCGCCCGGTGTCCTCGCCAGGGCGGCCGCCCTCGAGCAGGTCTCCGCCAAGGAGGATCAGGTCCGGCTTCCGGGCGTTGACCTTGGCGACGAGCTCGTCGATGAAGCGGTCGGACGTCAGGTCCCGGAAATGGAGGTCAGCCATGAAGACGATCGTCAGCTCTTGGGCCGCCGAGGACCGGGCGGGGATTTCGACGCGGTATTCCTGGGCCCGAAGAACGCGATTGTTGATCGCGCCGAAGACGACGACGAGAAGCGGGACGCCAAGGGAGATGCCCAGGCGCCACACCTTGAACCGTCCCGAGCTTACGGTCACTCGCGAGGCGAGCCCCACGAGCCGGAGGGCGGCGACGGCGATGTCGACCAGGACCACGGTCATGACCAGGTACAGAAGGAGCGGAAGGGCGCAATAGCCGAAGACGACGGCCGCCGCGGCCCACCGGCTCCCCTTCCCATGGGCCAACGTCTCAGCGACGGGATAGCCGGCCGCGATCAGGACGAAGGCCGCGGTCCAGAGGTTCTTGAGGGGTTTTGGGCCGATCAGCGACCGGACGCGGAAGCCGACATACAAGGCCAGCGGCGCGGCGAGCAGAAGCTCGTTCTGCAGGTACATGGTGCCGGACGTCCTCGGGAATCCCCAGACGGCCGGACCAGCCGGCCCTGGGGAGAGGTATTATAGCGGTTTGGGGCCGGACCGTCACCCGGGCGAACCCGGGCTCGAGATTGGGGTTGGCAGGGCCACGGGGATTCGAACCCCGGTCTGATGGCTGAGAACCATCTGTCCTGGGCCTCTAGACGATGGCCCCGCAAGGGGCCATAAAAATACCAGAATCCCTCCGGGGTGTCAACCCGATGAGCGGGTCCACGACATGGTCAACGCGGCGCCGAGTTGACGCTCCCCTGTCTTCCCTGATATCGTCACTGACGATAGGAGCCCGTCTTCGACAAGGAGCATTCGATGACCTACAGCGCACCCTTGGGAAGCCCCACCACAAATACCCGCATGAAGAGTCCGGGTCATCTGGCCTCGGTCTCCGGCATGTGCGCCGCCTGCACGGCGGATTGCGGCGGGACCTGCGACATCGGCCTGTCGGCGGTCCGCGGCGCGGAAGCCCTTCTGCCGTTCGCCGCCGACATCAATCAGTTCGCGTCAGAGAAGACCTATCCGCTCGACTTCTCGCAATTCACCATCAACGGCCGCGTCTTCGGCGTCCAGGGCCTGCCGCCCGATCCGATGGTCGCGACCTATCCGAACGCGGACATCCGCGCGAGCTTCGGCCTCTCCAAGCCGGTCCGGTGCGCCATGCCCCTGATCCTGCCGGCCATGGCCAAGCTGGCCTGGCGCGAGTATTTCGCCGGCGCCGCCCTGGCGGGAGTGCCGGTGGTCATCGGAGAGGACGTCCTGTCCAAGGATCCCGGCCTCGCCCTCGAAGGTCAACGTGTTGTCGCGGCGCCCCTTATCGCCGAGATGCTCGCCGCGTTCAGGCGCTACCACCGGGGTCTCGGCGACATCGTCCTCCAGGCCAACTGTGACGACGAGTTCCACGGACTCCTCGAATTCGCCATCGCCCGGCTCGAGGTCAGGTCGGTCGAGCTCAAGTTCGGGCAGGCCGCCAAAGGCATCCAGGGCATGGGCCGCGTGCCGCGGATCGAGGACGCCCGCCGCTTCAAAGCGCTCGGCTACCTCGTCCTCCCCGACCCCGACGATCCGGCGGTCGCCGAAGCCTACGGACGCGGCGAAGGGCCGGTCTTCGAGAAGATCGGGCGCTTGCCCATCTGGGACGAAGCCGGGCTCCTCGCCCGGGTCGCGCGGCTTCGAGAGCTCGGCGCGGAGCGGATCTGCTTCAAGACCGGCCCGTTCGCCCCTCGCGATATCGCCGCCATCCTCAAGATCGCCTCCGAGGCCGGGGTCGACCTGGTGACCCTCGACGGAGCGGGCGGCGGGACCGGATCCAGCCCGGTACGGATGATGGACGAGTGGGGCGTCCATGCGGTCACGCTCGAGTGCGCCGCGCATAGGATGCTCGCCGCGCTGACCGCCAAGGGGCGGCCCCTGCCCCAGGTCGCCATCGCCGGCGGCTTTGCCCTGGAGGACCACATCTTCAAGGGGCTCGCCCTCGGGGCGCCCCACATCGGATGGGTCGCGGTGGGACGGGGCGCGATGGCCGCGGCCATGGCCGGCAAGCAGGTGGGCGATGCGCTGGCTCGGGGCGAGACCCCCAAGGAATTCGCCCGCTTCGGATCGCGGGTCGAGGACGTCTTCGCCGACTACCGCCTGCTCAAGGCCGACTTCGGCGCCGAGACCGCGAAGATCCCGACCGGGGCGATCGGCGTCTTTTCCTACTTGAACCGGCTGTCCGCGGGCCTCCGCGAGCTCATGGCCCTGAACAGGAAGTTCGCCCTCCGTGACATCGGCCGCGAGGACATCATTCCGCTCACCGACGCCGCAGCGAAAGCGAGCGGCCTGCCGAGTTACGAGGAGCTCACGGCGCGGGAGCTGTAAACAGGCCGGGTTTCACCGGCGGGCCAGGAGCATCTTGGCCGCCGTCTCGCCGCCGTTGATCCGGTAGAGCATCGGCAGGGGCCGGTCCAGGCCCTCGGCGAACTCAGGCGCGTTCTCCCAACGGTAATTGAGGATGTTGGCGTAGTCGGAGAAGTGCTGCCAGCGCCGTCGCGGCAGGCCGGTGACCATGTGGAAGTGGTTGGCCGGCATGCCCATCTTGGCCTGGCTCGCGGGCACGTGATCGAAGGTCAGGAGCGTGTGCGGCCAGGTGTAGTCGGAGGCGTGGCAGACGCGCTCGGCGAGCGGGGCCGGGAGCTCGATCGACTGGGCCTCGTCCTGGACCATGGTGAAGAGGCCCGTGAGGTCGGAGAAAGCGATGCGGCCGGCAATACCTTTGATGCCCTTGGGCGAAAGGTAGCCCACGGAGAAGCCAAGGCCGGGGAAATAGAACTCGACGGCCTTGAACAGGAACCACTTATCGCCGTAGTCGAGGGAGGCGGAGCCGGAGTTGTCGCCGTCGATGAAGCCCCGCTCCATCCAGGGCTCGCCCCGGAATTCCTTGAGGTCGAGGCCGAGGGCCTTCGCGTTCGCCTCGATCTCCCAGGGCTCGTAGACCTTGCGGAAGTCCATGAAAAGCGTCGGGTTGCCGCCCGAGAGATAACAGTAGGCGAGCATCGTCAGGAGGGCCTGGATGTCGTTCTCCGTGGCGAAGGGGACGACCGTCTTGCGGCCCGTGTGGTCCTCGCTCGAATTGAAGAGCGACTCGGCGATGTCGGCGGTCGTCATCGGCAGGCCGCGGCGGTCCGAGCCCCAGGCGAGCTGGTTCGTCCAGCCGCCGCCGATGGCGTCGACGTCGCGCATGTAGTTGCGGAGGATGAGGTAAAGGGCCAGGGCTTCATCGAGCTTGGCCTTGCCGGCGGCGTTGAGGGCCGGCGCCTTGATCTTCGCGGCGGTGTAGATGTCGCGGCCGAGCCGGGTGATGTCCTCGGAGTCGGTGAAGATGCGGCCCTTGAACTTGACGTTGACGACCCAGTCGCGAAGGGCCTTCAGCTCCTCGGGATCGTAGCCGCCTTTCTTCCGGAGCATGTCGGCGAAGAGCTTCATGGACTCGCGCGTGCTCTCGAGGCCGAAGAAGCGGCGAGCGGCGTGGACGTGGTTGAGCGCGGTCTCCATCTGCATAGAATCCGTGTCGATGGCCACGAAGCGCTTGCCCTGAAGGGCGGCGCGGGCGAGCATGGCATAAGCCAGGTCGACGACCTCTTCGCGGGTTTTGGCGTCGAACTCGGGGTCGAGGCCGGTCTCGGGCATGGTCCCGATGACCATGGGGCAGAGGCGGCCCGTCTGGGCGTAGGCGCCGACCAGCGCGTCGATGCCGACGACGCCGGGCTTGGGGGCGTTATTGCCGCCGACGCAGGCCAGGGGGAAGGACGGCGGGAAATGGGCCGTCACGGCCATCGCGGTCTTGCCGGGGAAGAACCAGGTGTCGGGGACGATGAGGATGGCCTCGACGCCCGCCTCTTTCATCTCCCGGGCCGCCTGGTCGGCCGTGCGCTCGCTGTCGACGAGCTTGGAGCAGGTGAAGACGTTGGGGGCGGTGCCGTCGGGGAGGCGCAGGCGTTTGGCCAGCAGGGCGGCCGTCATCCGGCCGATGTTGAAGGCCCGGGTCCGGGAATCCTCATCGATGCGGGGGTCGCAGGGGACGAAAACTCCCAAGATGGGCGCGCCGGGTTTCCTTTTACCCGTGTAGGGCATGGCTCCTCCGTGATGGGCGGCGCGAGGCCGCTTGCCCGTCAGATGTATTCGATGGTGGCCGGCGGCTTGCCCGTGAGCTCGTAGGCGACCCGGGTGACGCCGGGAAGCTCGGCCGTGATCCTCTTGGATATCTTCATGAGCGTCGCCCAGGGCAGGGGCGACGGCTCGGCGGTCATCGCGTCCCGGCTCTCGACGGAGCGGACGATGACGATGTTGCCGAAATGCCGCTTGCCGCCGACGATGCCGGTCCCCTTGTCCTCGAGCAGGACAGCGAAGGCCTGGAAAGGCTTGTGAGCCGCGACCTCCTCCTCGACGATGACGGTGGCCGCCCGGACGAGGTCGACCCGCTCGGGGGTCACCTCGCCGATGATGCGGGTGGCCAGGGCCGGGCCGGGGAAAGGCATCCGGTTGTAGATGGACTCGGGAAGGCCGAGCTCCATGGACACCAGGCGGACCTCGTGCTTGAAGAGCTCCTTGAGGGGCTCGATGACCTTGAAGCCGAAATCCTCCTGCGGATCGATCCCGATCTGTTCGAGGATGTTGTGCTGGGTCTTGAGGCCCTTCTGGGTCTCGATGATATCGGCCGCGATCGTGCCCTGGATGAGGAAGCGGGCCTTGCTCTTGAGCACCTCCTTGCCAAAGGAGCTGTAGAAAGCATAGCGGAAGGCCTTGCGCTTCTCCTCGGGGTCGGCCTTGCCTTTGAGAGCGGCGAAGTATTCCTTTTTCTTATCGGCGATGTCCACGGCGATGCCCAGCCCGGCGAAGATCTCGGCGATCTCCCGGGGCTCTCCGGCGCGCATGAGCCCGTGGTCGATGAAGACCGACTTGAGCTGCGGGCCGAGGGCCCGGTGGGCCAGGACGGTGCAGGCGGAGCTGTCGACGCCGCCGGAGAGAGCCGAGATGGCCTTGCCCGAGCCGACCGTCTTCTTGATCTCTTCGATCTGGGTTTCGATGAATTTCTTGACGTTCATGGGGCCTCCCTCTGTCCTGTCGCCTCATCATACTTATTTAAGAAGACGGGGTCAAACCTATACGTTTTTAATTCTCGGGGTGTCGCTCTCGTAAAAACGACTCCCCGGCAAGAATTAAAAACGTATAGGTTTGACCCCTTCTTGAGGAAGGCATCACCCCCTCGGGAGAGCGAAATCACCTCGCCAACCGCCGGGGCAGGCGATTGACCCGGCTCGCGCGCGATCCGAGAATGGGCCCAACGCAAGGAGGGCCCCATCCAAGGCTATTGCGAAAAACGGGGCGGACACGGGGATTCCTCTCCAGGCCCTCCTTGCCCTCTTACCTCCTCCGGGGGCAGGATCGTGGCCTCGAGTGACCGGCCACGATCCTGCCAAATTTCTTGATCAAGGCGTTGTCCGGGTCTTTCCGAGCAGCCGGGAGACCTCGGGGCCCCACCATTTGAAGACCGGCCCCGAATCGACTACCATAGGCTTCCCGAAAACTTAGTGGAGGGACCCATGACGCACCGCGCCCCCGCCGGCCGCCCCGCCTGCATCTATGCCGCGCTCCTGGCCCTGATCATGCTCCAGTCCGCCGCGTATCCTGCGACGCCGCTCGAGAAGAGAATCAAGGCCTTGACCGACAAACTCACCCCCGAGCTCATCGACATCCGCCGGGATATCCACTGCAATCCCGAGCTCGGACTCCAGGAGACCCGGACGTCCGGCATCGTGGCCGGCTATTTCCGCAAGCTCGGGCTCGAGGTCCGGACGGGCTACGCCAAGACCGGCGTCATCGGCATCCTCAAGGGCGGCAAGCCCGGCCCGGTCGTGGCCATGCGCGCCGACATGGACGCCCTGCCCATCACCGAGGAGTCTGACGTGCCTTTCGCCTCGAAGGTCAAGGCCGTCGTCGACGGCCGCGAAACCGGGGTCATGCACGCCTGCGGCCACGACATCCATACGACCATGCTGCTCGGCGTCGCCTCCGTCCTCTCGGCCGTCAAGGCCGACGTCCCGGGCACAGTCGTCTTCATCGCCCAACCGGCCGAGGAATGCTGCGGCGGGGCGGATATGATGATCGCCGAGGGCGCCTTCAAGGACGTTGTCCCCGCCGCCTTCTTCGCCTACCACGTCGACGACACGCTCAAGGCCGGCCGCCTCGGCTACGCCTCGGGCTTCATGTCGGCCAACGTCGACGGCTTCAGCCTCGAGATCAGGTCCACCGGCTGCCACGGCGCCAGCCCCTGGTCCTGCGTCGATCCCATCGTCGTCGGCGCGGAGATCGTGACCGCCCTCCAGGTCATGGTCGCCCGGGAGTTCAGCGTCCACGACAACACCGTCATCACCGTCGGCTCCTTTCACGGCGGGAGCGCCCCCAACGTCATCCCCCCGTCGGCCCGGCTCGAAGCCACCGTACGCAATTACGGCGACGGCCAGCGCCGGGTCCTGAAGGAGAAGATCACCCGGCTCGTCACCAACATCTGCGAGGCCGCCGGCGCCGAGTTCAACCTCGGTTACGAGTTCGGTACCCCTTCCGTCTACAACGACCCCGCTCTGACCGCCCGGGCCCTGGCCACGGCCGAGCGCGTCCTCGGATCGAAGTCGGCCTTGGTCGAGCAGAAGCCGGAGATGGGCGGGGAGGACTTCAGCTATTTCGGCAAGATCGCCCCGGCCGTGATGTTCAACCTGGGCGTCGTTCCCCCGGACCGCGAAGCGACGGCCGTCCACTCCCCCACCTTCATGGCCGACGAGGCCGCGATCCCCATCGGGGTCAACCTGATGGCCAACATCATCCTCGACCATCAGGCGCAAGCCTCCAGGACGTCGAAGAAATAAGTTCCCGGCTTCCCCCCGGCTGCGCCGACTAAATTTCATGAGCGCGGCCACGGCCGTGCGGTTCACTTCAGGAGGTCTGTCCATGAAAAGAACATTCGTCGCATTGCTCGTTTTCGCCCTTGTGGCGATGAGCTTCGGCTGCGCCAGCTGGAGCAAGACGGCCCAAGGCGCGGCCATCGGCGGGGCGGGCGGCGCGGTCGTCGGTGGCGTCATCGGCAAGATCGCCGGAAACACCCTCCTGGGCGCCATCGCCGGGGCCGCCGTGGGCGGCGCGGCCGGGGCCTTCATCGGCCGCCATATGGACAAGCAGGCCGAAGAAATGCGCCGCGACCTCGAGGGGGCCAAGGTCGAGCGCGTCGGCGAGGCCATCAAAATCACCTTCGACTCGGGCCTCATGTTCGATATCAACAAGTACGACCTCCGCGCCGCCAGCCGGGAGAACCTGAACAAGCTGGCCGCCATCCTCAACAAGTACCCGGATACGAACATCCTCGTCGAGGGCCATACCGATTCGACCGGGACGCGCGAGATCAACATGCCGCTGTCCGAGAACCGGGCCAAGGCCGTGGCCGATTTCCTGGCCACGCTCAACGTCCAGTCGGCCCGCTTCGCGGTCCACGGCTACGGTCCCGATCAGCCCCTCGGCGACAACGCCACCGTCGAAGGCCGGCAGACGAACCGCCGCGTCGATCTGGCCATCATGGCCAACGAGAAGCTGAAGAAGATCGCCCAGGACTCCGTCAAGGGCACGGCCTGAAGTCTGCACCGGCGACCCTCCCGCGGACCGGCGATTTGTGGTACTCTTTCGCTTAGTATCGCCGCAGGAGGATCGCGATGAAGTTGGCCGGGACCTCATGCCTGATCGTCTCCGGGCTGGCCCTGTGCGTCTTTCTCGGGGCCGCTTGGGCCCAGTCCCCTGAGGCCGGGATCGAGACCGATCCGCTCGTTCTGGCCAAGCTGGCCCGCTGGCAGGACTGGAAGTTCGGGCTGATGATGCACTGGGGCCCCTACAGCCAGTGGGGCGTCGTCGAATCCTGGACCCTCTGCTCCGAGGACGAGCCCTGGTGCCGCCGCACGATGGACGACTACTGCGCCTACAAGAAAGCCTACGAGGCCCTGCCGCGCACCTTCGATCCGGTCCTGTTCGACCCCGCGTCCTGGGCCGCCGCGGCCAAGGCGGCCGGCATGCGCTACGTCGTCTTCACGACCAAGCACCATGACGGCTTCTCCATGTTCGACACCCGGCAGACGGATTATCGCATCACCGCCCCGGACGTGCCGTTTCACACGCATCCCCGGGCCGACATTACGAAGGCCATTTTCGAGGCGTTCCGGGCCCAGGGCATGGGTGTTGGCGCCTATTTCTCCAAGCCCGACTGGCACCACCCCGACTTCTGGGCCCCCGAGTGGGCGACGCCGGACCGGAACGTCAACTACAGCATCGACAGGTACCCGGACCGCTGGCAGCGGTTCCGCGATTTCACCTACCGCCAGATCGAGGAGCTCGCCACGGGATACGGCCCGCTCGACATCCTCTGGCTCGACGGCGGCTGGGTCCGGCCCTCGCCCCTGGTCGAGATCGCGCCCGGGATCTTCCGCAAGAACCCGAAGAACATGGACATCGGCATGCCGGTGATCGCGGCCATGGCCCGGCGGCTCCAGCCGGGGATCCTCGTCGTCGACCGGACCGTCGCCGGACGCTACGAGAACTACCGGACGCCCGAGCAGGAGGTCCCGGAAAAGCCCCTCCCCTACGCCTGGGAAACCTGCATGACCATGGGCGACCAGTGGTCGT
>Ga0105107_10000863_pt1 | contig 19739 bp, 13 predicted proteins | sample PPLLaktember2015_6_FD_79335 | JGI IMG/M metagenome (GOLD analysis project Ga0105107, IMG submission 79335) | Freshwater sediment microbial communities from Prairie Pothole Lake near Jamestown, North Dakota, USA - PPLs Lake P8 Core (1) Depth... | ecosystem: Environmental > Aquatic > Freshwater >... | reverse complement strand
GAACCACTCAATAAAATATATTTTATTTTCAATCCTTTCTTTGCTTATCTGCAGCAGTTTACTTGCACAGACTCCTGAGCAAAAGCGGCAGAAACTTTTAATGGATTTCAACTGGAAATTCCGACCCGTAGATAATGTTGGTGCCGAGAGAATATCTTATGATGATGCTGAATGGCGTATGCTGAATCTTCCGCACGATTGGAGTGTAGAAGGAGATTTCAGTAAAGACGCTCCGGCGGGTGGTAATGGAGGCTATCTCCCAACAGGTATCGGCTGGTACCGAAGGCACTTCCAAATATCCAGGGGTGAACTAAACAAAAAAGTATGGATTGAGTTCGATGGTGTTTATATGAACAGCGATGTCTGGATAAATGAACATCATCTCGGACATTATCCAAATGGTTATAACAGCTTTTATTATGAGTTAACACCTTATCTTAAGGAAGGTGAAAATGTTATTGCTGTAAAGGTTGATAATTCTCAACAGCCAAATTCACGCTGGTACACCGGCTCTGGAATTTATAAACATGTCTGGCTAGTAATTACAGATCCGCTTCACATCAGCAATTGGGGTGTTACTGTAACTACTCCACAGGTTTCTAAGGAATCTGCAATCATCGAAATAAAAACAAAGATTGAAAACAATTATGATAATTTAAGAGACGGTGTCTTACAGACAATCCTGCTAAACAAAGATGGATTAGAAATTGCTCAAACCGAAACTTCTTTTTCGATTGAATCTGGTAAAGATTCTGAATTGATCCAGCAGTTTGTTCTTAAGTCTCCTGAATTATGGTCAATTGATTCACCTGTCTTATACAAGGTTCATTCGGTTGTTCTGGACGGGAAGAAAAAAGTTGACGATGTAACTACAGATATTGGAATCCGCAAGATAGAGTTTGATAAGGATAAAGGCTTTTTCCTGAATGATGAACATATAAAAATGAAAGGTGTTTGTCTTCATCACGATGGGGGATGTGTCGGGGCAGCAGTGCCGGAAAGAATTTGGGAACGCCGCCTGCAAAAATTGAAAGAGATGGGATGCAACGCTATACGTACTTCGAACAATCCCCCCGCACCTGAGTTTTTGGATCTTTGCGACAGGATGGGTTTTCTTGTTATGGATGAAGCTTTTGATGAATGGGAAATTGGTAAAAGGGAATTTGCCTATAATAAATATTTCAATGAATGGGGCGAATATGATTTACTCGCAATGATTAAACGGGATCGCAGTCATCCATCGATTGTAATATGGAGTGTGGGAAATGAGATTCCTGAACAAACCAAAGAAGATGGACACATACTGTTAAAGCGGTTAGTTGATATTTGCCATAAAGAAGATCCTTCACGACCGGTTACTGTAGGATGCGATCATATTGCTGCTGATGATGGATCTACGACTATCAATTTCTTAAATCAACTTGATATTGTAGGATACAATTATCCCGACCGGTGGCATGAACGGAGGGAATTATATTACAGCATCGACAGGCACAATCATCCTGACTGGAAAATTATTGGAACGGAGAGCGGTTCCAACAGCGGCGTTCGGGGAGAATACGATCTGGGAAATGATCAGTTAAAAGTTAAGCCGTATTATAATTTTGATATGATTGATGCTGAACAGCTTTGGAAATTTGAACTCACCCGGGATTATGTGATTGGAAATTTTATGTGGACTGGAATAGACTATCTTGGAGAAGCCTTTTGGCCTAACAAAAGTGCATCATTCGGGGTATTAGATCTTTGTGGATTTCCAAAGGACGGATTTTATTTTTACCAGAGCCAATGGACCCAGGAACCAATGATACATTTATTCCCGCATTGGAATTGGGCAGGGAGAGAAGGACAAGTTATTCCGGTTCTGTGCTATACTAATTGTGATGCTGTGGAATTGTTTGTTAATGGAAAATCATTTGGTGAAAAACGGCTTGAGTTTCCAAGGCAAGGTACTTCCGGGAGCTGGAACGGTTATGATAAACCCCGTGTTTTTCCAACAACAGCCGATCTGCATCTTCAATGGGACGTTCCTTATGAACCGGGCGTCCTTAAAGCAGTTGGAAAGAAAGATGGGAAAATTGTTTTTACAAAGGAAATAAATACTACCAAAACACCTTCTGAATTAAGCTTGATTTCAGATAGGAATAAAATTACTGCAGATGGACAGGATGTTGCGCAAATTGAAGTACAGGTCGTGGACTCAGATGGGAAAGTTGTGCCGACTGCAAATAATCTTGTACAATTCGCAATTGAAGGAGAAGGTAAAATAATCGGTGTTGATAATGGCGATCCTAAAGATCATGATTCATTTAAAGTAAATCAGCGGAAAGCATTTAACGGTTTAGCTTTTGTGGTCATTCAATCTTCTTTAGTACAAGGTGGGATAAAATTAATTGCTAGAGCGGAAGGACTCAAAGGAGCTTCAATTGAAATAAATACAGAGAAAGGGAATTCTCTTCCTGTACTGAAGTAGAATTGTTTGAAGGAATAAGTGCCATTGTCCTAGTGAGATCGCGAAATAAATTCGGGATGACAAATCTACAACTCCTCACTTAATAAATAAGCAAACATTGCTATTGCGGCAGCACCAACTTCCATCTCTCTCGGATGTACTTCTTCAAAAACATCATTGGCTGAATGATGAACATCAAAATATCTCTGGTCATCAGGAACAAAACTAATCAGCGCTTTTGCATTTTTTATTTTGGAAATATCAACCCCGCTTCCACCAGTTTTAATCCATTCAATTCCTGCATACTCAAGTACAGGTAACCAGCTTTGTATTTTAATTAGTGTTGAAGAATCGGATGTAACATTAAAACCTTCAGGAGTAAATACTCCACGATCCGATTCAATTGCAGCAATATGTTTTTCTTTTGTTGTATCGGCATATAAACCATATTCAATTCCACCTCTTACACCATTCTCTTCATTTATATAAAAAATACATCTGATTGTCCGCTTAGGTTTTATAGAAAGTCTTTTAAAAAGATCGAGAACTTCAAGAGCCTGAATGCATCCGCTTCCATCATCGTGAGCACCACAACCAGTATCCCAGCTATCAAAATGTCCGGCTGCAATTATAATCTCATCTGGTTTTTCAGTGCCTTTCAAATCTGCAATAACATTATAGGAGAGAATATCAGGAAAAGTTTTACAGTTAAGTTTCATATTTACTTTTAAATTAGGATCTTTTTTCAAAGTTTCGCTTAAAAAATGGGCATCAGTATATCCTATTGCGGCACCAGGAATTTTGGGAAGTGTATCAACATAATTACTCATTGCGCCGATATGCGGGACATTATCATATTTAGTTGTGACTGATCTTATTAAAACTCCGACCGCACCGTATTTGGCAGCCTCAATTGCACCTAGGCTTCGCTGATCAACTGCATCACCATATCCCTGAAAAGTATTAAGTGTACCAGGGTCAAGTGCTCTGCTGAAGAAAACAATTTTGTCTTTTACTTTATTCTTTTTTTCTTTAAGCTCATCAAAATTTTTTACTTCAATAACTTGTGCCGTAATACCATCCTCATCTGTTCCAATACTTCTGCCAAGGGCAAGTATTTCTAATTCTCTTCCTTCTAAAAATTCCGATTCAATAATTGCTGCTTCCTCTTTTTCTCCTCTTACCCAATGCGGAACCATCACTGGTTGAAGCCATACATCAAGACCAAGTCCTTTCATTTTTTCTTCGGCCCATTTAATTGCTCTAATGGAATTTTCCGAACCGCTTAGACGTGGTCCGATTTCACATAATTCACGGAGCCAATCATATCCTTTCTGTTCTGTTAATGCACTGCTAACAATCTTTTTAGTGATTGTTATATATTCATCTTTATCCTGGGAATAAATTTTTGATGTTAAAAGAGAGAATAGTATTATTAAATGTATGAGAAATGTTTTTTTGCCGGATGATGAAAAAAAAATAATCAATTTTGATTTACCCTTATTTTATGAATCTTAATGAAACGGATAAAACTTAAATACAAAGATAAAAGTTTTATCATATTGAGCGAAGCGAAATATCTCCTAGTAATTCCAGATTCTTCATTCCGATTAATCGGGATGAAGAATGACAAAATGGAATTCTAAATGAACACTGTGGATTTTTACATAGAAAAACTAAAACTTATTCCTCATCCTGAAGGCGGGTATTTCAGAGAAGTTTATCGTTCGGAAGAAAGTATATATCAAGAAGCATTACCTAAACGTTATTCAGGTAATCGTTCATTCTCAACATCAATCTATTTTTTACTTAAGGGTGAACAAATATCTCATCTGCATAAATTAAAGAGTGATGAGGCGTGGCATTTTTATGACGGCAGTTCAATCAGATTAATTATAATTAATGGGGACGGAAAACTTTCCGAGATTATCCTGGGAAGAGAAATTGAAAAAGGGGAACTGCTTCAATACATAATTAATAAAAGTCAATGGTTCTGTGCAGAAGTAGTTGATAAAAAATCTTTTTCACTAATTGGGTGCACTGTTTCTCCCGGTTTTGATTTCTCCGATTTTGAATTAGGAAAAAGAGAAAGTCTTGTTAAACTTTTTCCTGAATGTAAAGGACTGATTTATAAGTTCACTTCAATGTAATTTTGTTGTTATAACATTAGTTAATAAAATTTAACCTAAGCTGAGTCCTAAATATTTACCTTAATTTGATTCAGTTAAAACTTTAGATTTGAACCTGTAATTTAATAGGAAGCCACAAATTACTTTTTAAAACTAATTGAAATATAAAATGAAATTCTATATTTTTTCGCACAAATTTAAAATTAATAAGGAGGCTCAATCGGAAATTTTCTACAGTAGTTATGTTTCTTAAATTTTCTTTTTAGGCTTCTTATTAAAGCAAGAGTTAAAAAACTTATCTGGACGAGCTTCCGAATCGTTTTAGCTTATACGGTTATTGTTTCTGCCGTTATAAGTTTTGGCTTTTCACACCGAAACGAATCCCAGTTTGATGCTTCTATTTGGTTGAATGCTTTTTTAAAGTATCAGGTTGATTTGAATACTTTTGAATTAGATCAGCCGCTCCCGAATAATGAAATTTCGTTAAATGAAAAAATCTCCAATATTGAAAAGGATATTATCTTCAATTTTGCAGACTCAACAGATAAAGCGGATACATTATTAAGTGCAGATTCATTATTACTTAAAGATTCATCATTAGTTCTTCAGGATACTTCATTTGTAGATTCAACTGCTTTCGATTCTACTGCAAGATTAAAATATTTCAGGTATCAACGGGAAGATGTTCCTTATATTACATTGAAGCAGAAGAAAAGATCAGGCTTCTTTGTACATCCTTCACCTACATTAAAAACCAGAACTATTGAAATAGATTCAACGGGACAGTTTGTAATTATCAGGGAAAAGGTTGCTGAACAGGAAACAAAAGAACTTTTAAGATTAACAATTGATGAATATTTACAATTGCGCCTTGCCCTGAGAAACAGGGAACTTTGGGAGGGGTTGGGTTATACTTATGAACTTAAAGAAACCACTAAAGATCTTGGTGGACTTATAAAAGATTTTACTGATTTTGAAATTCCGCTTCCGAGTGTTGGTGTATTAAGTATTTTTGGTGAACCCAAGATTAGTCTCAAGATTGGAGGAGCAGTTGATATTCATGGTGCTTTCAGAAGCGAAACGACTGAAGGCGTAACTGCAAACCGCTTAGGGAATACAAGAAGTGAACCTGATTTTAAACAACAAGTGCAGATAAATGTTAACGGTACAATAGGGGATAAGTTGAATATTGCGGCTGATTGGAATACTGAAAGAACTTTTGAATATGAAAACCAGCTGAAGATTAAGTACACAGGATATGAAGATGAAATAATCCAGAGTATTGAAGCTGGAAATGTTTCCCTGCAAACTTCACCTCTTGTTGGTGGTTCCGAAGCTTTGTTTGGTATTAAAGCTCTTTTTAAAATGGGACCATTTTCTTTAACTACAATTGCAAGCCAGAAGAAAGGTGAAGTTAAAGAAGTAAGTGTTTCCGGTGGTACATCTTCACAGGAGTTTACAGTTAGAGCTTATGATTATTCTACAAATAATTATTTCCTGGATACTCTTTATGCCAGTGTTAATGAAGGCTTAAATCTTTTTAATAGATATTATAATAACGCTACACCAGATATTGATCCTCGATATACTATAGTTGATATCCAGGTTTGGAAATCCATTATCGGCTTCACTCAGGACCGTTCAAGAGAAAGAAATGCAAATGCATGGATTGAGCTTCCACCCCTTGGCGCTGGAGAAATATATGATCCGTCCTATCGTGCTGATTTAGAAAATCCGGTGGGAGGCGAGCAAGCAGCCGAAAGATTCCTTTTGCTTGAACCAGAAAGAGATTATAAACTTCACAAAGAAACCGGTTATATTACTTTTCTTACTTCAGTACAGAAAGAAGATGTTATTGCAGTTGCTTACCGTGTAGAAAATAATCCAGGTCAGGATGATGATTTATTTTTTGGTGAATTTTTATCTGCTGCAAGTACAGATACTTCACAAAGACTTGTTTTAAAATTAATAAAACCTAAAAACCTTCTGCCTTCCTATACACAAGCCTGGAAATTACAATTAAGGAATATCTATCCAGTCGGTGCAAGAAATATTAAAGAAGAAGGATTTGAATTTTATCTTAAATATGAAGTCGCTGGACAAGAGCCGGTTGTTGATTTGCCTACCCCTTCAGGTACAGTCAGGTTACTTAATGCATTTGGTCTTGATTTACTTGATGCAAGCAAAAATGCTAATCCGGATAATGTTTTTGACTTCAGACCCGGGATTACAGTTCTTCCAACTACAGGGGAAATTATTTTTCCTGTTCTTCAACCCTTTGGCAGAGATCTCCCAACGGCAATTCCTGATACATTTAATTTCAGGGAAGTATATGATACATCATCGATTTCTGCAAGGAATATTAAAGCAAAGGATAAATGGATTTTAAACGGCAAAAGCAGTGGTGAAGCCTCATCAACTTATCAGCTTGGATTTAATATTGTTGAAAATTCAGTAAGAGTCTTATTAAATGGAAGAGAATTATCTCCCGGTTCTGATTATATAGTTGATTATAATATTGGTCAGTTAACTATTAGAAATGATGCTGCTTTAGTTCCCGGTGCAGATCTTAAAATAACTTATGAACAGAATGATCTTTTCCAGCTCGCATCTAAAACTCTTCTTGGTGCAAGAGGTGTTTTCGATTTTTCTAAAAAAACAAAATTGGGGTTTTCAGCTCTTAATCTTAACCAGCAGACTTTAAGTGATAAAGTAAGGATTGGTGAAGAGCCGATTAGTAACAGCATTTACGGAGTTGATTTCAGTACTTCCGCCGATCTGCCTTTTCTTACAAAAGCGCTTGATAACATTATTTCAACAAAACAGATGTCCACTTTTTCTTTTTCGGGTGAGTATGCTTATATAAATCCTGATCCCAATACTAAGAAAAGTACAATATCATCTGACGGTGGAAATAGCATTGCTTATATTGATGATTTTGAAGGAGCCAAGCGAACAATCCCGATTGGAATATCTTATACAGGATGGAAAGATCTTAGTCCACCCAACTTCCTTCCATTACTCTCTGATACTCTTACAGCCAGTGAATTAATAGCTTATAAATCAAAAGCCTGGTGGTACACTATTACACCGGGTAATGTATTAGTAAATCAGATCTGGCCAAACAGGCAGGCAGGAAAACAGGATCAGCAGGTTACGGTAATGGATTTTGTTTATAAACCTGATACTCCGGGAACATATAATAACTTCCCGCTTATTTATGATAATCCCGTACAGAACTGGGGTGGGATCATGAAAATGCTTTCCTCAACAGCAAGCAATCTTGTTGAAGAAAATATTGAGTTTATAGAATTCTGGGCTAATATAACCAATGCACCAGCCGATGCTAAAATCTATTTAGATCTTGGAAATATCAGTGAAGATGTTATGGACTTTGGAGTCTTGAATACTGAAGATTTAAATCTTAATGATGCAATTGATGAAGGGGAGGATGTGGGCCTTGACGGTTTAACTGATGAACAGGAGAGAGTTCTGATTGGCAGTACAAAATCAGACCCAAGCGGAGATAACTTTTTCTTTAATGCAAGCGGACAAGATGATCCAAATCTTTATTTCAGCATAAATGGAACTGAAGGGAATTCTCTTCTTTCTGATATTGGGCGGTTACCGGATACAGAAGATTTAAACAGGAATGGAACACTGGATCGTCTAAACAGTTACTTCAGGTATGAAATACCACTTGACACAAATTCATCGACGAATACTTTTATTGCGGGAGGTGGAAGTAATGGATGGTACCAATACCGGATTCCATTAAAAGATACTTCAAGGATATTTGGGAGTCCTTCTTTATCTAATGTAGAGATGATACGGCTTTTTATAACCGGTGTAAGCGAGCTGGTTCATATAAAAATAACTGAGTTCAATCTTGTAGGAAGCCAGTGGCAGAAAGCTGATCTGGAAGATACAATCTTATCCGTTTCTGTTATTAATTTTGAGGATAATCCTTTATACTCTCTGCCACCGGGAGTTTTCCAGGAAAAAGACAGAAGCAAACCGGATGAAAATGTTTTAAGAAATGAGCAATCTCTTAATCTTATCGTAAATGGGTTGCAAGACGGTGAATCAAGGGATGCTATCAGGTTTTTATACAAACCTCTTGATGTTTTTAATTACTCCGAAATGAAATTATTTATACATGGTGATTTAAATACAATACCTCCATCTTTGTCTGATACTTCAAACGGGATATATGCATCTGAAGTTTTTTTCAGATTTGGTACAGATACAAACAACTATTATGAATACAGGCAGCCGGTTCTTCCTAATTGGAATGAAATAAGTATTCCTTTTGAGGAAATAACAGCAAAGAAACAAACAAGAGATTCTACAAATGTAGTTTTTTCTTTTACAGTACAAGGCAAACCAGGGCATTTTTACCAGATTAAAGGAAATCCAACGCTTACCTCCGTAAAATTTCTTTCTGTTGGTATTCACAATATTCAGAATAATCCAAATGAGGTTCCTTTATCGGGTGAGGTATGGATAAATGAATTAAGAGTAATTGGAGCAGATGATACACCGGGTTGGGCTTACAGTTTTAATTCATCAGTCAGGTTTGCTGATCTTATGGGAGTAAGCTTTACAATGAGCCAGACAAATCCAAACTTCCACAGACTTGCCGATAGATTTGGATCCAGGGTTGAATCTAAAAACTGGAGCGTTTCAACAGATTTGGACGTACTTAAACTCCTTCCAATCAATTTACCTGAAAGCAGTTTAAGGATTAATTATTCACACTCGGAATCTTCAGGGAAACCTCTTTATATACCAGGAACAGATGTTAGAGTTGATGCAGCCGGTGAGGTATTAGACAATACAAATCCTGATTCAATCAATTTTGGGCCTAAAAATTCTGCCCAATTAAAAAATGAGACCGAAACATTTAATGCTTCCGATAGTTGGTCTGCTTCCGGGGTGAAGATTAAGATACCTACATCTTTTTGGCTTATCAGGGATTCATTTAATGCACTGACTTTTGGTTTTAATTACAATAAGACTTTCAGCAGAAATCCAACAGTATTATCAAACAAATCCTGGGTTTGGAATGCAAATATTGCATACGGACTTAACCTAAGCCCGGACTATCATATAAATCTTATAGATGTGCCTGTTCTTGGTTCATTGTTTGCATTATTCAGCGATTATAAAAACACGAAAATAAATTTCACTCCACAGAATTTTTCTTTAAATACCGCAGCCAGAAGAAACAGAAATACAAATGTTACAAGGCCAAGAAAGACAGGCAACCAGCCAGTTGTAGAATCACAACAAATAATTTCCAGAGATTTTTCTGCTACGCGTGGTTTTAATTTTGGTTGGAAAATAACTGAAGGCGGTTTAATAAATGTAACAACTAATTATAATGTTAATATAAGTTCCTCACTCGCATATCTTGAAACGGAAACAATAGACAGTGTTGTAGTTCAACGTCCGGAAAGGGAAATATGGCGAGATATATTTGCAGGTGCATTTTTTGGAAGAGACTATCAATACCAGCAAACAACTGATTTCAGAACAGCACCAAAGCTTCCGACACTTTGGGATTTAAATAAATTTTTTACAGTCACCACAGGTTATTCAGTTAATTACCAATGGAACAATGATTTCAGGCAGAAAGAACTTGGAAGAAGTGCAGGTTTCCAAAGTAAATCAAGTATTGGATTAACTTTAAGACTTAAAGCATTAACAGATCCTTTATTTAAATCAGTAGACGAAACAAAAAACCAGACCCAGACAAATCAGCAAAACAAAAACCAAAGAACCATTGTACAGAAACCTCCAACCGACTCAACACAAATTACAGTGAATGATTCTTTATTAGTAGGCGATTCGGTTCTGGTTGATGGGACACAAAAAATTTCAGCAATAAAAAATGCTTTGTTGTTTTTACGGTCTGTTGCAAAGGTTATCTTTTTCGAGTATGAAAGTATAACAATTAATTTTACAAGCGATAATAGTCTTTCTAAATCCGGTGTTGCAGGAATGGGAACCGGTTTTGGAAATTTCTGGGGAATCTTTCAGGATGATGCAAAAGGCCCATCCAGAGGTTTTATGCTTGGCTTAAGCAAAGATGTAGGGGAACGGGCAAAAGTTCTTGGTACAAGTTTAAACGATGTATTTTCTCATAAGAATAATATTGATTTCAGAACTTCCAAACCATTGTGGGAGGGGGCGAAGATTGATCTTTCCTGGAAGGTCGGCTGGTCTTTAAACAAAACAACAACATTGAGGTTAGATGATAATGGTGAATATATGGTTACAAATGTTGTTTCAACAGGAAGTTTGAACCGAAGTTTTCTTTCGCTTCCACCATTTTTACTCTTCAGCGTGTTTGATAATGGAATTAAAAAGGTAAACGAGTTATATGATCCGAATTCTTCTAATCCATCATCCAGCCTTTCGTCTGCATTTGTTGATGGGTTTGAAACATTTCCATGGTTATCAAAATTAGGTTTCTTGAAAGATGTTGCCAGATATATTCCAAGACCAAACTGGAGAATAACCTGGGATGGGCTTGAAAGTTTTTTCCTTTTCAAAGCATTTGCAAAAAAAGTTTCACTTGATCATGCGTATAATTCCACTTACACAGAGGGCTGGAAACTTACACCCGATGGTGACCAGGAAATTCAAACTCAAAGAATTGATTATGGATTTTCACCCTTAGCTGGTTTAAACTTTACATTTGGTGAGTTGTGGGGAGGAAATTTAACCAGTAATGTTAAATATTCTGCAAGAACAAATTATGATCTTGGTATATCCACAAGAAACATTACTGAAACATTTTCCAGGGATATAGGAATTACAGCCGGTTATTCAAAATCAGGTTTTGAACTTCCATTGTTTGGAGTATCGTTAAAGAACGATATTGAATTCAGCTTTTCATATACCAGCACTCAGAATTCAATTGTACGTTACGAGATGGCAAACTTTACAGAAGAAGGAATTCCACAGGATGGTACGATCAGAACTACTTTGGAACCGAGAATAAAATATACAATCAGTTCAAAAGTAACACTTTCAATATTTTATAAAAGATCTACTGTCGAACCGGAAGGTGCAGCAAGAATTCCTCCCACCACGACTAATGAAGCCGGTCTTGATGTGCATATTTCAATTCAGTAATCTGAATAATATGATAAGTGAACTATGGTTTTTTCAATTGTAATTATTTTCCAATTTGCTTAATCTTAAAAAGATTAAAGGATAATTTATGAAACCGAAAAAGATATTGTGGGTTGATGATGAAATTGAACTTCTGCGTTCACATATAATTTTTCTTTCCGAGAAAGGATTTGACGTTGATACAGTTACCAATGGTGAGGATGCAATTAATTTTGTTAAGGAAAACGCTTATGATCTTATTTTCCTTGATGAGATGATGGCAGGGAAAGGCGGACTTGAAACTCTAGGTGAGATAAAAGAAATAAATTCTGCAATACCTGTTGTTATGGTTACAAAAAATGAAGAAGAATCACTGATGAATGAAGCTATAGGGGGCAAGATTGATGATTACCTTACTAAACCTGTTAACCCCAGCCAGATTTTACTGGTCTGTAAGAAGATTCTTGAAGGAAGAAAAATATCCGGAGAATATGCTGCAAAAGATTACCTGCAGGATTTTACCGAAATTACCAGGCAGATGATGCTTAGCCCTGATTATGATGAATGGATTGAAATTTATACCAAGCTTGTTGGGTGGGATGTTGAACTTGATACTCATCCTGATCTCGGCTTAAGGCAAACTTTGAACGATCAAAAGAAAGAAGCTAATAAAGAATTCTCTAAATATGTTGAAAAAAATTACAGGAATTGGATTACAACAAATGATGAATACAGCAAACCCATTATTTCAACAGAGATTGTAAATAAGTACCTGCTGGATACTTTAAATAATTCAAGTAAAACCGTTTTCTTTTTTGTAATTGATTGTTTAAGACTTGATCAGTGGCTTATTATGGAAAAATATTTTGGTGAATTATTTAAGATCAACAAAGAATATTATTATTCAATCCTTCCAACTGCCACACCTTACTCAAGAAATTCACTTTTCGCAGGATTATATCCTTCTGAAATTGAAAAGCATTATCCACAGCTTTGGGCATCGGGAAATGATGATGAAAAAAGTATGAACAAATATGAGAAAGAGCTGCTTCAGCTTTTGCTTGATAGGAAGAAAATTAAACTTAGAAATGATCTTAAGTATATCAAGATTATTGATCCTGAAGTTGGAAGAAATTTTGAACAGAATATTCTTTCATACAAAAGTACTCACTTTACTGCAGTAGTTGTAAATTTTTTAGATATGATTGCACACGGCAGGTCCGATTCCGATTTGCTGAAAGAGATTGCCCCTGATGAATCTGCTTACAGGTCTCTTACAAATAGCTGGTTTATTCATTCTTCTTTATATGCAACATTTAAAGCTCTTGCGAAAATGGATAATGTTAAAATTGTTGTCACAACAGATCATGGAAGCATCAGGTCATTAAGAGGTGCAAAAGTTCTTGGAGATAGAGAAGCATCAACCAATCTGCGTTTTAAATACGGCAGAAATCTTAAAGTTGATGAAAAACATGCAATCTTTATAAAGAATGCTGATGATTATAAACTTCCAAAGAGGGGAGTTACAATCAATTACATAATTGCAAAAGAAGATTATTATTTTGTTTACCCGACTGACTATCACAAATACTTAAGCCATTACAAAGATACTTTTCAACACGGCGGTATTTCTTTGGAGGAAATGATTTTGCCGGTAATAACTATGGAACCTAAATAGTGCAATACCCTTTTGAAAAAACTGTCCTATCGGAAAACGAAACAAAAGAACTCGCATTTTTTTTTGCTGAAAATATTTCACCCGGTAAAACGATTATTCTGAATGGTAATCTTGGTTCTGGTAAAACATTTTTTGTAAAGCAGGCTTGTTTGTTTTGGGGGATAAAAAATGTGAGCAGCCCTTCTTTTTCTATTGTTAACAGTTATAATAATAAAAAACAGATTTATCATTTAGACTTCTACAGGTTAAAAAATAAAGAAGAACTTTTTGATATCGGGTTTAATGATTATCTAAATGATACTGAAGCCATAATCTTTATTGAATGGGGAAACCTGATTCCTGAAATTCTTCCCCATAAAAGAATTGAGATAAGCATAGAAACTCTGGAAGATACAAAACGCTACTTCAGGTTTGAGAATTATGAATAACAACAAACCAATACTTGCAATTGAAACATCCGAACGGATTTGCGGAGTATGCCTCTATTTTGATGAAGATAAATATTATGAATTTTCGATTTCATTTAAGAATTCGCATTCGGAAAAAATCTTTGAGCTTATTGATAAGATTTTTATCACCTCAGGAAGTTCGATTAACCAGGTAAGCAGCATTGCTGTATCATCAGGCCCGGGCTCGTTTACAGGATTAAGGATCGGAATGTCTGCTGCTAAAGGTTTAGCTTTTGGAGCCTCACTTCCAATTATTCCTGTTCCCACTTTTGAAGCAATGGCGTTACAACTAAGTAATTTATTAGCTGAAGAGACATTTTTTAAAATTGCCAATAAAGTTAATGCTGAAGAGCTCTATTTTGCACGGTTTCAAGTTAAAGGCAATAGTTATATATTTGCGGAGAATTTGCAGATAATTAAACAATCTAAACTAATAAAGGAAGCTAATAAGGAGCTCATATTTGGAAATTTTATTGAGAATTCTGAAATATCTTCTGATATATTTTCAGCTCCGTCACCAAAATACATTGCTGAATGGGCAAAAATTTTTGGCAGTAATTTATTAAATTATAATTACGATTTACTGGAACCAAATTATCTTAAAGAATTAATAATAAAAGGAATGAGAAAATGATTAAGAAGATTTCACTATTAGTCTTTTTGTTTACGGCTTTCGTATACTCTCAACTCCTTGACCCAAAGATTGTTGTTCAGGTTCCTGAACATGATTTCGGGGATATTATCCAGGGTGAAAAAGTTCAGCATAATTTTAGCGTTACAAATACCGGCGGCGATGTTCTGAAAATTACAAATGTAAGAGCTTCATGCGGATGTACTGCTGCTTTACCTGATAAAAAAGAACTTGCACCTGGTGAATCAACAAATATAAAAGTTGAGTTTAACTCAACCGGCAGAATAGGAAAGCAAATAAAAATTGTTTATGTAAAATCTAATGATAAAGAACATCCCGAAATACAATTAAAGTTTACATGTAATATCCTTAAAAAAGAACAGGCAAATCTTCAAAGTAATTCAGGCCCGGTTATTGAATTACCTAAAATGCAATTTGATTTTGGTAAGGTTCCCGAAGGTAAAGTAGTTGATCATATATTTTCTATTAAAAATTCTGGCAATGCAACTTTATCAATAAATGAAGTTAAAACATCATGTGGATGCACAGCAACAGTACTTGATAAAAAAGAACTCGCTCCCGGAGAAGAAACAACTTTAAAAGTTGAACTTAATACTGCTAACCGTTCCGGGAAAATGTCAAAGAATGTTACCATTATTTCCAACGATCCTAAAGAACCTCAAAAACACCTTACCATTTATGCAGAAATTCTGAAAGAAGGATCGAATTAATGGCATGGTTCAAGAGATCGAAGGAAAATATTTCTCCTGAGACTCAAAAAAAAGAATTACCTGATGGTTTGTGGGAAAAGTGTCCAAGCTGTAATGAGATTATTCATAAAAAGCAGCTTCAACTAAATTTATGGACCTGTAATAAATGCAGTTACCATTTCCGGATAGGCAGTAAAGAGTATATTAATATCCTTTTGGATAAAAGTACTTTTAAAGAAATGGATAAAAAAATGCGTTCTGCAGATCCATTAACCTTTGAGGACACAAAAAAATATTCACAACGAATAGAGGAAACGATTCAGAAAGTCGGGCTTAATGATGCTGTAAGAACCGGAACCGGGAAACTCAATGGACTTGATATTGCGTTTGGATGTATGGATTTTAAATTTATCGGCGGCAGTATGGGATCTGTTGTTGGGGAAAAAATTGCAAGGTTAACTGATAAAGCTTATAAAAATAAAATCCCGTTAATCATTTTATCTGCAAGCGGCGGTGCCAGAATGATGGAAGGAGCTTACTCTCTTATGCAATTAGCAAAAACAAGTTCGCGTCTTGCAAAATATTCGGAACTGGGTTTGCCTTTTATCTCTGTTTTAACTGACCCTACTACAGGTGGAACAACAGCGAGTTATGCGATGCTTGGAGATGTTCATATTGCAGAACCTGGTGCGTTAATTGGTTTTGCAGGTCCACGTGTTATTAAACAAACAATAGGCAAAGATTTACCTGAAGGATTTCAAAGATCAGAATTCCTGCTTGAACAGGGATTTGTTGATATTATTGCTCAAAGAAAAGATCTGAAGCAAACAATTTTTAATGTTTTGACTTTACTCAACTGAGGTAACAGATCAAAACAATTTTTTCTGTTGAAGAAATACACTTAGTTTCCCGGCAGATAAAAAAATCGGGAAAAACAATCGGTCTTGTTCCTACAATGGGTTCCCTCCACGAAGGCCATTTATCTTTAATAAAAAAATCCAAAGATACTTCTGATGTTACAATAGTTTCAATTTTTGTTAATCCCACTCAATTTGGTCCATTGGAAGATTTTGAGAAATATCCGCGCGATATTGAACGCGATAATAAACTTTTAAAAGACCTTAATGTTGATCACATCTTTCACCCTTCTACCGGGGAAATATATCAGGAAAGTTTTCAGACTTATGTTTCTGTAAATGAATTATCAAAAAAGTTTGAAGGTGAATTCAGGCCGGAACATTTTAAAGGTGTCACAACTATTGTTTCAGTATTATTTAATTGTGTTAATCCTCATTATGCTTTCTTCGGGCAGAAAGATGCACAGCAAGCCGCTGTTATTAAGCAAATGGTGAAAGACCTGAAATACGATATTGAAATTGTTGTTTGTCCTATCGTTAGGGAAGCAGATGGTTTAGCAATGAGTTCACGTAATGTTTATTTATCTCCTGAAGAAAGAACAAAAGCTCTCACAATACATAACGCTCTTTTATATGCAAGAAAATTGATTGAAGGAAAAGAAATGAACCCGCAAACAGTTATTGATAATATGAGAGTAATCTTTAGCCGGGAAAAATTTATAAAGCTGGATTACATTGGTATTGTGAATGCGTATGGATTCAGAGAAGTTGATTTAATTGAAGAGGGGAATGAATATTATATTCTTGTTGCTGCAAAAATCGGGAATACAAGATTGATTGATAATGAGTTGGTAACAGTTTAATTCTCATCACTTAATAACTTAAATCTATGCATGAATCAAAACAAGAAATAATCAAAAAATTCATAAAAGCATACGACTCATTTGATATTGATTCTATGCTTTTGTTATTGAATCTCGAGATTCAGTTCAAGAATATTTCGAGTGGAGAAATAAATGTTCAAACAACAGGGAAGGATGAATTTGAAAAACTTGCCAGACAATCGTCTGCATTATTCAAGAAACGGGACCAAAAAATTATCACATACAAAGAGACGGATGATAAAGTAAATGTTGATATAGAATATCATGCAATATTAGCTGCGGATTTACCAAATGGATTAAAAACCGGCGATAAAATTGATTTGACAGGAAAATCAGAATACATCTTTAAAGATGGACTGATATATTCTATTATGGATGAGAGTTAAATTTTATTCAACTTATACAAAGCATTTATCCCATACAAAACTAAACCTTCCTCACAAATAAAATCAAAATTAAGATGAGGAATAATTTTTTTAGCATTTCCACCTGTTAAACAAACAAACATATCTTTTGCTGATTTTTTCTTCTTCAAATAGTTGATTGTTTTTTCTATCATTCCAACAACAGAAGCTACAACGCCGCTGGCGATTGAAGTATTTGTATCATTACCAATGATTGATTTATAATCAGATATATTTACTTCAGGAAGCTGAGCTGTATTTTTCTTAAGTGATTCAAACATCAACTCTAATCCCGGTGCTATTAAACCACCAATAAATTTTCCGGGATATTCAATTACATTTATAGTTGTTGCTGTTCCAAAATCAATTGAAAGAATAAAAGTAGTGGTATTATAGCTTTTGTATTTCCCTGAGTTCTTAAAAAGAAAGAATGCACCTTCTGCAGAGCAAAGTCTGTCAATCCCTAAAGTCGCAGGAGTTTTATAGGATATTGTTAAATTAGTTTTAATCCCCCTGTTCTGAATAATGAAAGGAGATTTACCGGCTATCTTATAAACTTCATCAGAAATAATTTTTGTTTTACCTGGAACTACAGAAGATATAGCAATATCATTTGTTTCAGCCAGCGGCTGATGAGCCATTGGTTCAAGAGCAGTTTTTAGAAATGTTAAAGCATCTGTCATATCCCCAAAATAAAAGATTTCGGTCAGCTTTTCATTCTCGAACTTGCCAGCTTTAATTCTTGAATTGCCTATATCAATTGCAATAAGCATTTAAGCTTTACTCACATCACCGGAATAAATTTTTTCTGTTTTTTTATTTGTTCTTAAAAGCAGGAAACCATCTTCATCGATATCATCAAATATTCCATACTTAACTTTGTCATCTTCGGTAATGGAAATCTTTTCGCCAATCATCATGCATCGCTGTCTCCATTCCTTTAAAATCCAATTCGGATCGGAAATAACATGATCCAATGTTTCTTCAAAAACATTCAGCATCTCTGCTAAAAGCATTTCTCTTTCAATATTATTGTTTGTTTCGTTTTTAAGAGAAGTAGGAGGTATATTATAGCTTCCCTGGAAGTTTGTCTGATTTACATTTAACCCAATCCCCACAACTACTTTTTCAATCTTTTCACCTTTGGATGTAGATTCAATCAAAATTCCGGATACTTTTTTATTATGAATTAAAATATCATTTGGCCATTTTAATTCAGTCTTAAGCTGGAAAAGGCTTTCAATAGAAATTGCTGTTGAAAGTGCGGCAGCAAAATTTATAAGATTAAAATATTTTGTAAAATAATTTTTGTTTGTCAGAAGAATGGAGTATGTCAGATTCAATCCTTTCATGCTGTACCACAATCTTTCTTTTCTTCCATGTCCTTTAATTTGTTTCTCGGCTAACAAAACAGTTCCATGAACGTTAGAAAATTTTGTATCGAGTAATACACTATTGGTTGAATCAACTTCTTCTGAATAAATAAAATTTCTTCCAATTACATTAGTATCAAGTTTTATATCAAAAATTTCTAAATTAAAAGTTTGTTCCATTAGTCAAAAATGTCAGATTCTTTGTTAAAAGACGTATTATGATGTCACTAAGACAGATATTTTGTCAAAAGATAAAAGCGATAATTAATCGTGAATACTCTATTAAGTGCCTGTTAAATAATGAATTACAGACATTTAATCTAACTGGCATTATCATTGTTTCTTATATAGCATCAAATTTCAAAAAGATATTTCAAATATAATTAAAATAATTTAAGGAGATGCTAAAATGACACTTATAAAATTTGAACCTTTGAGAGAGCTGGAAAACTGGAATGAAAGAATTCACAAATTCTTTAACGATTTTCCATCGGCAGATTTTAATTATTATCCTCATATAGATATTTATGATGATGAAAAAAATATTTATGTTGATGCTGAAATTCCAGGGGTAAAGAAAGATAACATTAAAATAACTCTGCAGGATAATATTTTAACAATTACAGGTGAAAAGAAGAAAGAAACTGAAGAAAAGAATAATAAAAATTTCTACAGGAGTGAAAGAGTTTATGGCTCATTCACAAGAAGTTTCAATCTGCCTGATGATATTAACCCCGATAGTGTTGATGCTAAATTTGATAATGGAATACTTAACATTCATATATCTAAATCTCAACCGAAAAAGATTAATGAGAAGTTTATAGAAATTAAATAAAGTTTAAATAACCGGCGGCAGAAATTTTTGCCGCTTTCATTTTATTAAAGGAAGGAATTAAAGAATGGGAAAAATAATAGGAATTGATTTAGGAACTACTAACTCTTGTGTTTCAGTAATGGAAGGTAATGATCCGGTAGTTATTCCAAATTCTGAAGGAGGAAGAACAACTCCATCAGTTGTTGCTTTTACCAAATCAGGTGAGAGATTAG
>Ga0105107_10000862_pt1 | contig 19742 bp, 17 predicted proteins | sample PPLLaktember2015_6_FD_79335 | JGI IMG/M metagenome (GOLD analysis project Ga0105107, IMG submission 79335) | Freshwater sediment microbial communities from Prairie Pothole Lake near Jamestown, North Dakota, USA - PPLs Lake P8 Core (1) Depth... | ecosystem: Environmental > Aquatic > Freshwater >... | reverse complement strand
TGGAAAAGATTCTCACACGGCTGAACCGTCGTATGATCGGATGGGACGAGATCATTGAAGGGGGCCTTGCGCCGGAAGCGAGCGTGATGTCGTGGCGCGGAATGAAGGGTGGTATCGCCGCGGCACGCTCCGGACATGATGTGGTCATGACGCCCACTTCCCATTGCTATTTTGACTATTATCAGGCGGATCAACGCTGGGAGCCGCTGGCCATCGGCGCCCTGCTCCCGATTACGAAGGTCTATGCGTACGAGCCGACGCCCGACAGTCTGACCCCGGCGGAAGCGCGGCATATCCTCGGCACACAGGCGAATCTTTGGGCCGAGTTCATACCGGACAGGGCTACCCTGGAATACATGACGTTCCCACGCATCGCGGCGATCGCCGAGGTTGCCTGGAGTGCGCGGGACCGTCGTTCCTGGCCCGATTTTCTCCTGCGATTGAAACGGCAGAGGGAGCGCTACCGCGCACTCTCCATCAATGTAGCGCCAAGTATGTTCTCAGTGGCTATCCGCGACTCGATTGACGCCGCAGCGCATCAGGGCATCGTCACATTGCAGACGGAATCCGGTTCGGAGGAAATCCGGTATACTCTCGACGGCAAGCGCCCCACCCCAAAATCGTCGAAGTACACTGCTCCCATAACGTTGTCCGCCAGTGCAACAGTAACCGCAGGGGCCTTCGAAGGGAAACGTCTCCTGGCGCCGGTGACGGCACTGCGCGTGTGGGTTCCCCGCCACACCATAGTCGGCCTCACCTGTGAGAGCCCGCTCGACAGCGCGTACGCCCAGCGCGGCACGGCAGCGCTCTTTAACAACCGGCGCGCCGATCCGACGCGCGACGATACCTTCGAATGGAGAGGCGTAAGCGGAAAGGAGATGCGCATCGTGGTCGATCTGGGGACTACCGTCACAGTTTCGCAAGTGACAATCGGATTTCTCCATCAGTCCGGCGCTTCGGTATTTCTCCCTTCGCGCGTGGACGTCGAAGTGTCCGACGACGGAATGACCTTCACACCCGCGGGACACGTATCAGGTGTCACGCTGCAGAAGGAACCAAGACCATATGTGAAAGATTATACAATCTCCGTAAGAAAGGCGAAACCCCGTTACCTCCGGGTGATTGCACAGAATCCGGGCCCGTTGCCGCAGTGGCATAAGGGCGCAGGATCCCCGACACTCCTGCTCGCAGACGAAATCATCATTGAGTAGCGGGGGCACCGGATTTTGACTCGGATTCTGATTATCATTTGTCCACTGATCACCCAGCTGCTCAACACGTTCTCAAAGGAATCCCAATGAAGGAATCCGCGCTTGACCGGTTCATCCGGTACGCAAAGATCGATACGCAGTCGCAGGACGATGCTCCCAACTATCCCAGTACCGCCAAACAACTGGATCTGCTGAACCTGCTTGTCCGGGAGCTGCACGATCTGGGGATCCAGGACGCCTCAGTCGACGAGCACGGTTATGTGATGGCGACGTTGAAGGAAAACCTGCCAAAGGGGCATCCCGCGGCGGGCAAAGTCCCCACGATCGGCCTCATCGCCCATGTCGATACCTCGCCGTCGGCGAGCGGTGCAGGAGTCTCCCCCCAGGTGATCGCGTACACCGGCGGCGACATTGTTCTTCCCGCCGACACCCAGGTGATCATCCGTGCCGATGAAAATCCGGATCTCGCCGACAATATCGGGAAGCGTATTGTCACCGCCGACGGCACGACGTTGCTCGGTGCGGATGACAAGGCGGGCGTGGCAATCATCATGACCGCCGTGGAGCGGTTGCTCGCAGACCCTGCCCTGCCCCGCGGCCCCATCAGAATTGGGTTCACGCCGGATGAGGAAGTTGGCAACGGGACGAGATTTTTTGACCTAAAGAAATTCGGTGCCTCGGCAGCATACACGCTCGACGGTGATTCCGTCGGTGAACTCAACAAGGAGACTTTCAGCGCGAATTCCGCCATTATCACCGTCCACGGCCGCAATATCCACCCCGGTTCCGCCAAGGGGATTATGGTGAACTCCATACGGGCCATGGCGGATATCATTGTCCGCCTTCCGCGGCATATGGCACCGGAGACTACCGAGGGCTATGAGCCGTACATCCACCCGCACCAGATGGAAGGCGAGGAGGCCAAAACAGTGCTCAGGCTGTTGCTGCGCGATTTCGACACTGCGGGTCTGAAGCTTCAGGAGGAACTCCTTCGCCGCATCATCGCCGAGGTGGAACCACTTCATCCCAAGGCCCGTATTGAACTGGTTATCAAGGAGTCGTATCGCAACATGCGCGACGGACTGGAGAAGGACCCGCGCGTGCTCGAATGCCTCTGGGAGGCAACACGACGCGCCGGACTTGAACCCAAGTGGGTCCCCATCCGCGGAGGGACCGACGGCTCCCGGCTCACCGAGGCCGGCCTACCGACGCCGAACATTTTCACGGGCGGACACAACTTTCATGGTCCGACGGAGTGGCTCGCTGTGGAAGGCATGGAAAAATCCATCCAGACCGTCGTGCACCTTGCCCAGGTGTGGGTACAAAAGACGAGCGTATAGCTGAACGTTGTGCCGTTCGGCATCACAGAATGACCGCAGAGAAATACCCAGGAGAATCTATGGAGCATCAGGCATCTCAAAGTGAGGGACTTCCGGAAAACGCCTACAGGGAGTTGAACCCGGGTGAGCAATACACGCCTATCCTCGGTCCGTCAGCCGAACCCCCCGAGGTCACACCGTATTCCGTCATCACCGGCCTCATCATGGCGGTGATCTTCTCCGCAGCTGCCGCGTATTCCGGGCTGAAAATCGGGCAGGTGTTCGAAGCAGCGATACCCATCGCTATTCTTGCCGTGGGCATCTCCACCCTCATACGACGCCAGAATGCGATCGGACAGAATGTCATCATCCAATCGATCGGTGCGTCATCGGGGGTCATCGTTGCGGGGGCGATCTTCACCATCCCTGCATTGTACATCCTGGATCTCCCTGCAAGCTTCTACCAGACCTTCCTGGCTTCTGCATTGGGAGGATTTCTGGGGATCCTCTTCCTGATTCCCTTCCGAAAGTACTTCGTGAAGGACATGCACGGAAAACTGCCATTCCCCGAAGCGACGGCAACAACGGAGATCCTTGTCGCCGGCGAAAAAGGGGGATCTCAAGCACTTGTCCTCGTCGCAAGCGGATTGATTGGTGGCATCTTCGACTTCATGTTCAGCGCGTTGGGCCTGTGGACAGAAGTAATCACCTCGCGCATGGTCCAGGTCGGGGAGCAGCTGGCCGACAAGGTGAAGATCGTTGTCCGCTATAATGTTTCCGCGATGATCTTCGGACTGGGGTATATCATCGGCCTGCGCTACTCGGCGATCATCGTCGCGGGATCAATGCTCTCCTGTTATGTTCTCGTGCCCCTGCTCTACAATGTCGGTCAGGGCCTGGCGCTCCCCCTCGGTGCCAATGCGACCAAGACCATCGCCGAGATGACCGCGGAAGAAATTTTCCGGAACTACGTACGCCAGATCGGGATCGGGGGAATTGCGATGGCGGGCATCATCGGCATCATCCGCTCGTCGAAAATCATCGCGGGGGCATTTTCCCTTGCGTACCGGGAAATTGTCCACCACAGAGAAAACGCCGGAGCCGCGGGCGTCCGCACGCAAACAGACATCAAGATGCTGTTCGTCGCCGTGCTGATTCTTCTGACTGCCTTGATGATCTTTGTTTTCTTCTATGGTGCAGTGGTTTTTAATGTCACACATGCCCTTGTCGGCCTGGCGATCGTCCTGATCATTGCATTCCTCTTCACCACCGTGGCGGCAAATGCTACAGCCATCGTGGGCACCAACCCGGTTTCCGGCATGACACTGATGACGTTGATCCTCTCGTCGTTCATCCTCGTACAGGTCGGTGTGACAGGCACATCGGGCATGGTCAGCGCGTTGATCATTGGCGGTGTGGTGTGTACGGCCCTCTCGGTGGCGGGCGGGTTCATCACGGACTTGAAGATCGGCTACTGGGTCGGCACAACGCCCAGAAAACAGGAGACCTGGAAGTTCCTCGGCGTCATCCTCTCTGCGGCTACCGTGGGCGGAGTCATACTCATACTCAATCAGACATACGGATTCAAGGGCGATACCGCCCTTGCCGCGCCCCAGGCCAATGCGATGGCGGCGGTCATCCAGCCGCTCATGTCAAACACTCCCGCTCCATGGACGCTTTACCTTGTCGGCGCGGTAATCGCCCTCATCCTCCTGTTGGTCAAGGTACCGCCGTTGGCTTTTGCCCTCGGCATGTACATTCCGCAGGAGTTGAATCTGCCGCTGATTGTCGGCGGTCTCGTTGCCTGGTGGGTCACTTCACGCTCCAAGGACGAAAAGATCAATAACGCGCGTTTCTCGCGGGGAACGCTCATCGCTTCAGGGTTCATTGCCGGCGGCTCGCTCTTCGGGGTCATCGCGGCCTTCCTGAAGTTCGGCGACATAGATCTCGCCATCCCGGGATGGGCTGAAACTCCCGGCGGTGAACTGGTTGGACTGGGCGCATTTCTTCTCCTCTTCGCCTACATGGTTATGGACACGATGCGCGCGAAACCGGAATAATACGCCTGTCTCGTTGACCTGTGCAGATGCATGCTATGCAATTACGGATCTCACACGTGAAAGGGACTATCCCATGTTCAGGTTCTTGAAGCGCCTCTTTTCCCTGGCACTCATCATTCTGCTGGGGGTGGTGTTATGGGGAGTATTCGCCGTCTGGACAGGCATCTATTCAATATATTCGTACCCGCCTTCGAACGATCATCCTGACGGTGAGACACTCATCGTATCACGCGATCAGGGTGAGCCGATGTTCAACTCCCCCGACTACAAAGCCGCGCCGCCGAAGGAAGAACCCAAGTCTGGAGGGCTGCAGTTCGGCACCACGAAAAAACCGGTGCGGCCGCTGCAGGTGCGGACAATTGTCTCCCTTCCCTATGTCACCTGGGCGTACGAGAAATCTCTCAAACCTGAGACTCCGGCCGCCGAGGATTAACAGGCACCACAACGGCCGCTGTATCGAAACTTTCCCCCGGGAACCAGCGTTGAATAGGGAACCAGCGATTTTTCTGAAACCAGCGTTCATTTTCGTTGAACCATGACTACGGAATCCGCAGATCTCGCGCCTCTCAAAATTCAGCGCGACCCGGTTGGCGCGAGAACGGGCAGACGTCTCCCGAAATGGGGTATTTGGGTGGTCTCCATCCTCGTCGTTGCTGTTGCCCTATTCTCTGTCCTGTGGGGCACAGTAGGCAGCCCGAAGGAAGTGGACATCGCGATCGCCATGCTCACGTCTCCCTCTCAGGCTAACACAGTGCTCACGGCGAGCGGTTACGTTGTCGCTCAGGTAAAGGCGGCCGTAGCTTCGAAGGGCACCGGCCGGCTGGAATTCCTGTATGTTGAGGAGGGCGACAAGGTGAAGAAGGGGGAAATCATCGCGCGTCTCGAAGACGACGATGTTCTCGCCGCCCTCGCCCAGGCGGAAGCGAATCTCGGCGTCGCGCAAGCCGATTCCGAAGACGCATTCCGCACTCTGGACCGGACGAGACAACTCTTCAGCGGCAACCTTTCCTCGCGGGCGGAACTCGATGGAGCCGAAGCCAGGTTTTCGCGAGTCGTTGCCACAATTCGCTATGCCGAGGCCGCAGTCAAGTCCGGTGAGGTCGCCGTCGAAAACACGCGCATCCGCGCTCCATTCGACGGAACCGTCCTGACAAAGGATGCCGATGTCGGCGAGGTCGTTGCGCCCTTTGCTTCTTCGGCAAGCTCGCGCGGCGCCGTCGTGACGATGGCCGACATGAGCTCCCTGTTGGTCGAGGCCGATGTTTCGGAATCCAACATCACCCGGGTCACACCCGGCCAGCCTTGCGACATCGTGCTTGATGCGTACCCCGACAGGCGCTATCCCGGCATCGTACACAAGATTGTCCCAACAGCTGATCGTGCAAAGGCGACGGTGCTCACCAAAGTGAGCTTTAAGCAGCGCGACGAACGCGTCCTCCCCGAGATGAGCGCCAAAGTGCAGTTTCTCGCGGAGGAGGCACGATCGACGGCGGCATCGTCAGTCCCGGTGCTGACTCTCCCGCTCTCTGCACTGACCACGCGTGACGGACGAACCATCGTCCTGCTCGTGCGCGACGGCAAAGTCCAGGAAACCTCTGTGACCGCCGGCCCGGTCCTTGGCGAGAGGATTGCCGTTCTCGAAGGTGTCGCCCAGGGCGACCAAGTCGTCACCAACCCCGATCCGTCGCTGGTGACGGGCGCCAGGATCATCCAACGTGCCAATCACTAGCCCCGTGTTCCCGGAGAACGTATGATCGAAGTCCGAAATGTGTCAAAATCCTACCGGCGTGATTCTCTCAAGATCCCCGTGCTTTCCGCCATTACATTGACCATTCCCGACGCTGAATTCCTCGCGCTGATGGGACCATCGGGATCGGGGAAAACCACCCTGCTGAACCTGATTGCCGGAATTGACCGCCCCGACACCGGGACCATCGCGGTGAACGGAACGGAAGTTGGCTCACTCGGTGAATCGCAGCTTGCCAGCTGGCGGTCGAGGAACGTCGGTTTCATCTTTCAGTTCTACAATCTTCTCCCGGTGCTCACCGCGTTCGAAAACGTTGAACTCCCCCTGCTGCTGACGCACCTTTCCAGAAAAGAACGGAGAGACCACGTCGCGGCCGCGCTGCAGCTGGTAGGGCTGGGGGACCGGATTCATCACTATCCGAAACAACTCTCCGGCGGCCAGGAGCAGCGCGTGGCAATCGCCAGGGCGATTGTCACGGACCCGGCCGTGCTGGTGGCGGATGAGCCGACCGGCGACCTTGACCGCACGTCGGCCGCCGAAGTGATGACACTACTGGAACGGCTGAACCGTGAATTCAACAAGACCGTCGTGATGGTCACACATGACCCGAGAGCGGCGGAAAAGGCCCACAAGGTGATGCACCTTGACAAGGGCGAGTTGAGCTGAGGAGCGCGACATGTTCGTCCTTCGACTCGTTCTGAAAAACGCCTTTCGCCACAAGCTGAGAACGGCACTGACCGTCTTCGGCATCGCCATCGCAGTCCTCTCATTCGGTTTTCTGCGGACGGTGGTCACGGCCTGGTCATACGGCGTCGAGGCGTCCGCCGCGAATCGAATGATCACGCGTCACTCCGTTTCCTTTATCTTCCCCCTGCCCATCACATACCGTGACCAGATCGCTCAGATACCGGGAGTGAGTATGATCACCTGGGCAAACTGGTTCCAGGGCGGCTACAAGGATCCGGCAGACTTCAACAATTTTTTTCCCCGCCTGGCGATTGATGCGGATACGTATTTCAATGTGTACCCCGAGCTCCTCGTCCCACCCGATCATCTGGCCACATTCAAGAAGGAACGGAACGCGTGCATCATCGGTGCCAAGATCGCGAAGCAGCACGGTCTAGCCATAGGCGACATGATCCCCATCGAAGGAGACATCTACCCCGGCCACTGGGAGTTCGTCGTACGGGGGATCTACGCGGGTCGCGATCCGTCCACCGACGAAACCCAGATGTTCTTCCATTGGACATACCTTGATGAGCGCATCAAACAACTCTCTGCCGGACGGGAAGGGCTCGTAGGCTGGTATGTGTTCCTGGTGGACAAGCCCGCCGATATGCCGGCTGTCGCACAGACCATAGACAGGACGTTCGAGAACTCACGTGCAGGAACTAAGTCGGAAACAGAGAAGGAGTTCCAACAGAGTTTTGTATCGATGTCCAGTTCAATCATCAGTTCCCTGGAAATCATCTCGTTCATCATCATTGGGATCATCCTTCTGGTATTGGCCAACACCATCGTGATGGCCGCACGCGAGCGGACCACTGAATATGCCGTGCTGAAGACGATCGGGTTTTCTTCCATGCACATTGCCGGACTCATCAGCGGCGAGTCGCTTCTTATTGCCGGACTCGGAGGGGCGATCGGGCTCCTCCTGACGTTCCCGGTCGCCGGGGCCTTTGCCGGCATGTTCCCCACATTCTTTCCCGTGTTCAACGTGGAACTGGTGACCATTCTGCTGGCAATAGCGGTCGCGGTGCTGGCCGGTGTCGTTGCGGCGTTGTTCCCGACACTCCGCGCATTGCGCACAAGCATCGCGGAAGGTCTTCGCGCGATAGGATAAAGCATGAAGATACCGTTCTCCTATACCTGGCGCAGCCTCTGGGCACGACGCCTCACGACAGTCCTCACGGTGGGAGGTATTACCCTCGTCGCGTTCGTCTTCGCTGCGGTCCTGATGCTTGCACGAGGTCTTGAAGAAACCCTCGTGGAGACGGGATCGGAGGATAACGCGATCGTCCTGCGCAAGAGCGCCGGATCGGAACTGGTGAGCCAGATCGAGAGAGACGGAGCCAATGTCATCAGGACGCATCCGGAAATTGCCCTGCTGTCCGACGGCAAACCGTTCGTTTCTTCAGAGACCTGCGTTATCATCAACCTCTTGAAGAAAGAATCCAAGGATATGGGCAACATTACCGTCCGCGGTGTGTCTCCTCCCGGGCTCCAACTTCGCCCGCAGGTCACCCTTGCGGAGGGTCGGTGGTTTACATTTGGCTCCACAGAGATTGTCGTGGGTGCCAGTATCGCAAAAAGATTCCTCAACGCCACGACAGGCGACACAATCCGCTTCGGAGACGCCCGGTGGCAAATCGTGGGTGTGATCGACGGCAAGGGTACGGCGTTTGATTCGGAGATCTGGGGTGATGTGGACCAGATGATGGCGTCGTTCGGGCGCCCCGTGTTTTCCTCGCTCCTCCTCCGGCTCCAAAACCGGGATGCGTTCGAAGCGCTGAAACTCCGCATCGAGAAGGACCCCCGGACCCAGGCCGCCGAACTGAAGCGTGAAACCACATTCTATCGCGAACAGTCCCAGATGATGTCGAACTTCATCAAGATTCTGGGCATCATCGTGACGATCATCTTCAGTATCGGATCAATGGTTGGCGCCATGATCACGATGTATGCCGCGGTCGCGAACCGAACGGTGGAAATCGGCACGATGCGGGCACTCGGGTTCCGGCGCCGGAGCATCCTGGGAGCATTCCTCGTGGAAGCGATTCTGCTGTCGTTCATCGGCGGGTTCCTGGGGGTCGCGCTTGCATCGCTGATGTCACTGGTCAAGATCTCCACCACGAATTTCGGCAGCTTCTCAGAGCTCGCATTTGGCTTCCAACTCTCGCCGGAAATCATCATGAGCACGCTTTTGTTCGCCGTCGCTATGGGTATCGTCGGCGGATTTCTCCCGGCCGTGCGGGCGGCGCGGTTGGATATTCTCAGCGCGCTGCGGTCAGCGTAGCTCGCTGCAGCCAACGAATGAACGGCATCGCCGCGGTGAACACACGCACGACATTGTCCAGAAACCGCGGCTTCAGGCATTCCTTCTCTTCGTATTCGACTCCCACGTAGAATTGCTTTAACCGCAGGTACGTGATCATAGGGTGATCGTCGCGGTAGCCCAGCGGTACTCTCACGAGCCGGTCCCCGAGTATCTCTCCGAACACCTTCCGGAATGCGGGGTGCTCGACCACCTCCCGGAGTTCTCCGGGTTTTGCGGCGATCCATGCCCGAATCGATTTGAGCTGGTCACTGTCCGGCATATAGATCCCTCCTCCCACAAAGATCTCTCCGAGCTCCACGCCCACATACAGGCCGGCGGTGCCTTTTCTCTCGTTCAGGATACGCGACGCGAAACTGGCGGCGATGTTCGTCTTGTATGGGGTCTTGTCGTGTGAAAAACGCGTATCCCTGTACACCCTGAAGATCGACCTGCGGGGATGGAAGTCAAAGTCCGGTGCGACCTCCGTCATCCGCGGGCGGAGAGATGCGATGAGGCACTCCATGGGGAAACGGACAAGCTCTTCATAGTCAGTTTTGTGCCTCTGAAACCAGGGACGGGTGTTGTTGCGTTTTAGCCGTCGCAGAAAGGCCAGGCCTTCCGGCGGAAAACCCGCAAATGGCGGGTAGGCGAGCTCTTCAAGAGGATGAGAGGTCATAAATCTTCTACTCCAATGTTTTCCTGAACCGGACAACGCTGAGGGTGAAGATAACAATTCCCAGACCAAAGAGCGCGAGCGCCTGCGGCCAGAGCTCCGCGAGTCCCGCGCCTTTCAGGAGTATCGCGCGCACGATCTCCAGAAAATACCGGAGCGGGATCAGATACGTGAATGGCTGGATCACCTGTGGCATGTTTGCGATCGGGAACGCAAACCCCGAAAGAAACATGAACGGCATGAAGAAAAAGAACTGTGCAATCAACATCGCCTGCTGCTGACTCCTGGATATCGTCGATACGAAGAGCCCGAGACCCAGCGTCGTCAGAATGAAGAGCCCGCTCAACCCGAACAACACCACAAGGCTGCCGCGCATGGGTACGCCGAACCAGAACCGTGCGAGGCCCAGCACGACAACGACATCGATGAAGCCGATGAGCGTGAAGGGAATCAGCTTCCCGACGATGAGTTGGTAGGGTTTCACCGGAGTGACCAGGAGCTGTTCCATCGTGCCGATCTCCTTTTCCTTGACGATCCCGAGCGAGGTCAGCGTCATGGTGATGAGCATGAGGACGAGCGCCACGACACCGGGCACCATGAAATTGGAGCTCTTCAGATCAGGATTGAACCAGATGCGGGGTTCGGGCAGCACGCGGGGAAGCCCCCCCGGCACTTGCGCCCGATACTCCGTAAGAACCCGCTGGGACGATGACGCGATGATATTCGCGGCGTAATTGAGCAGAATATTCGAGGTGTTGGCATCCGTTCCGTCAAGCACGACCTGTACGGGTGTGGTCCGATGCGCGAGGATTTCGGCACCAAAGCGCCGGGGGATTATCAGCGCAATTCGGGCCCGCCCGGTCTCAATATATGCATCCGCCTCGGCCGGCACGTCGGCAGAGTGGCGAAGGATGAAGTAGCCTGAAGAGGTGAACTCCCGGATGAATTCCCGGCTCTCCTGCGTTCGGTCCTGATCGCAGACCACCAGATCGCTGTTCGTGATATCCGTCGTGGCTGCATAGCCCAGCAAGAGAACCTGCAGCACGGGGGCGACAATCGATACCCCCAGCATCTTGCGGTCATGCCGGATTTGCAGGAGTTCCTTCCGGACGATGACGCCGATGATATGGAGCGAGCGCTGCAGGGCGGCGTTGCGATTCATGAAGTCTCTCTCGTCATTACGCTGCACGTTTCTGAAATCTCTTCACGCTGATACCCAGCGTGATTGCGGTGAACAGCAGGAGATACAGGAATTGCGGCCAGACGGCCTCGATGCCCACACCTTTCAACATCACCCCGCGGACAACCACCAGGAAGAACTTGACCGCAGCGATGTTCGAAAGCACCTGCAGAACGACCGGCATGCTGTTCACCGGGAATATGAAGCCTGACAGCAGGAACGACGGCAGGAGCGACGAGAACACGGAGGCGAGAAACGCCACCTGTTGGGAATCGGTGACCGTGGAAATGAGCAGCCCCTGTCCGAGCGCACCCAGGACAACAAGAAGGATGCCCGCATAGAGGACGAGCAGACTCCCTTTGATCTCAATGGCAAAGAGGAAATACCCGAGGATCAGAATCAGCGTCGCGGAAACCAGAGCAATTGCCATGTACGGAAGCGTCTTCCCCAGGATCACCTGCACGGGGCGCAGGGGTGAAACCATGAGCTGCTCCATCGTCCCCCGTTCCTTCTCCCGGACAACGGTCATGGAGGTCGAAATGACACCAGTTAACATGATGATGAATCCGATCAGTCCGGGAACGAGGAACTTTGAGGAAACCAGATCTGGATTGTACCAGATCCGGGGTTCGAAATCGATGGGTTGGTAGAGGGTCCTGCCTGCCTGCCGGTGCGCATCCAGGATGAGCGCCGAAGAGAATTCCGCCGTGATGCGCGAGGCGTACCCCACTGCCTGCCCGGCAGTGTTCGCGTCGGAACCGTCCACGAGGATCTGAACGTGCGTTTCGTTGCCCGCGAGCAGATCGCGGCCGAAGGTCGAAGGCACAACCAGCGCCACCTTTGCCTTGCCGTCCAGAAACAGTTGCTCGATTTCGCGGTAGCTGTGGACTTCATAGGCATAGGTGAAATACTCGGAATGCGAGAATTTCTGGAGGTACTCCCTGCTTTCAGCGTTGCCGCTCTGATCGAATGCCGCCAGGGGAATGTGTTTCACGTCGAAATTCAATGCATAACCGACCATGACGATCAGTACCGCCGGCAGGACAAGCAGCATCCCCAGGGATGTGGGATCACGGCTGATCTGGCGAAATTCCTTGATAATGATCGGCTTGAGTGCACTCAGCATAGTCGTTCTTCGCGTCCTTTCCGTCAGGCAGCCTGAGAGTGCTTCGCGTCCTTTTCCAGAAGGGCGATGAAAACATCTTCAAGTGACGGCACAATCCGTTCGATCCGGGCGACGATCATTCCCTTTTCTGACAGCACACTTCGGACGGCCCGGACACCGCTTCCCTCCTCCGGCACCATCACGTGAAGCTTGGTCCCAAATACCGATGTCTCGAGAGCCCAGGGCTGCACGCGCACGGCTTCAAGAGCATCGACGATGCCGCCGGACTTCAGCGTCACTTCCAGCAGCGGCGTCGTGATGTGTGTGGTCTTTAGCTCCGTCGGACTCCCTCCCGCAATCAATCGCCCTGCATTTATCAGTATGATATCGTTGCAGTATTCGGCTTCGTCCAGGAAATGCGTGGTGACGAGCACGGTCACCCCTTCTCCCGAGAGACGGTTGATGAGCTCCCAAAAATTCCTGCGTGAGATGGGGTCCACACCGCCGGTCGGCTCGTCAAGAAAGATGATCGGCGGCTGATGGAGGATCGCACAGCCGAGCGCGAGTCGTTGCTTCCAGCCCCCCGAGAGGGTCCGGGTCATGCTTCCCTCCCTCCCCAGCAGGTCGGCCATCCCGAGAACCCATGTCATCCGTTCATTGAGCCGGGAGTCTGAAAGGCCGTAGACGCCGCCGAAGAAACGGATATTCTGCTCCACGGTCAGATCGTCGTACAGGGAAAAACGCTGCGACATGTAGCCGATGTTTTGTTTCACCATATCGGTCCGGGTGGCAATATCATGCCCGCCGACGATGGCGGTGCCGGAGGTGGCCTGTAAGAGTCCGCACAACATCCTGATAGTCGTGGATTTCCCGGCGCCGTTCGCTCCGAGAAAACCGAAGATTTCTCCCTTCTTCACGGTGAAACTCAACCGATCGACGGCGGTAAACCCGCCAAAACGTTTGGTGAGCTCACGAACCTCTATGGCCGGCGTACTCATGGTGTGGTGCTCCCCAGAGCGCGCGCCAGGCGGGCACGGCTGATCTCCGATTCCACGCGCGCACCGCTTTGTGCGATCATTGCCTGCACCAACGCCACTTCGGCGTCCCGCAGCTCCGTCACCGTGACGAGGCCTCGCCGGAAACGATCGGTGGAAACGCGGAGATTCTCCTCCGCGTGACGCAATCCGAGATCCGCAACTTCCACCCGCTCGCGGGCACGCTGGACCTGCAGAGCGGACCGATGGACGTCCAGTGCGACGCCCTCACGCAGCTGATCATACATCAACTCGTTCTGCCGCAATGTTGCCTCGGCCTGATCCGCCTGCCGCGCTGTTTGCCCCCAGTTCCAGATATCCATGGTGAGCATGACGCCGATATCCCATGTTCCCTTGAATGCATCCCGCGTCGGCATGTAGCGCTGGTTCGGGCGGCTGTAGTAATAGCTGGCGCCCAGAAGAACCTGCGGCCACCACCCGGCCTGCGCCGCGCGGACACCTGCACGGGAGGCTTCAACGCGTGATGCCAGTGCCAGGAGATCGGAGCGTTCTGTAAGTGCCGCCGCGGTCAGCGTGTCGATCGGCGCGGACACACGATGAGCACCGGAATCGGGCACAGACGCGGGAAGCAACGGGTTATTCACAGGGCGCCCGAGCAAGGTGTTGAGGCTCATCGTGGCAAGTTGAACATCGTTCCTTGCATCGATGAGAGACAGGCGAGCAGAAGACAGTTGCACTTCCATCTTGAGGACGTCGTTCCGGGTTGCCATCCCGACCTTCAGGAGATTGCCGATGTCCCGCACATACCCCTCGAGACGCCGGACATTGTCAGTCACGAAACCCTCGGTCTCCCGGATCTGATAGAGTGTCCAGTATGCCGCGGTAATATTCAACACGAGATCCGCGCGGTCGGAGGCATGATCCGATCTGCTCGCTTCCGCAAGACGGTCCGCCACCTCGGCGTTGCTTCGCAAACGGAACCCGGTGAACAGCGGCTGCTGCACCCCCAGGCGCAGATTGGTGTTGTCGAGAACGGTCGGGGAGATCTCGACGGGCTGGGGCAGGATCGGGAGCTTGACCTGAAACGGATCGACATTCGAGAGCCGCTTGTAGCTCGCTTCGAACTTGAGCGACGGAAGAATCCCTGCGTGGACTTCCATCGCTCGTGCCTCGGCTCCGGCAACGCGGGCGGCTGAAGCACGCAGTGTGCGGCTGTTCGCCAGGCCCAGTAAAACCGCCTCCTGCAGCGTCAGGGTGTCGCGGTTTTGCGCCATACTCGAGACCGTGGCCATCAACAGGAGAAGGAGGACACGTTTCATGCAGCACCTTCGGGATGAGTCAACATGGAAATGAAGACGTTTTCAAGAGATGGACTGATGACACGCGCGGATGCCACCGTAATGCCCGCCCCGCGCAGCGCATCCTGCAGGGCCGGGGTCTCCCGGTGAGCATCGTCGACAATCACATTGAGACGGTCACCAAATGCCTGCACCTCTGCGGCAGGCCAGCGTTCCTTCAGCAACCTGAATCCTTCCCGAACTCTGTCGCACACAATCTCTACTACCTCTCCGCGCATCGCCTCCTTCATCGCTTCAGGCGTGTCTACCCGCATGAGTTTCCCCATATTCATCAACGCTACGCGCGAGCAGCGCTCCGCCTCGTCCAGGTACGGAGTGCTCATGACGATCGTAATGCCCTGTTGGAGCAGGTCCTGCAGAATCTTCCAGAAGTCGCGGCGCGAAACCGGATCGACTCCCGTCGTGGGTTCATCCAGGAAGATGATCTTCGGCGTGTGCACGAGCGTGCATGCGAGAGCGAGCTTTTGCTTCATGCCGCCGGATAGGCGGTCCGCCAGCCGATCCCGGAAGGGCGTCAGGCGTGTAAACGCAAGAAGTTCCTCACGCCGTTCGCGGTAGTTGAAGACCTGATTGATTTCGGCGAAGAACTCGATATTCTCGTCAACCGTCATGTCACCGTACAGGGAAAATCGCTGGGAAAGATACCCGATGTGACGTTTGATGGCGTCGGACTCCTTGAGCAGATCGTATCCCATAACTGTCGCGGAACCGTCCGATGGCAGCAGAATACCGCACAACATCCGGATCGTGGTAGTCTTTCCGGCGCCGTCGGGGCCCACGAGACTCAACATCTCCCCTTCCTGTACCGTCAGATCAATGCCATCCACGGCGTGTACCGCGCCGAAGGTACGGGTGAGATTCCGCACTTCTATGATCGGAGCGTTCACCTTCCGTCCCCGCCCGTGGCTATCCTGGCATCCGCCGGGAGGCCGGGTTTCAATTCACCGCCGGGGTTCGGCGCCTCGATTTTCACGGCGAACACCAGCTTCGTGCGCTCTTCCTTCGTCTGAACGTTTTTCGGTGTGAACTCCGCCACCGGGGATATATAGACCACAGTTCCGGGGAAAGCCCGGGCCGCGCCGAAGGAGTCGATGAATATCTCGGCCTTCTGACCGAGGGCCACGCTGCCGAGTTCTGCTTCGTTAACGTAGATGGTGAGCTTGACCCGGTCGAGGTTCGTGAGACGAACCACTCTCGTCCCGACCCCCACGAGTTCACCGGGCTCAACAGCCCGGAGGGTGACCGTGCCGGCCGTCGGCGCGACGATTGCACAATTGCGCAAGCGCCTGGCAAGGAGATCTACCTGTGCGGCTGCGGCATCGCGACGCGCCCGCGCCCCGGTGATCTCTTCCGGACGCAAACCGGCCTTCAATTTTGCGTAGGTTTGTCCTGCCGCCACGTAGCGGGTATAAGCATCGTCGTACTGCTTTTGCGTCACGGATTCCGCATCAATCAGTTCCTTCATCCGTTTGTGGTCGGTCTCCGCCGTGCGAAAGGCGGCCTCGGCCTGGATGATATCTTCGCGGCGCGATCCCTCCGCTGCAAGGCGATACGCCGACTCGAACGATGTAAGGTTTGCCTCGGCCTGTCGAAGCTGCAGCCGGTACTCTTCATCGTCGATCAGCACGAGAGTATCGCCGCCCGTAACACGGGTGCCCTCGTCGACACGCACTGCCCGAACTCGCCCCCCCACTTCGCTGCCGATGGTGATGTCTGTACCCTCGATGGTGCCGGATGCTTCGATGACGCCGGGGACGTTGTTGCCGCATCCCGTGAGAACGCCTGCGAGCGCTGCGAAAAGACCGTTGGCAAGAATGCGATGCATGGGAGATCCTCTTCTATGAATTGTCCTGAAGTCTGTGGAGGGACTGAGCGGCGTCTGGTGTGAGAATGCCGCGCAGGAATATCGTCACAATGCTCTGAAGGGCTTCATCGGCCGTAAACGGCTCGTTGGCCAGAACCGTCGGATTCACGATGCTCTCTATGGTTGCATAGAGTGCCAGGAGAAACACCCGTTGACTGATCTCGGGACGTACATATCCCGTTCGCTTCCCTTCATCGATGAGTGCAGCCCACGTGGTTAGGATCCGTTGGCGCCGGAACGTCTGGATCTTTCCCCAAGCTTCGGGGATGTACGTCTCCAGATCGCGCAGCAAGTTCTTGCTTATGGTCCTGAAGACGATGCCGACGAGCTTCATAAGACCATCAAGTTTTGCAGGGAAAGGTGCATCCATCGCCATGATGCCCTGCACCTTCAACTCGGCTTCCCCGAGCATCCGCGCAACGATTTCGTTAACTAGGTCCTCTTTGCGATCGAAGTATTTGTAGAAGGTCTTCTTGCTCATTCCGAGGTCTGTGGTGATTTCTTCGACAGAGACACGGGCAAATCCATCGACAAAGAAGCGCGCGCGGGCATGCTCGATGATTCTCTCCTTCGCCGGTCCTCGTACATCAATAGAAACCATGGATACTCTCGTTGTATTTTGGGTTTCCAAAAGTCCAAAAAAAACGCCCGGGGAGCTATGGAAACTATGGGCGTTTCTATGGTTTCCAATATAACAAGGTTTTGCTAAATGTCAAGAAGAGAATGCTGAATCGCACCATCGCTTCTGTTGACAATTCCGGCTCCGTGTCGCCGATTAATGGAACGTCCTTCAGGGGAATCACTCTTGTCCTGCGCACACTTCCGTTCCGGGAGTAGGTGCACACGGCGCCGGAGGGAGTGCGGCCTGTGAGCCCCGCTTCCCCAGGAAAATAAGAAACCCCCGGAGGGAGATCCACCGGGGGTTTTCCATAACGCCAGCACACGCAGGTCAGTACATGTCACCCATGCCGCCGCCCGGAGGCATCGGCGCAGGCTTTTCCTCTTTCGGCTTCTCGACGATCGTCGCTTCGGTGGTCAGCAGCAGTGCAGCAACGGATGCAGCATTTTCCAGTGCTGTGCGGGCCACTTTCGTCGGATCGATAACACCCGACTTCACCAGGTTTTCGTACTGCTCGGTAGCTGCATTGAACCCGAAGTCGTCCTTCCCTTCCTTCACTTTGTTCACGACCACGGAACCCTCCTGGCCGGCGTTTTCGACGATCATCCGGATCGGCTCTTCGAGCGAGCGGCGGACGATCTCGATACCCGTCTCCTGATCCTCGTTGGCGGGCTTGAGGTCCGCCAGTTTCGAGCCCGCGCGCAGATACGCCACGCCTCCACCCGGCACAATGCCTTCCTCCACCGCGGCACGCGTTGCATGCAGTGCGTCTTCCACGCGGGCCTTCTTCTCTTTCATCTCGACTTCCGTCGCGGCACCGATCTTGAGCACCGCAACACCGCCGGAAAGTTTCGCCAGGCGCTCCTGCAGCTTCTCCTTGTCGTAGTCCGACGTGGTTTTGTCGATCTGGGCTTTGATCTCGTTGATGCGTTTCTTGATGTCTTCTTTCTTGCCGGCACCTTCGACGATCGTGGTGTTGTCCTTGTCGACAGTGACTTTCTTCGCGCGGCCGAGATAACTGAGCGTCGCGTTCTCGAGCTTGTACCCCTGCTCTTCGGAGATCACCGTGCCGCCCGTGAGGATGGCAACGTCTTCCAGCATCGCCTTGCGGCGGTCGCCAAACCCGGGCGCCTTCACGGCCGTCACGCGCAACGTGCCGCGCAGCTTGTTCACCACAAGTGTAGCGAGCGCTTCACCCTCGATATCCTCCGAAATGATCAAGAGGGGTGAGCCTGTCTGCGCGACCTTCTCGAGAATCGGCAGCAGGTCCTTCATCGCCGAGATCTTCTTGTCGTGGATCAAGAGCACCGGATTCTCAAGCACTGCTTCCATTGTCTCCGCGTCTGTCACGAAGTAGGGGGAGAGGTAGCCGCGGTCGAACTGCATGCCCTCGACCACATCGATGCTCGTGTCCGTTCCCTTTGCTTCTTCCACGGTGATGACGCCATCGGTCCCGACCTTCATCATTGCGTCCGCAATGAGGTCGCCGATCACCGCATCATTGTTCGCGGAGATCGAGCCGACCTGGGCGATTTCTTTCTTGCTCGTTTTATCGACCGGCTTGCTAATGGCCTTGAGACCCTCGACGACCTTGGCAACAGCCATGTCGATGCCGCGTTTCAGATCCATCGGGTTGGCGCCGGCGGCCACGTTCTTGAGTCCTTCCCGTACGATCGCCTGCGCGAGCACGGTGGCCGTTGTCGTTCCGTCGCCGGCCACGTCGGAGGTCTTTGACGCAACCTCGCGAACCATCTGTGCACCCATATTCTCAATCGGGTGCTCGAGTTCGATTTCTTTCGCGACCGTGACACCGTCTTTCGTGATCGTCGGCGCACCAAACTTCTTGTCGATCACCACATTACGGCCCTTCGGGCCCAGCGTCACTTTCACCGCGTCGGCAAGCTGGTCCACACCACGTTTGAGCGCGGACCGTGCCTCGGTGTCAAAATTAATCAGCTTTGCTCCCATTGTGACTGTTCTCCTGAGTAGGTTGTGCGAATTCTGTGGGTCCGTTAAACAATCGCGAAGATGTCGGCTTCGCGCATGATAAGATACTCGTCGCCTTCATAGGTGACCTCGGTGCCCGAGTACTTCCCGTACAGCACCTTGTCCCCGACCTTAACTTCCATCGGAACTTTCTTGCCGTCATCGCTGATTTTTCCGGGCCCCACCGCAACAACCTCCCCTACAACCGGTTTTTCCTTGGCGGTATCCGGGAGAATGATTCCCCCCTTTGTTCGCTCTTCAGCCGCGGCAGGCTTGATAATGACGCGATCAGCCAACGGTTTGATCTTCATGTCACGCCTCTGTTAGATAAGTTATTGATATTTAATGTGTTATGAGATTGATACATGTGGTGTTAGCACTCACACCAGACGAGTGCTAATAATATAACAAAAAAAAGCCTATTGTCAAGGGGGGTCCGTCTAGCGGACATATCTCAGAACACACTTGGGTTTCCGAAGATCCTACGCCGGGGCTGGCTTCCGGACTGCCGAGACCTCGAAGAAGTGGATTCCGTAACCTGGCAGATCGAAGTACATTCCCCGCGATTGCAGACCCCCCCTGTCGCGC
>Ga0105107_10000861_pt1 | contig 19753 bp, 20 predicted proteins | sample PPLLaktember2015_6_FD_79335 | JGI IMG/M metagenome (GOLD analysis project Ga0105107, IMG submission 79335) | Freshwater sediment microbial communities from Prairie Pothole Lake near Jamestown, North Dakota, USA - PPLs Lake P8 Core (1) Depth... | ecosystem: Environmental > Aquatic > Freshwater >... | reverse complement strand
TTCATGGGACTCGGCGTGTGCGTCAGCGACACGAGTCCTGCATTGTGAATGGCGGCGAGCAGAAGCCCGGTCGCGAGCCCGACGGATTCGTCCGTGTAGTAGTGCTTCTGCTTGCTGCCGTCCGGCCGGCGTTCGAAGCGGCGGATGAAGACGGCGATCAGCCAGGGCGCGTCTTCCAGAAACGGCTTGTTCGCATCCGTGCCGAGCGGCCGCAGTACCTCGAGCCACTCGGGGGGCGCGCGGTGCTCGTAGAACTCGCGCTCTTCCGCCTCGGCGGCTTCCCGAATCTGGCGCTTGACGCCGGAATCCGACACGGCGACGAAATGCCAGGGCTGCTGGTTCGCGCCCGATGGCGCAGACCCCGCGGCGCGCAGGCATTCTTCGATCAGCGCACGCGGCACCGGGCGGGGGGCAAAGTCGCGCACCGTCCGCCGTCGCTGCATCTGGTCCGCGAACCGGCGCGCCCGCTCCAGCATCTCGGCCGGCGGGAATTCTTGGTAACCGGAGAGAGGCATATAGTTCGGCGCCATTGTCATTCCCGCGGTGCGGCCATCGGACCGTCAACCGTGAGTATCATCAAACAGTGGGAAATCATGAAGAAGATCATCGCTATCGCCTTGCTTGCCCTGCCCTTGGGGGCTGCCGCCGATCACCTGGGACGTGATTGATTTCAAGCTCAAGGAAAGCTGCGATTTCGCAAAATTCGTGCAGGTCGCGCACGACTTCAGCACGCAATGGGGTGCAAACCACGGTTACCACGCGGAAATCTCGATTCCGCTCCAGCACAACGATCTTGAGTCCATGCGATGGATGGGCCGCAGCAAGGACGCCGCGACGTTCGGGAAGACCTGGGACAGCTGGCGCACCGAGATCACGGATCCCAGCACGGTCGCGGGCAAGCTCGCGGCGCGCTTCGGCGCCTGCTCGGTCAATACTGGAAGGCGCGGTTTCGACGTCTATTGATCCCAAAGGGGACGTTCACCTTTAAAAGTGAACGTCCCCTTTAGGTGAAGCGAGGCGCTCGGCCTGGCGCCGGAGGGCTGCTCCGAATCGCTGCCGGTCGTAGAAAGCGCCGAGCCCTTCGAGATCCGGCCGGCGGCGACGCAAGGTCTCGGCGCTGACGTCGAGCGGCATGTCGCAGGCGATCGTCGTCAAACGCCGCGCGAAATACGCAGCCTCACGATGCTGCGCCAGTTTTTCCGCGAGCTTGCCGGCGCCGCGGATCGGAAGCGTTCCGACGCGCTCGAGCCCCTCGTAAATATCCTCGAGCGAGACGAAATCGCGCAGGAGCGCCGCCGCCGTCTTCGGGCCCACGCCCGGGACGCCCGGAATGTTGTCGACGGAGTCTCCGGTCAGCGCAAGGTAGTCCGCCATGCGCTCCGGGCGCACGCCGAACTGGCCTTCGATATCGCCGTATGCGAAGCGACGCGCGCCGGCGTAGTCCCAGTAGTGGTCGCCGTCGCGGACGAGCTGCGCGAGATCCTTGTCCCGCGTCACGAGCACTGTGCAATGGCCGGAAGCGCGCAGCCGCGCGGCAATCGTGCCGATGATGTCGTCGGCCTCGTGCGTGGGGCTGCCGAACTCGGCGAGTCCGAGCAGGCGGCATAGTTCGCGGCAGAGTCCGAACTGGCGCTTCAGTTCCGGCGGCGCGGGTTCGCGATTCGCCTTGTAGGCGGGATAGATCGCGTTCCTGAACGAGCTCGAAAGGCTTTCGTCGAAGGCAACCGCAACATGCGCAGGCTTCGCTTCCTCGAGCAGGTCGCCGAGGAAACGCCCGAAGCCGTAAACGGCATTCACCGGCTGGCCGTCGCCGTCGGTCATCTCCATGCCCACCGAGTAGTAGGCGCGGAAGACAAAGAAGCTTGCGTCGATCAGGTGAACCGGCTGCAGTCCCTCGGCGCTCACTGCGCGAAACGCTGGATGCGGGCGTGCAGCGGGCTCGTGCGCGGGAAATGCGCGAGGAGATATTCCATCTGGTCGGCAAGCACGCGCCGGCCCTTCAGGTAGATGTATTCGGCATAGGTCGGCGTGAACGGCACGGCGAGGAGCTGCATGCCCGCCTGCTCTGGCGTTCGCGAGGCCTTTGCATTGTTGCAGCGCCGGCAGGCCGCGACGACGTTGTTCCAGACGTCCTTGCCGCCCCGGCAGAACGGCCGCACGTGGTCGCGCGAGAGCTGGTGCGACGTGAAGCGGCCGCCGCAATACATGCAGAGGTTCGCGTCGCGGCGGAACAGCGTTTCGTTGTTGAGCGGCGGTACGTAATCGCCGCGCAGGCTTCCCGGGTTCCCGGATGAACCCTGTGTCGCCAACATCGAATTCACCTCGATCACGGTCTGGCGGCCGGTGCGCGCATTCGTGCCGCCGTGCAGTGCGTACAGGCGGCTGCCGAAGGCATAGGCCACCTGGCCCAGGCAATGGAGGCGCACGGCGTCCTTGTAGTCGATCCACTCGAGCGGCATGCCGGACGCGTCCGTCCGCAACACCTGCTGCGACAGCGCTATAAACGCTCCGGCGTTCATGACGGGTGCCTTTGTGATGCCGGTTCCAGTGCCCACAGACTCTATCCTGACCCAGAAAGCCTGAAACAATACGGCACCAATATGATATTTTTCAACGCGCCGCCGCCCGGCCGGCTGACCAGGGGATGAATTGGATGCCAGCCACGATCGGCGTGCTGAAAGAGACTGTGCGGGGTGAGAACCGCGTCGCAGTCGTGCCCGAGGTTGCGACCCGTTTGGCGGCCCTGGGGGCGAGGGTCCTGATCGAACGCGGCGCAGGCAGCGCGGCGCGCTATCCGGACGCCCTGTACAAGGACGCGACCTTCGCCGACAGCCCGGATGCCGTGCTGGCGGGCGCCGACCTTCTCTTCACCGTGCAGCCGCCGGACGCCGCCACCGTCGCGCGACTCAAGCCCGGTGCCGTCGTCGCCGGGTACCTCGCGCCCCATGCGCAAGCGGCGCTCGTGCGCGCGCTGAAGGAAAAGCGGATCACGAGTTTTGCCATGGAACTCGTGCCGCGCATCTCGCGCGCGCAGTCGATGGACGCGCTGTCTTCGCAGGCGGCCGTCGCCGGCTACAAGGCGGTACTGCTCGCAGCCAGCGCGCTCGACAAGTTCTATCCGATGCTGACGACCGCCGCCGGCACGATCCGCCCCGCAACCGTGCTCGTGATCGGCGCCGGTGTCGCAGGACTGCAGGCGATCGCGACCGCGAAGCGGCTCGGTGCGGTCGTGGAAGCGTATGACGTCCGTTCCGCCACCCGCGAGCAGATCCGCTCGCTCGGTGCGAAGTTCGTCGAGACCGGCGTCGTCGCCGAAGGCACGGGCGGTTACGCGCGCGAGCTGACCGCGGAAGAAAAAGCAAAGCAGCAGGAAGTGCTGGATGCCCGCATCGCGGCGGCCGACTGCGTGATCTCGACGGCCGGCGTCCCGGGACGTCCGGCCCCCCGCATCATCTCCCGCTCCGCGGTGGAGCGCATGAAGCCGGGCGCCGTGATCGTGGACCTCCTAGCCGAGGGCGGCGGAAACTGCGAGCTGACGAGAGCCGGCGAAACCGTGGAGCACGGGGGCGTGCGCATCATCGGTCCGATCAACCTGCCGGCGACGGTCGCTTATCATGCGAGCGACATGTACGCGCGCAATCTGCTGAATTTCATCAAGCCGGCTTTCAAGGACGGCGCGATCGCGATCGACTGGAACGACGAAGTGTTCGCGGCCTCCTGCGTCACGCACGACGGCAGCATCCGCCACGAACCCACCCGCAAACTCGTGGAGAATCAGTAATGGAAGGCGTGATTGCGCTCTATATCGTGATGCTGGCCGCGTTCACGGGATACGAGATCATCGCGCGCGTGCCGGTGATCCTGCACACGCCGCTCATGTCCGGGTCGAACTTCGTGCACGGCATCGTGCTCGTGGGCGCGATGGTTGCGCTCGGCCGCGCAGACACGACGCTCGAACAGGTGATCGGCTTCATCGGCGTCGTGCTCGGCGCGGGCAACGCCGTCGGCGGCTACGTCGTCACCGAGCGCATGCTCCAGATGTTCAAGGCGAGCGGCCAGAAGAAAAAGAAGGAATCCGCCTGATGCAGGGCCTGCTACCCGACCACGTCGCGACCCTCGCGATCGACTTCAGCTACCTGCTGGTCGCGTTCCTTTTCATCATGGGCCTGAAGGCCATGAGCTCGCCGGTCACGGCGCGCCGCGGCATCGTCGTCGCGGGCTTCGGCATGCTGCTCGGCACGCTGATGAGCTTCCTCTACCCCGGGATGGGGAACTTCCCGCTGATGCTCGCGGCGATCGCGATCGGCGGCGGGCTCGCCTGGTGGTCGGGGCGCATCGTCGCGATGACCGACATGCCGCAGATGATCGCGCTCTACAACGGCATGGGCGGCGGCGCCGCGGCCGCGATCGCGGCGGTGGAATTGCTGCGCATGGCCTCGACGGACCCGGCCGCGGCCGCGGCCGCCGAACATGGGCCGGTCGTCACCGCGCTCGCAGCGGCGGGCGCGTTCATCGGCGCCGTCAGCTTCTCCGGATCGCTGATCGCCTTCGGCAAGCTGCAGGGGCTCATCAAGCGCAGCTTCCGCTTCAAGGGCCAGCAGATCGTCAACCTGCTGATCACGGCGGCCACGATCGCGCTCGGCGTATCGATCGTGATCTCGGGGCACCCGACGATGCAGACGGTGGTCCTCTTCTTTGCGCTCGCGCTCCTGCTCGGCGTCACCATGACGCTCCCGATCGGCGGCGCCGACATGCCGGTCGTGATCTCGCTTTACAACGCCTTCACCGGCCTCGCGGTCGCCTTCGAGGGCTTCGTGCTCGAGAACACGGCCATGATCATCGCCGGCATCGTCGTCGGATCCGCGGGCACGCTGCTGACGCAGCTCATGGCAAAGGCGATGAACCGCTCGCTCGGTAACGTGCTGTTCTCGGGCTTCGGCGAGGGTGCGGCGGTCGCGGCCGAAGGCGTTTCTGGCGCACTGAAGCCGATCGAGGCGTCGGATGCCGGCGTGATGATGGCCTTCGCGCAGAAGGTGATCGTCATTCCGGGCTACGGCATGGCGGTCGCCCAGGCGCAGCACAAGGTCTGGGAACTCTGCCAGCTCCTGATCGACAAGGGCGTGATGGTGCGCTTCGCGATCCACCCAGTCGCGGGCCGCATGCCGGGCCACATGAATGTGCTGCTCGCAGAAGCGGGCGTGCCCTACGACCTCATCTCTGACCTCGACGAGATCAACGCGGAGTTCGACACGGCGGACGTCGCGCTCGTGATCGGCGCCAACGACGTCGTGAACCCGGTCGCGCGCACGGACAAGTCGAGTCCGATCTACGGCATGCCGATCCTGAACGCGGACAAGGCGAAGAACGTGCTCGTCATAAAGCGCGGACAGGGCGCGGGTTTCTCAGGCATCGAGAATCACCTCTTCTATCTCGACAACACGCGGATGGTTTACGGCGACGCGCAGAAGGTCGCGGCGGAGCTCATTCACGCGGTCAAGGCGGCCGGCTGACCGCCGCGTCCGCTCGCTGGCCGGGCGGGGTTCCCTCGCTCGCTCAAAAGAACAGACATTCGCTTGCTCGGGACCCCGCCCGGCCAGGGCGCGCGCGGCGGCGGGCCGGGTGGCGAGCGAGCGAATGTCCGATCTTCTGAGCGAGCGAGCCAGCCCGGCCCGCCAAAGCGCGCGAGCGTGACCGACCGGTCAGGCGTCCGCAGCGTCCGGTAACAGGTCTTCGTAGAAGGCGCCGAAAGGTCGCGTTGGGTGGCGCAGCTGGATTTCGAGAATCCAGAGGGCCGGCGACGGAACAAAGGGCGCGTCGGCAAGCGCGCCGTCGTAGTGGGCGGCGTGCGGGAAATCGGAAACGCGGTGGCCGGTCATTTCGCGGTTGAGGAGCCAGCCGCGGCATTCCGATTCCAGGGCGGCGGCCTCGTAGAGCGCCGTGCCCGTCAGACGGTCCCGGCGCCAGACCGGTCCGATGTCGATGAAAAAGATGTCGTCCTCACCAAGCACGATACACGGCTCCGATTTCGCGTTGAAGGTATGGACGGTGTTGACGCCGAATCGCACGTTGATTCCGTGCCATCCGCGCAGCAAGCCATCTTCGCGCAGCATCCGGCGCCCGACCGCGATGCCCTCCTCTTCCGTCATGCCAGGCAGGATCAGGGAGCCGATCCTCTGAATCGCGGCGAAGGTGCGGTTCCGCGTCTCGACCATCATGTGCCGGGCATAGCCCGGGCCGCGGGCTTCCGCGCGCAACCGCTCGACGGTTGAAGACGCCTCAGCCAAGCTCTTTGGTCAGGAAATCAATCGTCCGTTGCCAGGCGAGCCCGGCGGCCTCGGCGTTGTAGCGCGCGGCGTTGGTGTCGTTGTGGAAGGCGTGATCCACATCGGCATACATGTGAAGCTCATAGCGGGCGCCGGCGGACTTGAGCGACTGTTCGAAGGCCGGCACCGCGGCATTGATGCGCTCGTCGCGGCCAGCGTAGTGCAGGAGCAGGGGCACCCGGACTTTCGCCGCTTCTTCCGCGGCAGGCGGCATGCCGTAGAACACGACCGCGGCGTCGAGTTCCCCGGAATTTGCAGCGAGACGCCCGGACATTCCGCCGCCCCAGCAGAAACCGACGCAACCGACCTTGCCCGTGCTCCGCCCGTGTCCGGCCGCGTGCCGCAAGGCGGTGAGGTAGATGCCGAGCGCGCGTTCGTTATCGAGTTCGCCGATCAGCCTGCGCGCCTCGTCCTCGTCGGCGGGCGTGCCGCCGGTGGCCGACAACGCATCCGGCGCCACCGCGAGAAATCCCGCGAGCGCAAGGCGGCGGGCGACGTCCTCGATATGCGCGTTGAGGCCGCGGTTCTCGTGGATCACGACGACCGCCGGGCGGCGCGTGGGCTCCGCAGCCGGGTGCGCGACATAGCAACCGATGGCGCCGCCGGCACTGTCGAAGCGTTCGCGGTCGGTCACGAGCGCGGGATCGTCGGGAGCGACGGTCGCCGCGGCGGCGTAACGATTCTCGAGCAGGGGCAGCAGGAGGGATGCGGCCGCCGCACCGCCCGCGATGCGCGCTAGCCGGGCGAGGAACTCGCGGCGCGGCATCCCTGCGTGCGTGTACTCGTCGTAGAGATCGATCGCTTGTCGGAAGGGGGCTTTCATTCGTCCGCGTCGGGCATCAGGAGCCAGAGCAGCAGGTAGATGATGATCCCGGGGAACGCGGCACTCAGGATCGAAAGGATCACGTAGGCGACGCGGACCCGGTCGGCCTTCCAGCCGAGCCACTCCGCGAGGCCGCCGCAGACGCCGGCGATCATCCGGTCATTGGAGCGCTTGAGCTTTGCATTTGGCATCGTGGGAATATCGTCCCACGGAGCCGCTCAAGATGCGAGTCCTCAGCCGCCGGGGCGGCGTGGCGCTGGCTGGCCCGGCCGCGGCGCCTGCCGGCGCTCGATTGCGCGTCGCCGTTCTTCCGGCGTCATCCGCTGCCAGCGCTCGCGCAGTTCATCGCGCCGCTCGGGCGGCAAGGACTGGAAATGGCGGTAGGCGTTGCGGAGCGCCTCTTTCTGCTCCGGCGTGAGTTCGCGGAAACGGCGCCAGCGCTCGCGGAGCTGGTCGCGTTCGGCCGGCGTGAGTTCCCGCCACTTCTGCCAGCGGTCGCGCGCCTGTGCGCGATCCTCGTCATTCATCGAGAGCCAGCGCTCGGCGCCATCGGCAATCGCGCGCTGACGGGCCGGCGGCAGCGAGTTCCAGCCTTCCTTCTGCCCGGAGAGCAGATCCTGCGTCGGCTCGTCGAGCGATTCCCAGGCAATTCCCGTTTTGCCAGCGGGCTCTTCCGCGGCCACCGGCGCGCTTCCGAGCAGGAGCCATGCCACCAGAATCCATGCGAGCTTATTCATCGTCGTCTTCCTTCGAAGCCTCTTCTTCGGCGCGCTTCAAGGCGCGCTCGGCTGCAACCGATTCCATGAACCGCACGAAGTCCTCTTCCTCGCCGGCCGTCTCGCCCAGGAATTCCAAGAACTCGGCGTCCGGTGGTTCAGGTGACGGATCCGCAGCCTGGGCGGGCCAGGCGAGCAGGAACGCAGTCAGGAATCCTGGGCGGCACATGCTTCAGCCCACGCCATCCGAGGTCTGTTCATCCGCCCAGGCATAGAAGCCCGGGTCCTCGCCGAGCAGGTCGAAGTCATCACCCGCCGCCATCAGGTCGAGATCCTCGAGCGCACCGACGGTCGTCTCGACCTGCGCTACCGCAGGCAATCCTTCCTCGCGCTGCCACAGCACCGTGGCCACGAGCGCAGCCGCCGCGGCACCCGCCGGAATCCACAATGCGGGCCCGGCAACAGGGCGGCGCTGCAACTGCTTGAATGCGTCCGCACGGGCACGGGCGAGCCGCGAGCGCGTCGCGGCATCCTGCGACTCGACGCTTTTGTCGAAGGCCGCGCGGCTCCTGCGTTCGAGTTCCCGCATTTCCTCGTTCATTTCTTCCACTCCCCGAGCGCCCCGTTGAGCGCCTGCATGGCACGAAAATAATGTGTCTTCACGCTGCCTTCCGAACAGCCCATTGCGAGCGCGGCCTGAGCGACGTCCAGGCCCTCGAAATTCCTGAGCAGGAACGCCTCGCGCTGACGGCTGCTCATCCCGGCAAGCAGTTCCTCGATTCGCGCCAGGAGCTCCTCGCCCTCCAGCACCTCGTCCGGCCTGCCGCGCGGATCGACGGCCGACTCGAACGGATCCGGCGCCTCCTCGTCCGTCTCCTGGCCGGGCCACCACGCCATGACGGCGCGCCGCACTTTCCGGCGGCGCTGGAAATCGGTGATCCTGTTCCTCAGGATGCGGTAAAAAAGCGGGCGCCACTGGTCTTCCGGGTGCCGCCCGTAACTGCGCACCAGGCTGATCATCGCGTCCTGCACGGTATCCTCGGCTTCCGCGCGATCGCGCAGTGCGATGCAGGCGATGCGGAATGCGCGTCGCTCGATTCCGGCCAGGAACCTGTCGAGCGCCCGCTCCCGGTCCACCGTGTCCTCCCGCAACCCGTCACACCTGCCAAGCGACAGAGTCGCAGAAAGCGTAGCAGAGCAGTTCACATGCTCCTCCTGCATTGGTACCCGTCTCCCCGCCCCGCCACGGTGATATAACGTGGCTCGCAGGGCCCCGTTGACGGGCCCGGCACTTGATCAGTAACTTATTGATAAAGAAAATAATTTTGGGTTCCGACTCCCCCATACTCCAGGTCGTTTTCGACACGCCGCTCAGGCGACGCTTCGACTACCTGCCGCAGGACGGCGTCGTGATCGCAAGGCCCGGTGAGCGCGTGCGCGTCTCGCTCGGCCGCGGCCGCGCGATCGGCATCGTCGCGGCACATGCCGCCGACAGCAGCCTGCCACGGGCTCGGCTAAAAAAAATCGGCGCCGCGATCGACACGATGCCGCTCTGGGACGACACCACCTTCGGCCTCCTGCTCTGGGCCGCTGCCTACTATCACCATCCGCTCGGCGAGGTGCTCTTCGGCGCAATGCCGAAGGCGCTCCGCAAGGGCGACCCGGCGCGGCGCGACGAGATTGTCTGGCGGCTCTCCGAAGCCGGGCAGGCGGCGGTCGCTGCGGGAACGCGGCTCGGCGAACGCCAGAAGAAACTGATCGAGCTTATCGGCCAGGACGGCGCGAGCGTTGCTGCGATTGCAGCGGCGGGGCACACCTCCGTCGTCCGCCCGCTACTGCAGCGGGGCTGGCTCGAGTCCTTCGCGCGACCGGAAGCCGCGCTCCCTGCTGGCACGGGTCGTCCCGGCCCGGTGCTGACGGCGGACCAGGGCGCGGCGCTCGAAGAGATCGGCGGATCGCTCGGGCGCTACGGCGCCTGGTTGCTGGCGGGCGTCACGGGCAGCGGCAAGACCGAGGTTTACATGCGGCTCATCGAGCGCGTGCTCGAAGCGGGCCGCGGAGCGCTCGTCCTCGTGCCCGAGATCGCCCTGACGCCGCAACTCATCGCACGCTTCCGGTCGCGGCTGCCGGCGCCGATCGTCGCGCTGCACTCCTCGCTTGCCGACGGCGCGCGTGCAGAGGCCTGGCGGGCGGCCGCTTCCGGCCGCGCGCAGGTCGTGATCGGTACGCGCTCCGCGGTCTTCACGCCGATGCCGGCGCTCGGCCTCGTCGTCGTGGACGAAGAACACGACGCTTCGTACAAGCAGCAGGACGGATTCCGGTATTCCGCACGCGATCTTGCGGTCGTTCGCGCGCAGCGCGCCGGCGTTCCGGTCGTTCTCGGCTCCGCGACACCGTCGCTCGAAACCCTCGCCAATGCCGCAGCCGGGCGCTACACAATGGTTTCGCTGCCGGAACGCACGGGCCGCGCCGGAAAGCCGCGCGTCACGGTCGTCGATCTCCGCGTCAATCCGGCACGCGACGGATTGTCGCCGCCGGCCGTCGCGGCGATCGAGCGGCACCTTGGCGAGACCGGGCAGGTGCTCGTCTTCCTCAACCGCCGCGGCTACGCGCCGACGATGTTCTGCCCGGCTTGCGCTTGGGTCGCGCCGTGCAGGGCCTGCGACGCTCGCATGACCGTCCACCTGAAGCGCGCGCGACTCGTCTGTCATCACTGCGGCGCGGAAGAGTCCCTGCCCTTTGCCTGCCCGCGCTGCAGCAACGAGCTCTCGCCCGTCGGCGAGGGCACGGAGCGCGTCGAGACGACGCTAAACCAGCTGTTTCCGTCGGCCACGCTCGTGCGCATCGACCGCGACGTGATCCGCCGGCGCGGCGACCTGGAAGCGGCGCTTGCCTCCGTCGCGGACGGACGCGCCCGCATCCTGCTCGGCACGCAGATGCTCACGAAGGGCCACGATTTTCCCGACGTGACGCTCGTCGTCGTGCTTGCGGCCGACCAGGGACTGTTCGGCGCGGACTTCCGCGCAAGCGAGCGCCTCGCGCAGCAGATCGTCCAGGTCTCGGGGCGCGCGGGACGCGGCGACCGGCCCGGCGAGGTGCTGATCCAGTCAGCCTACCCGCATCATCCACTGCTGCATTGCCTCATTGCCGAAGGCTACGAGGGATTCGCATCCCTGGCATTGGCGGAGCGGCGCGCCGCAGGATGGCCGCCCTACTCGCACCTCGCGCTGCTTCGCGCCGACTCGCCATCACGCGCGGAGGTGTTTGCGTTCCTGCATGCCGCGCAGGCCGTCGCGCCCGCCATGCGAGGACCGAAGCTCAGGATCCTCGGACCCGCGCCGGCATCGATGGCGCGCCGCGCGGGACGGCATCGCGCGCAGCTCCTTGTCGAATCGCCCGCGCGAGCGGCGCTGCAGGGATTCCTCGCGCAGTGGATCCCGGAGATCGTGAAGCTGCGCGCACCGCGCGCGCTTCGCTGGTCGGTGGACGTCGACCCGGCCGAAGTGGACTGACAGGAACCTTGCTAGACTTGCGCGCTTGAAAAACCTGATCGAAAAACTCGTGGCGGACGCCCTCGCGGCGCTGCCACCTGGATCGCTAGGCGAAGCGCCACCGCCGGCGCCAACAGTCGAGCGCTCCCGCGACGTGGCGCATGGTGACTTCGCAACCAACGTCGCGATGCAGGCGGCGAAAGCCGCGCGTACGAATCCGCGCGCGCTCGCTCAGAAAATCGTTGCCGGCCTGCCTGCAAACGAGCTGATCGCGAAGACCGAGATTGCGGGTCCCGGCTTCATCAACTTCTTCATGACAGCCGCGGCCTGGAAGGCGGAAATGAGCCGCGCGCTGGCGGAAGCCGCCGGCTACGGACGCGGCGATGCCGGCGCCGGAAGGAAGGCGATCGTCGAGTTCGTTTCCGCCAATCCGACAGGACCGCTGCACGTCGGCCACGGCCGGCATGCGGCCTTCGGCGCGACGGTCGCGAACCTTCTCGAGGCAGACGGTTGGCGCGTGCACCGCGAGTACTACGTCAACGATGCCGGCCGGCAAATGGAGATCCTCGCGGCGAGCGTGTGGCTGCGCTACCTGGAATGCTGCGGCGAAACCCTGCCGTTTCCGGCAAACGCCTACCGCGGCGACTACATACGCCCGATCGCAGAGGCACTTCATGCGAAGCACGGGTCCTCGCTGCGACGTCCCGCCGCCGAGGTCATGCGCGGCATGCCGCCCGACGAGCCGGAGGGCGGCGACAAGGACAAGTACATCGACGCCGTGATCGCGCGCGCGAAGGAACTCCTCGGCGTCGATTTCCGCGCCGTCTTCGATGCCGGCCTTGCGGACATCCTCACGGACATCAAGGGCGACCTCGCCGAGTTCGGCGTGCGCTTCGACCGCTGGTACTCCGAGCAGGACCTCGGCGACGGCCGCGACGGCGGCCCGATCGACCGCGCGCTCCGGCGCCTGCGCGAACACGGGCAGGTTTTCGAGCAGGACGGCGCAACGTGGTTCCGCGCCACGGCCTTTGGCGACGAGAAGGACCGCGTCGTCGTTCGTGCGAACGGCCAGAAGACCTATTTCGCGTCCGACATCGCCTATCACCTCGACAAGCGCGAGCGCGGATTCGACCTGCTCGTGACGATCCTCGGCGCAGACCATCACGGCTACGTGGCGCGCGTGCGCGCTGGCCTCGAGGCGATGGGCGAGCCGCCCGATTCGCTCCAGGTGCCGATGGTGCAGTTCGTCACGCTGTTCAAGGGCGGCGAGAAAGTGCCGATGGGCAAGCGCGAGGCGCAGTTCGTCACGCTCCGCGAGCTCCGCAACGAAGTCGGCAACGACGCGGCACGGCTCATCTACGTGATGCGCTCGAACGACCAGCCGCTCGACTTCGACCTCGAGCTTGCGAAGAAGCAGAGCAACGACAACCCGGTCTACTACGTCCAGTACGCCCACGCGCGTATCGCGAGCGTCCTGAAGCAGTCCGCCGAGCGCGGCCTTGCGTTCGACCGCGCAGCGGGCATCGCAGCGCTCGATTCGCTTGCGGATCCCGCCGAACAGGCGCTGATGCGCGAGATCTCCCGCTGGCCCGAAGTCGTCCGCCAGGGCGCTGAACAGCGCGCGCCGCACTTGGTCGTCCACTACCTGCGCGATCTCGCGCAGGCATTCCACGCCTGCTATGCGGCGCTCACCTTCATCGTTGACGACGCGAAGATCCGCAATGCGCGGCTCGCCCTGATCGCCGCAGCGCAGCAGGTGCTCCGCAATGCGCTCGCGCTCCTCGGCGTATCAGCGCCGGAGACCATGTAATGGTGGCACGCGACTACAAGCGCAGCCGTTCCCGCCGTGAATCGTTCTCTGGATGGACGGGAATGCTGATCGGGCTGGTCGGCGGCCTGTCCGTCGGCCTCGCGCTCTATTTCTTCGATCCCCGGACGCCGAAGGATCCGGCTGCCGAGACGGCGGCCGCGACAGAGCCCGCATCGGCGCGGGAGTCGACGGGCGAAGAGCCCGCCGAGCGCTACGACTACTACCAGATGCTCCCGAACTTCGAGGTGGTCGTGCCGGAGAAGGAGGTCGCGATGCCGCGCGACGCGCCGGAAGCCGTCGAGAAAAAAGGCGCCTACGTGCTGCAGGCCGGCTCGTACCGGAGGTTCGAGGAAGCGGACCGCGTGCGGGCGCAGCTCGCGCTCCAGGGCATTGAGTCGAACGTGCAGCGTGTCGCGATCGACAACGACACCTGGCATCGCGTGCGGGTGGGGCCGATCAGCGACCTCGGCGAGCTCAATCGCGTGCGGGATCGGCTCCGGGAAGCGGAAGTCGATTTTCTGGTCGTGAAAGTCGGCGACTGACCGGGGAGGGGTAAAGGGGACGTTCACCTTTACCCGAAGGATCGAAGGTAAAGGTGAACGTCCCCTTTACCCCTCCCCAGCCTGTCATCGAACAAAGGTCAGATCGTCAGGTTCCCTTGACGTGGAGGTTGTTCTTCACTTCCTTCACGCCCTTGACCGTCTGCGCAACCTTGCCGGCCGCCGTCTTCTGCGCTTCGCTGTCGACGAAGCCACTCAGCTGGACGACGCCGTTATGCGTCTCGACCTTGATGTCGCCGGCCTTGGTGTCCTTGCTATCGATCAGCGCCGAGTTGACCTTCGCCGTCACGGTCGAATCGTCCATCGACTGGCCGGTTGACGATTTCTCCGTCTTTACGATGAGGTTGTTCTCGACGCTCTTTACGCCTTTGACAGCCTGCGCGACTGTCGTCGCCTGGGCCTTTTCCTTCTCCGTATCGACGAACCCGTTCAGCTGGACGATTCCCTTGTTCACTTCCACATTGATTTCACCTGCTTCCGTCGTGTCGTCGCTGGCGAGCGCCGACTTCACCTTCCCGAGGAGCACGGTGTCATCCGTATACTCGCCAAACGTTCGCTTGGTTTCCTCGGCGGAACAAGCGATTGCGCCGATGAGTCCCATGGCGGCGACCGCCGCCGTCAACAGCTTTCTCTTTGACATATTTCCCTTCTTTCTTGAGTACCGATCAATCGTCGGTGATCTGCCGGAAGTCTACTCCCAGCGAACGCAGTTTGCGGTAAAGATGCGTGCGCTCCATGCCGACACGCTTGGCGAGGAGACCGACCTTGCCGTTGCAGAGCATGAGCTGCTGGAGCAGGTAGGCCCGCTCGAACTGCTCTCGCGCCTCGCGAAGCGGCAGGGCGAGCAGATCCTGCTTCACCAGCGGTTCGTCATGCGCCTGCTGGGTCACCAGATACTGCTCGACCTCCTCGAGCCCGACCTCCTCGGTGCCGCCGATGATCAGAACGCGCTGCACCAGGTTCCGCAGCTCGCGGACATTGCCCGGCCAGGGATAGTTGCGGAGCCGGTTCTGCGCTGCGACCGAAAACTTCCGGAATGGCATGCCATCCTCATCCACGAGCCGGTCGACGTAATGACGCAGGAGCTCCGGCACGTCCTCTGCATACTCCCGAAGCGGTGGAATCCGGATCGTGATGACCTCGAGATGCGCGAGGAGGTCCCGCCGGATCCCGCTCGCCGGCCCATCGTGGCCAGGAAGGGCGGCCGCGACAAACCGCGCCTCGAACGGCAACACGGCGCCCGAGCCCTCACGCTGCCAGCCGCGCTGTTCGAGGTCCGAAAGCAGCAGGCGCTGGGCGGCCGGCGACAGGTCCTCGATTCCGCCCAGGAAAAGCGTTCCGCCCCGGGCCTGTTCGTAGAAACCCGGCTCCGGCTTGCCGTTCTTGGTCGTGCCGCGCAGCCGCGCCGCGGCGGTCGCCTCATCGAGGCTCGCACAGGTGACCGCAACGAACGGGCTGGTGGAACGGGGTCCCAGGGAATGCATGTAGCGCGCGAAGGCCTCGCGGCCAGTTCCCGGCTCGCCGGCAAAGAGGACGGCGGCATCATGGGCGGCCACCTGTTGCACCTGTTCGCGCAGCTTCTGCATCAGCCGGCTCTTGCCGACGGGCGCTACCAGCGGCGGGATCAGCGTGCGCTGCGCCTGCCTGCGGCGCTTGCCGGCCTCGAGTGCGCGCTCGGCGGTTCGCAGGAGCTTTGCGATCGACAGCGGCTTCTCGACGAAATCGAATGCGCCGAGCCGCGTCGCCTCGACCGCCGTCTCGACCGTGCCGTGGCCCGACAGCATGACGACCGGGCAGCGCAGCGAATGCTTCTCCGACCACTCGCGAAGCAGCGTGATGCCGTCCATGTCCGGCATCCAGATGTCGAGCAGCACGAGATCAGGCTCCTGCCGCGCGGCAGCGCGGCGCGCGGATGCGGCGTCGGCCGCGACCTCGATCTCGTAGCCTTCCTCCGCGAGGATCTCGGAGAGCAACCCGCGGATGTCGGCCTCGTCGTCGACGACGAGAATTCTGGGCGAACTCATGCTTTCTCTCTCCTCGCCTCGGCACGTCGCGCCTCACGCGACGTCGCCGGCATTGTGATCCGTATGCGCGCGCCGCCTTTCGGCGCGTTGTCGACCTCGACCTGTCCGCCGTGCTCCTCGACGATGCGGCGCACGATGGCCAGGCCGAGCCCCGTCCCCTTCGGCTTCGTGGTCACGTAAGGGTCGAAAGCCTGCTCCAGCAGGTCGCCCTGGAACCCCGGTCCGTTGTCGACGACGGTCAGTACGACCTGGTCACCCGCACGCTGCGTCTCGATCATGATGACAGGATTCGGCCGCCCGTCGAGCGCCTCGAGCGAGTTCGTCAGCAGGTTGTTCAGCAGCTGGCGGATGCGTCCGGGATCGGCCTCGAGCGTGCTCGCGCGCGGGTCGAGCGAAAGCCCGAACGCGACGCGCGGATCCTGCGCATGATAGAGGTCCGAGACCTGGCGGATGAGCGCCGCGATGTCGAACTCGCTGATGTGCATCTCGGGCGCCTTCGCGTACTCCGAGAAAGCGGCGACCATCTGCTTCATCGCCTCGACCTGCTGGACAATCGTGTGCGTGGAGCGATCGAGGAGCTCCGCATCGGAGGGCCCGAGCCCGCTCATGAGCTTCCGCCGCACGCGCTCGGCCGAGAGCTGGATCGGGGTCAGTGGATTCCTGATCTCGTGCGCGAGCCTGCGCGCGACTTCGCCCCAGGCTGCCTGGCGCTGCGCCTGCAGGAGCTGCGTCACCTCGTCAAATACGAGCACGAGGCCCTGCGCGCCGGCATCGCCGGGAAGCGCGGTCGAGGCGCAAACAAGCTCGCGACGGCCGGTATCGGTCCTGAGCGTCACCTGCTCGCGCCACTCCGTTTCGCCGGCGTCGAGATGCTTCTGCAGCACCGCGTGCAGCTCGGCGAGCAGCGGCTGCCCGGCGGCGAGTTCCGCGAGCGACCGGCCCGCGGCGCCCGCGAAATCGACGCCCAGGATCGTGCCGGCCGCCTGGTTGGCAACGCGAATGCGCAGGTCCGGCTCGAGCGAGATCACGCCGCTCGTGAGGCGCGCGAGGATCACCGCGAGCGCCGCGCGCTCGGCCTCGACCGCGGCGCGGCTTCGCTCCGTGTCTTCGCGGGCGCGAGCGAGCTTTTTCGTCATGTCATTGAACGACGTGACCAGGAAGCCGATCTCGTCGTGCGAAGGACGCGAAAGGCGCGTGTCGAAGTCGCCCTTCGCGACCGCACGCGTGCCGGCAATCAGGTCCTGGACGGGCCGTACCAGCCGCTCGGAGAAATACAAGGCGCCGTAGATCGCGGCAAGGAGCGCCATCAGCAGCACGAGCGACAGAGTCAGCACGAACGAGGCCTTGAGCGGCTCGCGCAGGAAGATCAACCGCCCGTACTGCTGGTAGGCCTGCTGGACGGTCGCCGCGAGATCCGAGAGCCGTTGCGGCACGGGATAGGTCGCGACCAGGAGGCGATTCGATGCCAGGCCCGGCACCGACGGGATCTGGGTTGCCGCGCGCACCTGGTAACCGCCGCCTTGTGCCGTCTCGAGGCTCACGTGTGGTCGCCCCTGCCGCAGCTGGAGCAGCAGCTCGTCAGGCGGCGCGGTGGGCAAATCGTGGCGCAACTCGGTGCTGCTGTAGGCCTCGGGCTGTCCGCCTGCGCTCGCCACGATCAGCACTTCCGCGCCGGACTGGCGCCGCTCCTCGTCGAGCGTCAGGTAGAGCGCCGCGCCCGACAGCCCCGACAGGCGCCCCGCAATGTGGTCGGTGCGGTCGAGATACTCGCGCATACGAAGATCGAGCGCGGCCCGCGAGAGGCCAAGCGCATCGGACAGCCCCTGCCGGACCTCCGCGTGGAACCAGCTGTCGATGCCGCGCGTCAGGAAGGTCACGGAGAACGCGAACACGAGCAGGAGCGGCGCGATTGCAAGCCCACCGAACATCAATAGCGTGCGGCCGCGCAGCCGCGAGCCGGGCACATGGCGGCGCCAGTCGCGGATGAAGTCGGCCAGACGGCGGCCGATCAGGATGAGGAGCGCGACGACGCCCGCCACGTTGATCAGCAGGATCCAGGCGTACTGCTCGCCGTAGCGCTGCGAGCCCTCGGCCGTGACTGCGAGTAGCACGAGCGCCAACATCCAGATCACGATGCCGGTGCCGACCGCGACGGGGAGCCAGCGCCGGATCATGGCCGCACCTTCCAGGCGTACCACTCGGTGCTGCGCGACCAGTTCTTCCAGAAGAGCAGCATCTGGACCGCAGCTGGCAGGTCGCCGATTTCGACCGTCGCGCGCACGCGCATGTCGAACCGACCGTCAGCCGGCAGCGTCCGGGTGTCGGCGACCTCGAGCCCGCTGATCCGCGCGAGCGCCTCGAGCGCCTCCGCCTGCGACGCGTGGCTCACGTGGGCGCCGCTCCTGATGTCGGTCACGACGAAGCGCTCGGCGATCGCGTCATGCGCAATCTGCCACCTGCGGGTCAGCGAAACGACGGTGTTATCGGGAAGGAGACGCCGCTCCAGGCTCCCTTCGACTTCGAGTTCCAGCGTGAGCGGCACGCCCTCCTCGAAAGCCTGCTGCGCGGCGTCCGCGAGCGCGAGATCGAGCCTTACGTCGAGCTGCCAGGAATCGTTGACGAGCTCCACGTAGGCATTGCGGACTTCGAACCGGCCCGCATCTTGGGCGCGAGCAGAGATGCCCGCCGCCGCGCTCCATAGCGCGATGCAGAGAATGAGGCAGCGACGTCGTCCCCGCATCGAATGCACTCAGGCCCGCTTCTCGAGGCAGGCGTAGTAGAAGCCGTCGGCGTCGGCTGCGCCGCTTGGCAGCGCGCAACCCGGCCCCGCAACCTGCCACGGCAGTGTGCCGGGCAGCAAAAGCCTAGCAGATTCGGTCACGTCGGCAGCCGTCGCCGACTCGCTCAGGAATGAACCGACGACTGCGGCATTCTCGGCCGACAGGATGGAGCAGCTTGCATACACGAGCCGACCTCCCGGCGCGAGAAGCGCGTAACAGGAGCGCAGGAGCGCGGCCTGCTGCGCTACGAAGCGCTGGATATCTTCAGGGCGCCGGAGCAGCTTGATGTCCGGGTGGCGGCGGATCACGCCGGTTCCGGAACAGGGCACGTCGAGCAGGATGCGGTCGAAGGGGCGGCCGTCCCACCAGCCAGCCGGACTCGCGGCATTGCCGACGACGACCTGTGCTTCCAGACCGAGTCTCGCGAGATTCGAGCCGATGCGTCTGGCGCGCTCTCCGTCGATGTCGAGAGCGACGAGTTCCGAGAGGCCCGGCGTCAGCTCGAGCAGGTGGCAGGCTTTTCCGCCCGGCGCGGCGCAGGCGTCGAGTACGCGCATGCCTGCAGCTGCCGAGAGGAAGAACGGCGCCAGTTGAGCGGCGGCATCCTGCACCGACGCGTCGCCGTCGCCGAAGCCCGGCAGCTGCCCGACATCGACCGGTTCGGCGAGCCGGAGCGCCTGCGGCGCGAAATCGCAGGTTTCGGCCGCAAGACCCGCCGCCGCGAGCCGCGCGCGATACTCATCGCGGGTTACCCGCCTCGCGTTCACCCGCAGCCACATCGGCGGCTCCGAGTTTCCGGTAGCGGCGATTGATTCCCACTGCTGCGGCCAGTCGCGTTCGAAAGATTCAAGCATCCAGGCCGGGTGGGCATGACGCGCGACCGCCTGGCGGTGCGCATTGCGGACGATGGACTCGCGCTCGCGCTGGAACCTGCGCAGGAGTGCGTTGACGAGGCCCGCCGTTTTCGGGCGGCCGAGGGTGCGCGCCGCCTCGACCGTCTCCGAGACGGCCGCGTGCTCAGGCGTCGCGCCGTGCAGCAACTGGTAGAGGCCGACCAGGATAAGGGCACGGACGTCCGGATCGAGTCGCGAGTCGGGGTGGTCGAGCAGGAGCACGAGGCAGGCCTCGAGCTCGAAGTACCATCGCACCGTGCCGAAGGCGATCGATTGCGTCGCTGGCCGTGGCGCGCCGTCTTTCGTGAACGCCGCGATCGCATCCTCGAGGCG
>Ga0105107_10000859_pt1 | contig 19758 bp, 14 predicted proteins | sample PPLLaktember2015_6_FD_79335 | JGI IMG/M metagenome (GOLD analysis project Ga0105107, IMG submission 79335) | Freshwater sediment microbial communities from Prairie Pothole Lake near Jamestown, North Dakota, USA - PPLs Lake P8 Core (1) Depth... | ecosystem: Environmental > Aquatic > Freshwater >... | reverse complement strand
TTAAATCCGTTTGTTTATATGAATTCTGATAATATTCAGTTGTATACAAACCATGGTTACCAGCTTGGGCACTGGATAGGAAGTAATGCGGACCAATTTTACTTTTCTTATAAACAATGGATACTAAGAGGATTAATGATTAATCTTTGTGCAGAATATACAAGTAAAGGTCAAACTGAACTGCCGGAACAACAATACCAGCTCCCTTATCCTTCTGTTCTTTATGGTCCGAGGCTTAATATGGGCAAACTTGGTATTGAAGCTGAGTATGAAATTTTCCGGTTGCTCTTCGCCCGTCTTTTTTATCAATATTTAGATATAAGCGATGAAGAACAGCTGAGGACACCTGTTTTCAAATGGGGAGTTAACCATTCTTTCGGAATATCTTTTATGTATGGAATATAATAATTCAAAATGCTTATGAAGAAATTTGCAGCAGTTATTTTTTTATTTACAAATACTCTTTTTAGTCAGGTTGTTTTTGAGCCTATACATAAAGATATATATGACTATTTAAGCAGATTAAGCCAAAAAGGTATAATAGAATACAGTGATCTTATTAAGCCTGTCTCAAGAAAGTATATTTCTGAAAAGTTGCAAGAATTGGAAGGGAAAACTTCCGATCTTACCAAACTTGAAAAAGAAGAACTGAAATTTTACCTGAAGGATTATTACCGGGAACTTAAGGGATTTGAAGAGAATATGAACGATACGGATACGCTTAGTTATCTAAGCAACGATGAAGGAGGAAGATTCAGGTTATTTTCTTATAGCAGTGATATTTTTAAGTTGAATTTAAACCCGGTACTTGGATATAAAATATCATTCCCTGAGAAGGATAGAAATAGTCATTCCTGGAATGGTTTGTACATGTATGGATATCTCACTGGCAGACTGGGCTTCAGTTTTGATTTCCGCCTAAATAATGAAAGTGGTCCGAGCCCGGATATTGAAAAGAGTTTTACACCTGTTACAGGTATAGTAACCAGTAATAATCTGAATAACTTTGATTACAGTGAAGTTAAATCAATGTTTACATACGATTGGTCATGGGGAAGCATATCTGCTGGGAAAGATTTTATTGAATATGGATACGGGGAGAGCGGTAAGCTGGTTTTATCTTCAAAGGCACCCTCTTTCCCGTTTATAAGATTGGAATTAAAACCAGTCGATTGGTTCACATTCGATTATTTTCATGCCTGGTTGTCTTCAAATGTAATTGATTCAACAAACTTCAGTGAGTACAGGAGAAACATTTACAGAAATAAATACTTTGCCTGGCATAGTTTAATAATATCTCCTCTTAAGGGTTTGGATATTTCGATTGGTGAGTCTGTTGTATACAGTGATCAGCTTGAAATAGTCTATATGATGCCGTTTATGTTTTTTTACCTAGCAGATGATTATATAAGCAACTATCAAAATAAACCCGGTGATGCTAATGTTCAAATATTTGCTTCCATTAGTTCAAAAAATTTTATAAAAAATACTCACTTATATGGAACCTTATTTATTGATGAATTAACTATCCCGGGTGTAAGTGGAACTATTTTTTTTGATGACTATTCAATCGAAGGTATTTCTAAATCGGAAAGGTTAAGAACGCAGCTGGGATATACTCTAGGAATATCGGTTGCCGGTTTGCCTTTTGAAAACTTAACATTTACTTCAGAATATACAAAGATAAATCCCTTTGTGTATGGTCATCACACCCCTGCAGAAACTTATACAAACTCTTCTTATTTAATGGGGCACTGGATAGGGCATAATGCCGACCTTTTTTATTTGAAATTTAATTATAGGTTTTTGCGGGGGCTTCAGGCAAACCTCTGGCTGGAATATATTCGAAAAGGCAGTGCAGATTTCGGCAGGCAGTATCAGATACCTCAGCCTGAGTTTTTGTTCGGATTAAAAAATTTTTTTACTTATTACGGTATTGATATTAAATATGAATATACTCACGATTTCTATTTTCAAGCCAAATTACAGTTTAGCAAAATAAAAGAAGAACTGGAAAGTGGATTCTTCAGTGAACTCAACATTAATGAGTTTTCATTTGCAATTTATTATGACTTGTGAAGTACCGAATCCTGCTCATTCTTATATTCAGCCTCAAGAAACTTCTCTCATAAAACCTCATTTACTAATTATTACTATATTTAACCTATAAAATTAAATCAGTAATCAAATATCTGTTGAAATGAAAGGCATAATTCTCGCAGGTGGTTCAGGCTCGCGTTTATACCCTATAACTAAAGTATACAGTAAGCAGCTTGCTTTAATTTATGATAAGCCTCTTATCTATTTTCCTATTTCAATTCTAATGTTGGGCGGGATAAAAGATATTCTTATAATTTCAAATGAACAAACAATTCCGCTTTACCAGCGTTTGTTTGAGAATGGCTCACATTTTGGGATTAATATTTCTTATAAAGTACAAGAGGCCCCAAGAGGAATTGCGGAAGCTTTTATTCTTGGTGAAGAATTCATCGGCAAGGATAATGTAACTTTAATTCTTGGTGATAATATTTTTTACGGTTACCTCGATTTTTTTTATAAAGCGTTGGAAAAAAATAAAGGAGCTACAATATTCGGATACCGTGTACAAGACCCGCAGCGTTATGGAATCGTTGAGTTTGATGATGAAGGCAAAGCGCGTTCAATAGAAGAGAAACCGAAAAATCCAAAATCACAATTTGCTGTACCAGGCTTATACATCTATAATAATGAAGTATGTGAGATAGCCAGGAATCTTAAACCATCTGCAAGAGGTGAACTGGAGATTACCGATGTTAATAAAGAATATCTTAACCGGGGCAAGCTGCAGGTAATTAAAATTGGTCGGGGTGTAGCCTGGCTTGATACCGGAACCCCGGAAGCTCTTCTGCAAGCTTCAAACTTTTTTGGTGTTATTGAAGACAGGCAGGGATTGAAAGTAGCTTGTCTTGAAGAAATTGCTTTTAATATGGGATTTATTGACCGTCCTGATTTTGAAAAATTAATTCGGTCAATTCCTTCTTCTCTTTACAAAGAATATCTTGAAAAACTGCTGAAAGAAATCTGATGGAAATTGTTAAAACCGGGTTCGATGGACTTCTTGTAATTCAGCCCAAAGTATTTACTGATGAACGTGGTTATTTTTATGAAGCTTTCAGAGCAGATCTTTTAAAAGATTTTGGAATTAAAGTTGAATTTGCCCAGGATAATATTTCAAAATCTAAAAAAGATACCATCAGGGGATTACACTACCAGGTTGGGAATAATGCACAAGGTAAATTATGCCAGGTCATTTCGGGTAGGATAATAGATGTTGCTCTCGATATCAGGTTTAATTCACATACATTTGGCAAGTATTATTCCCAGGAGCTCTCGGAACAAAATCATACAATGATTTGGATTCCCCCTGGATTTGCACATGGCTTTTCAGTTTTATCTACTGAAGCAGTTTTTATGTACCGGTGTACGGCTTATTATAGTAAAAATGATGAAAGAGCAATTCTCTTTAATGATCCTGCTCTTAATATCGATTGGAAAGTTGAGAATCCTGTTGTATCTGATAAAGACCTTAAAGCAAAATTATTTAAAGATATAGATAAGGATTTTGAAATCTGATTTGCGGAAAGGAATGAATAAAAATGAAAGTCCCTCTTTTAGATCTTAAACCTCAATACAAATCCCTTAAAAAAGAAATTGATGAAGCAATTCTCAGAACTGCAGAATCACAATATTTCATTCTTGGTCCAGAAGTGGAGAGAATGGAAAAGAATATTTGCGAATACCTTAGTTGTAAATATGCAATTGGAGTTTCTTCGGGGACAGATGCTTTATTAATTGCTCTTATGGCAATTGATATTAAACCTAGTGATGAAGTTATAGTTCCAACATACTCTTTTTTCGCAACTGCCGGTGTTATATCCAGGTTAAATGCCAAACCTGTTTTTACAGATGTTGATCCTGTAACATTCAATATTGATCCGAAAGATTTTGAAAAAAAAATTACTTCCCGGACAAAAGCAGTTATTCCTGTACATCTCTATGGACAAAGTTGCGATATGGATTCAATAATACAAATCGCCTCGCAGCATAATATAAAAATAATTGAAGATGCGGCACAGGCAATTGGAGCTCAATATAAAGATGGGAGATTTGCAGGTACAATTGGCGATATCGGATGCTTCTCATTCTTCCCAAGTAAAAATCTTGGTTGTTTTGGAGATGGAGGCATGGTAACCACAAACAACAAAGAGCTGGCAGAAAAACTTTTTATTCTCAGGGTTCATGGCGGACAGCAAAAATATTATCATAAAATAATCGGTGGTAACTTCCGGCTTGATGCTATTCAGGCAGCTGTTATAAATGTTAAGCTTCCTCATTTGAATTCTTGGTCGGCATCAAGAAGAAAAAATGCTGAGCTTTATCGAAAGCTTTTTATTGAATCAGAATTATCTGAAGAGGAAGGGAAATTATTTTTGGATAATAAAAATAGAGTACTACTTCCTAAAGCAGTTTACAAACCCAATTCGAAATCTGAAACCCAAAATCAAGAATCCAACCTCGTTAATTATCATATTTATAACCAATATATAATAAGAGTTGAAAAAAGAAATGAGTTAAAGGAATTTTTAGCAAAAAATGAAATTGCTACAGAAATATACTACCCGGTTCCCTTTCATTTGCAGGAATGTTTTGCAAACCTTGGTTATAAGAAAGGTGACTTCCCGGTTTCAGAGAGTCTGGCAGATACAGTATTAGCCCTTCCCATTTATCCCGAGCTTAGCAATGACCAGATTAATTTTGTTGTTGAGAAGATTAATGAATTTATAAAGATATATGCGTAATTATGAAATATATCCTTCTTTTCATCCTGGTAATTTTTATCAACATTAAAGCTCAGGTTGTATATGAACCTCTTCATAAAGATGTTTATGAATTTCTTAGTCGTCTTGCTCAGAAAGGTATTATTGAATTTAACGACCAGGTGAAACCTCTGCCAAGAAAATATATTGCTGAAAAACTCCTTGAAGCTGAATGTGATAAATGCATGACTTCACTTGAAAAAGAAGAGCTTGAGTTTTATAAAAGTGATTATTCAAATGAATTAAGCTTTATAAGAGGAGATTTGCTTTCAAAAAAGATTGGTTTTTTTCAAAAGGATAGTAAAGAAAGATCCAGGTTTTTTTTCTATAATGATGATTTATTTAAGCTTAATATAAGTCCGATTCTTGGGGTAAAAGCCGGTTTAAGAGATGGTGAATCACTAACTCATTTCTGGAACGGAATCAATCTTCACGGTTATGTAAGTAGTTATATTGGTTTCAGTTTTGATTTCAGGGACAATACTGAAAGTGGGAAAACAATTGATAAATTTAAACAGTTCACCCCCATAACGGGTGTTAATGCAAGAACTAATTTTAATATTTACCAGTACAGTGAAAATAAAATGGAATATAGTGAGGTGAAAACTTCCATTTCTGCAAATTGGTCATGGGGTAACTTCACAATTGGCAAAGAATTTTTTGAATGGGGTTATGGTGAAGGAGGGAGGTTAGTCTTATCAAGAAAGTCTCCTTCTTTTCCTTTTATAAGATTAAATATTCATCCCGTTCGTTGGCTGAGTTTTGATTACATTCATGCATGGCTTTCTTCCGACATTATCGATTCAAGCGATATTTATTTAACATCAACGGGTAATGAAAGATTTCATTTCAGAGAAAAATATCTTGCTTCTCATTCTTTTACCATTTATCCTTTAAAGGGATTAAGTATTTCATTAGGGGAGTCTATTGTTTACAGCGATAAGATAGAAGTTCTCTACCTTATGCCTTTCATGTTTTTCCGTCTCGCAGATCATTATATAAGCAGGCATTTTAATGCTGCCGGTTCAAATGCACAATTGTTCTTTGCTGTTAGTTCGAGAGATCATTTAAAAAATACACATCTTTACAGTACTTTATTTATAGATGAAATTACACTCAGTGGTATTTTTGATGCTAAAAAACAAAGAAACCAGCTTGGTTTTACGCTTGGCAGTTCAGTTGTCGATCTTCCAATAAACAATTTAAAAATCACTTTAGAATACACAAAGATTTATCCGTTTGTTTATACACACTATGTCCCTACGACTACTTATCAAAATGCTTCTTACATCCTTGGACACTGGATGGGTAATAATGCAGATCAGCTTTATGCTTCTTTAAATTACAGGTTTATAAGAGGCTTGCAGACAACTGTTTGGGGTCAGTACATCCGTAAGGGTGAGCCCGGAAATGCAGTACAGCAGCTAACCCAGCAACCGCAGCCGCCTTTCCTTTTTGGTCTGCGGACAAATTATTCTTATTTTGGTTTATCTGTTAGCTATGAATTTATTCACGAACTTTTTATTAAGGGCGAATTGCAATTTATGAATGCATCCTTTGAACAGACTGATAAGAGTTTTATTGATAGTAATTTAACAGAAGGGTATTTATCGATTTATTATGGCTTGTAATAATGGTAAATAATATTCTTGATAAGAAAATTTATATTGCTGGACATAATGGCATGGTCGGTTCATCTATTTACCATGAATTGGTGAAAGGTGGATATAAAAATCTTTTATTCAGAAGCTATCGTGAACTCGATCTTAAAAAGCAAGGTGAAGTTGAAAGGTTTTTTGAAAAAGAAAAACCACATATCGTTATAATCGCTGCGGCAAAAGTAGGCGGCATTCTTGCAAACAATACTTACCGTGCGGAATTTCTCTATGACAACCTGATGATAGAGGCAAATATAATTCACTCGTCGTATCAAACCGGTGTTGAGAAATTAATTTTTCTTGGCAGCTCATGTATTTATCCTAAGCTGGCACCTCAGCCGCTTAAAGAAGAATACTTACTTTCCGATTATCTTGAATACACAAATGAATCTTATGCAATTGCAAAAATTGCAGGAATAAAATTATGCGAAAGTTACTATAAACAATATAGCTGCAATTTTTATTCTGCGATGCCGACAAATCTTTATGGGCCTAATGATAATTTTGATCTTCAGTCTTCACATGTTCTTCCTGCTTTAATACGGAAATTTCACGAAGCAAAAGAGGAAAAGAAAAATAACGTAACTTTATGGGGAACCGGGAAACCGTTAAGGGAGTTTCTTTATGTTCAAGATCTTGCTGAATCAATTATTTTTTTAATGGAAAGGATTAATGCAAAAGACCTTTATGAAAAAGGGATCTCACAAATTAATGTCGGAACAGGTGAAGACTTAACTATATCTGATCTTGCAGCACTTATAGCGGCAATTGTTGGATATAAAGGTGATATCGTTTATGATTCATCCAAGCCCGATGGAACACCAAGAAAACTGATGGATGTTTCAAGAATAAACAAGCTTGGCTGGAAATATAAAACAAATCTAAGAGAAGGAATTGTTCTTACTTATAATTGGTTTTTAAATAACGTTAAGAATAAATAGAACACAGATAACGGGGAAAGAACGGATTGTCACATATTTGAATATGATTTTATTCATTGCATCCTTTAAATCTGTGTTCCATTGTTTTAATAAATAAATTAATAAATAATATGAAGAAAGCACTAATCACCGGCATAACAGGACAGGATGGAAGTTATCTGACTGAACTCCTTCTTGAAAAAGGATATGAGGTTCACGGTATAATCCGCAGAAGCAGTTCTTTTAATACAGGCAGGATAGATCATCTTTATAATAATGTTGAGATTTTAAATAAAAAAATGTTTCTGCATTATGGTGATCTGGTTGATACAAGTAACCTGAACAGGATCCTTGAAAAAATTGAGCCTGATGAAATTTATAATCTTGCAGCACAGAGCCATGTTAAAGTCTCATTTGAAATTCCGGATTACACAGCACAGGTAGATGCACTCGGCACACTTCGTTTTCTTGATGCGATCAGGGAAGTTGGATTGCGCAAGGTTAAATTTTATCAGGCATCAACGAGCGAGTTGTTTGGTAAAGTACAGGAAGTTCCTCAGAGTGAAACCACTCCGTTTTATCCACGTTCTCCTTATGGTGTTGCCAAGCTTTACGGTTACTGGATAATTGTTAATTATAGGGAAGCTTACAATATTTTTGCTTCGAATGGAATTTTATTCAATCATGAATCTCCAAGAAGAGGCGAAACTTTTGTCTCTCGGAAAATTACTCGTGCTGCTTCTCGTATTGCTGCTGGATTTCAGGATGTTCTTTTGCTTGGAAATCTTGATGCTAAAAGAGACTGGGGTTTTGCACCTGAGTATTGTGTGGGGATGTGGTTGATTCTTCAGCACAATAAGCCCGATGATTTTGTTCTTGCTACTGGGGAAACACGTACAGTAAGAGAATTTGTTGAACTTACTTTTACGGAAATTGGTATAGATATTCAATGGCAGGGAACGGGAAAAGATGAGAAAGGAATAATTAAAAGCCTTAATCTGGAATTCGCAAAAAATTTATTGGGAAAAGATGTTTACAGTAAATCCAGGTTTACTTTAACTGATAAGCTGAAAACGGGTGATGTTGTTATTGCAGTTGATCCGAATTACTACAGGCCTACAGAAGTTGATCTTTTAATAGGTGATCCATCTAAAGCAGAAAAAATTCTTGGATGGAAAGCAAAAACAAAATATACCGAACTTGTTAAGCTTATGATAAAATCAGACCTTGAAAAAGTTTTATCAAGAGGATACTAATTTAACTTTTGTTTTTTTCCTTATTAAAAGAATTACTGAGAAGATAATAATGAATGATATGCCGGTTATATAAAGAAAAGCATTACTTCCCTTCACAATATCAATTTTATTAGTATTACCTGACAAAACAAACGCACCCCAAAAATATGGGTTTGGTGAATACTTTTTTATAAAATCTATTTTTGCTTTTCTCAATGCTTCATCCTTATCATAACCTTCACTAAGCTTTTCATAAAAAATTGCCATCAACCCTGAGGTAAATTTATCATTAACCTCCCACAGAGAAACCACAATACTTTTACTTCCAGCTTCAAAAAAAGCTTTCGTCATTCCTATAATTCCTTCAGATGCATCAATATTTCCCAAACCGGAATTACATGAACTTAATACAACAAGATCGCTGTTAAGCTTTAATTGAATGATCTCACCAGCTTCAAGAAAGCCGTCGTTTTTTTCGTCATCGTTATTTGAAAAAAAGATAACCGGTTGTTTATTAATTAAAAAGGAGTGGGTAGAAAGATGAATTATTCTTGCAAGCTCGGCATTCTCTTTAAAACCTGTTTCGGTTGCATCATTATTCGTTAAAACTCTGTCTGCATTTATCATATCACTTATTTGTGTAATCTCCTCACCCGAATATTTTAAGGGAAGCAGAGCAACATTTCGCGGTAACCCGCCGGATTCTTCAAGTAATCCTCTTCGCTCTGCGAACTGGTTATCACTTGTATTTATTTCAGGGTTACCTGCAATTAATATTTTATCAATGTTTTTAAGATTATTGTTTTTTTGATGAACAAAAACAGATGCAGAAGGAGTGTAGGAAAAACTGTAATGATAAATCAGGTAATCTTTATCCTTATAATTATAAGGACTATTTTCTTCATTAAATGAAGCAACAAGAAAATCAAAAGGAAGCGAGACCAGTTCACTTGATGATGAGACAATTACCTTATCTCCTTCGGGAATTTCCTTCAATACCTGTTTAAGAAATTTGTTATAAAAATTGTAAGCAGCTTTTACATTAAATGAAAATAAATCCTGGTTATAAAAACCGTCGCTGGTGGGATTATCTTTATTAAAATATGGAGAAATTTTTTCTGCCAGTTTTAAAAGCTCTTCTCTACCCGCATTTATATCAAAATGTATAAAATCTTTTTTTGTTATGAGGAAAATGTATGTTTTATTTTCAGTGGAATAGAAAGAAATAAGATTTTCATTATCATTAAGATTGTCTTGTATATCCTTTGTAGTTAAAGTTTTTCTGATGTTCAGATATTCTTCTAACTCAGGACTACCTGCGATTAATATTTTTTTAAGATTATCATATACATAATTAACAGAATCAACCTCTTCCTTTCCATAGATTCCTGAATGAATGATCCATTCATAATCATAAATTTTCTCAAGCTTTTCTTTATCCTGTAGCAATACTTCCAGTTTCAAATTGCTTAAGTTTTGGACCATATTCCTGGAACGTGATCTGTCAATAAGTTCAAATGCTTCTTTAAACTTGTTTTGATTGAGATAGAATTCTGCAAACGAATCATAAATTTCCTTCTGCACAGAGAAATAAGATATCTGCACTTCATCTTCCTGGAAAAGAGGCCGTGATACATCTTCAATAATACCTATAGCAGTTTTATAATATGATTCAGCTGCTTCATTAAAATTTTTTCCATCAAATAGTTTTGCCAGCTTATAATTAGCTTCAACCTGCAATCCAAATTCATTTAACTTTTGTGAGATCAGCAAAGTTTCCCTGAATAAGTTCTCTGCATTTTTAAACTCATCATGTTCAGCAGCTATCTCTCCTTCAACAATTTTTCCTCTTGCAAGCAAATAATCAAAACCGTTTTGCTTTGCAATTTTTTCACCTGAATGAATATTTCCTAAAGCGTTTTTATACTCTTTCTTTTCTTTTTGCAAATCACCAAGATCGACAGAAACAAGAGATTGATAGTATGGAATTGAATTTTCCTCAGACAATCTTAATGCTTCGAGAAAATATTTTTCAGCCGTATTAAGACTATCAAGCTTAAAAAATGAAATTGCTACTTTATGATTAAGATCGGTAAGCAGATATGGATTTCCTGATTCTTCAGCAAATTTTCTTGCCGACGAATAATACTGGATTGCATTATTAAATCTGTCAAGATTGAAATTCAATGAACCGAGATCGGAATCAATTTCTGCGTTTAAAGATATTTCTTTTATTTCAGAGGATATTTCCTTTGCTTTCCTATAGTATTGAATCGCTCTGGTATAATTGGAAAGATTAGCATAAACAGTAGCAATACCGGTTAAATTAATAACCTGAGATCTTTTACTATCACCGGCATATTCAAGTCCCTTTTCATAATACTCAAGAGCAGATTTGTAATCAAACAGGTTCATATATATTTTCCCAATATTATTAAGAAGAGTTGCTAACCTGTTTCTGTTATTTACCTTTTCAAAAAGATTTTTACTCTCACGGTAATTCAGTTTTGCTTCAACAAGATTATTTGTAAAGGAATAAGATACACCGAGCTCCGAATAAGCAATTGCAAGATTCTCATAATCCCGGATAGAAGAACATATTTTTATGGTCTTTTCTAAGTAATCACGCGACTTCTCAACATTGCCCGAAATATCTTCAATTATCCCAAGATTTATATAAGCCTTAGCTTCATTTTGTTTATCAGAATTTTTTATGGCTAAATCTAATGCCTGGTTATAAATTTTTAAAGCATTATCATAATCAGCTGAAAGAAAATGTAGTGATCCTTTTGCAAGTAATAATTTGGTGTTGAACCAGTTATCATCTGAAAACTTGCCAGAAGCTTTATTTAAAATCTTTCCGGCATTTTCATAATCGCCGCCATTCCTATAGGCATAAGAAAGATGATAAAAAATATCCTGTTTGGTCGAATCCCTTTTTAATGCGGAGTTTAGAAATTCCTGAGCTCTGTTATACACGCTTTTGGAAAGGCTTATTAATCCAAAAAGGAATTCTTTGTATTTAAAGTTATTCTCTGTTGTTACTTTTTTTTCAACAAGATTTATTTGATTCGTTGCTGAGGCTGCAAAAACAAGCTCTTCATAAAACGGGAGATAATCTTCTTTGCCTGAGAAAGCAACAAAAAGTGTATCAAACATCTCTTTATACTTTTGCTCTTTCTTTAACATGAGAGAGTTAATAAAAGAATTTTCAAAACCGGATGGAAGCTCTTTAAGATTTTCTTTTTTTGATTCTGAATTAGTAATGCAAAAGTGCAGTCTTTTCAGGCGGTCGCGGTTCCAGCCGTTATTTTTTATTTCTTTCTTAAGTGATTCACAGTTGAAAGTATAAATAACCTGTGTACCGGTGATTGTATTTTGAGATGTTTCAGTATTGCCCGGTTTAAACAGAGGGAGAAGAAGAACGAGAAATAATATGGATATTTTCTGTAAAAGCATTTAACACAATTTATTCCAATTCATTTAAGATGTTCCGGGCTTCAGACATTTTACTTCCTTTTTCATCAATAACAATTTTTAAATACTCTTTTGCTGATTCAATATCTCCAAGCATTATGCTTGCCTTAGCTGAATAAAAGTATGCATTGTATGTTATATCGGGAAATTTGCCGGATGTATTCTTTTCTACACAAAGCTTCAGGTTTTCAAGTCCATTTTGAGCATCAGTTTTATTGAATGATTTGAATAAACCAAGAAAACTGTTCTCAGCTTTTTCCATGTAAGACAGGCCAAGAATATAGTGAGAATAAAAAATTGTTTCATCATTGGGATTTTTGTTTATATCATTCTGAAGTAAACCAATAGCATTATCAAAATCATTTTTTTCAAGAGCATTTATACTTTCCTGGAAATCATCGGTAGCTCTTCCTCTTGTAATATAATATTCTGTCTTATCTGAAATGGAAGCTAATTCATAATTTGCCGGAGAAGTAACAAAAAACAGAGTAATATATATAATTCCAACCAGGATTATTGAAGCAAAAGCATAAACAGGAAAACTTCGTTCAGGTTGATTTTTTGTTAAAAAAATTTTTTCTTTTATTGGAAGAGTTCCACCGGACAACTCATTTGAAACAAGCAGCTCCATTTCTGAATATTCCTCATTCAGAGTCTTAAATTCATTTAAACACTTTTCACAGCTCTTCAAGTGATTTTCAATCTCAGGGATTAGTTTAATTATGTCCTTGTTCTCAGGTTCAATATTATTTTTGAAAAGAATATAATTACCGAGATCATCAAAAGAGATATGTTTTTGTTTAAGTGTTAAATTCAACTTAGTATAAGTGTCATAAATTTTCTTTGCTTCAGGGTCATTCTCCATTAATAATTTTAAGAGAGATTTTTCTTCTTCAGACAAGTTTTTTTTATCAAGAAGCTCTAATATTTTTTCATTGTTGTTCATAATTCATTAAATAGTTTCAACATAATAGTGACAGTATAAATAATAAAGTGACAAACTATAATTTATCCTTAAGCTCCTCTATTGTACGATAAAACATCTTTTTTACAGCATCTTCTGATTTGTTTAATATATCTGCTATTTCGGCAAATTTTAAGTCTTCATAAAAACGGAGTTTAATGATTTTTTGCTTGTCTTCGCTTAAAGTATCAAGAACAGATAAAATCCTTTCTGCATCAACCGAATCACCGGGATTTGATTCCTTGTCTTTTAGGTAATAAACTTCATCAATATCAATCATGTGGCGGACTTTGTTTCTTTTATACCAATTAATAAAATTCAGAAAAAGGACACGCCTTAGCCAGAATTCGAGGTTATCAATTTTGTGGTACTGTTCGGCAAATGAGAGGTAAACATTATTTGCAAGGTCTTCAACATCATCTTTATTAACGATTTTACCTTGCCGTTGTTTGGAGCTGAAATAGCTGAAGGAGATTTGTCTTACATATACACTAAGTTCCCGGAAAGCTTTTGAGTTTCCTTCTCTTGCGGAATTAAAGAGTGATTCAAGCTCTTTTTGAGTAAAATTTATGTAATTTAATTTATCGGAACTCAATTTATCAGTGTCACTTTAAATAAAATTTTTGTACTTATAGTTTAAAACTTCTCAATTACTTTAACAATATGGTTAAAATACATAAAATAATTATTTCGTTTATCTTATTTTTATCCTTTCATCTATTTGCTCAACCCCGATTAGAAATTAAACCGGATGAAATTGAGTTCGAAAATATATTCAACAGGCTTGAGAATGTTTATTTTATAAATGAAGGTGATGCTGCGTTAAGAATAGATTCTGTAGTCTATAACAGAAACATTTATTATGTCCGGTTTGATCAGCCATATACAAATGTTTTTTATTTAGAGCCGGATGATTCTGTAAAGATGGATTGTATCCTGGCAGGTTATACTTATATACCTTCCTCAGATACATCAGATACAATGTATGTTTATAGTAATAGTGAACGTGGAGTTGAAGACATCAAGGTTAAAATTGATTACTATGATGATGATTTGGAAGAAGGAACGATAAACGGACTTGTAACAGATGGAATTTCCCCAATTGTGGGTGCTGTTATTTATTTTTTCTATGAAGGTAATTATATAATTCATTCTACAAACACTGATCAATCAGGTTCTTATGAAGCTGAACTTCCTCCAGGTTCATATAAAATTGCTGCTGAGAAAGATTCGTTTTATGTTACTTTTTTCGGTCAGCAGTTCGATCCTATTAACGCAGAGTTTGTAATTTTGGGAGGCAATTCAATAAAAACTGCAGACATCGTATTAACTCCACATGCTAATACATTCAACTCCATTTCCGGAATTATTTATGATTCTCTTTCAGGAGGGCCTTTAAAGAAGGGGATTGTTGTTATAAAGGGTGGAATTCATACTCCTACCAAAATTATGAATGGATCAGGCTCTTTAACAAATGGAAATTATACTGCTTTCATAAAAGATAGTGGTGCATACGCGATAAGAAATATTATTGAACCTGATAATTTTTATATCCAGTCATTTTCAGATTATTTTGTTCCATCTTATTATAGTTCTTCAGGTACATCTCAAATTTTTTGGCAGAACGCTGATTCAGTTCAAATAGATACCAGCTTAACTAATTTAAATATTTCTATGTTGCGTGATTCTTCTCTTGGTGGTGGAAATGCTGTTGGTACGGTAAGTATAAATACAATAGGCGACACAATTTCGGATGTAATAATTTATGCACAGCCTGTAAACAATGATTCTTTGGCATTTAATTATGCTTTCACTTCTCATGATGGAAATTTTAATGTGCCCTTCTTACCTTATGGAGAATACAGACTTATTGCTCAGAAAATAGGTTACTATGATGGCTATAGTATAAATTTTATAGTTGATTCTGTGAACACTGTAATTAAAAATCTTAATATTACATTATATCCAAATTCTGCTGTTGATGATCCATTTATCCCGGGAAATCATATTTTATTGTACAATTATCCCAATCCATTTAATCCATCTACAACAATAGAGTTTAATTTACCATTCTCTTCTGATGTTCAACTTAAGGTATATAATATTCTAGGTGAAGAAATTAAAATTTTATTAAATGATCACATGTCATCCGGATTACACAAATATGATTTTAACGCGGGTGATTTAAATTCAGGTGTTTACTTTGTTACTTTAACAACCAGAGAAACTCTGAATGTCAGGAAGATACTCTTGTTAAAATAATTTCGTATAAAAATATATCTTCACAAAAATTTGTAAGGTTGGTTTTATTTTACTCTCCGAAGACTACTAATTACATTTCCAATTTCTTTGTTATAAAAATTAAATAAGCTTAATTTTAACCAATTAAATTATTCTTTTAATTGATAAAGAGGTTAAAATGTTTGACGAAAATTATAAGTTCACCTGTGTTGAGAGATTTTTAAAATACGTTAAATATGATACACAATCCGATGAAGACTCAAAATCATTTCCAAGTTCTGAGAAGCAGAAAATTTTATCTGCCGATCTTGCAAAGGAACTTAAGAACATAGGGCTTAAAGATGCTCATATGGATGAATGGGGTTATGTAATTGCTTCACTTCCTTCCAACACAAAAAAGAATGTGCCTGTAATTGCTTTTATTGCACATGTCGATACTTCTCCTGCAGTTACAGGGAAAAATGTTAATCCAATTATCCATAAAAACTACCAAGGTAAAGATATTAAACTTCCTAATAGTGGATGGATTATTAAAGTGAGTGATAATCCCGATCTTAAAAACATGAAGGGTTTTGATATAATAACTACTGATGGAAATACTTTGCTTGGTGCAGATAACAAAGCCGGTGTTGCTGAAATTATGGATGCAGTAAATTATTTTATTACTCATCCTGAAGTAAAACATGGAATTGTGAAGGTTTGTTTTACTCCCGATGAGGAAGTAGGAAGGGGTACTGAAAAAATTGATCTGAAAAAACTTGGGGCAAAGTATGCTTATACAATCGATGGTTCAAGCAGGGGTGAGATTGAATCCGAAACTTTCTCGGCTGATGCTGTTGTAATAAAAATTTTTGGAAAGAATATTCATCCAGGTTATGCAAAAGGACAAATGATAAATTCTATTAAAATTGCTTCTGTTTTTATTGATAGTTTACCAAAAGATAAACTTTCTCCTGAAACTACTGAAGGAAGGGAGGGATATGTTCATCCTATGGCTTTTAATGGCAATGAGGAGTTAACAACAATCAAGTTTATCATTAGAGATTTTGAAACTCCTAAATTAAAAGAGTATGAAAATTTTCTTAAAGAATTAGCAGAGAAAACGGTTGCTAAATATCCCGGAGCTAAACTTGAATTTGAAGTGATTGAACAATACAGGAATATGAAGGAAATATTAGACAAACACCCTAAGGTGACTGAGTATGCAATAGAAGCTTTGAAGAGATTGGAGATAAAGCCGATTATGCATCCAATCCGCGGCGGAACAGATGGTTCAAGATTAAGTTTTATGGGACTTCCAACCCCAAATGTTTTTGCAGGAGAGCATAGTTTCCACTCTCAGCTTGAGTGGGTAGCCATACAGGATATGGAAATGGCAGTTAAAACTATTGTTGAGATTGCTAAAGTGTGGGAAGAGAAGGGTTGAAAGAATAGAATACGAATGACACGGATTTACCGGATTCGCAAAGGTTAAATCCTTGAAAATTTGTGTCATCTGCGTCATCCGTGTTCCATAAGGTTCAATATTATGAAAAGTATTAAACTATCCAAACCAGAGTTAATGAGTCCTGCAGGGGATAGAACGATGTTAATTGCTGTTATTAAAGCTGGCGCAAACGCAGTTTACTTTGGTGTGGATAAATTGAATATGCGCACTAAAGCTGCCAATTTTAAAATTGAAGAATTACCCGAAGTTGTTTCCTTCTGCCAAAAGAATAATGTAAAAACTTATCTTACCTTAAATACAATAGTCTTTGAAGAAGAACTGGATGAAGTTGATGAAATAATTTCTGCAGCAAAGAAATCTGGAGTAGATAGGATTATTTGCTGGGATTTAGCGGTTGCTGAAAAATGTAGAAAGCATAAAATTGCATTCTGCATTTCTACACAAGGTTCAGTTTCAAATTCATTAAGTGCGAATTTTTACAAGTCAATCGGGGCATCAAGAATTGTTCTTGCCCGTGAATGTTCTCTTGACGAAATAAAAAAAATAAGAAAGAAAACTGACCTCGAGATAGAAGCTTTTATACATGGAGCAATGTGTGTTGCAGTTAGTGGCAGATGTTTTATGAGCCATCATCTTTTTGGTAAAAGTGCAAACAGGGGCGATTGTATTCAGCCATGCAGAAGGGAATACGAGGTTTATGATCCTTTAATTAAAAAATCTTTAATGATTGGAGATGACTACGTTTTATCAGCAAAAGATCTTTGTACAATTGAATTTATTGACAAATTAATTGAAGCTGGAATTGATTCCTTCAAAATTGAAGGACGAAAAAGAAGTCCTGAATATGCAGCGAGAGTTACATCAGTTTACAGAAGAGCAATTGATCTTTGTTATGAGAAGAAATTAACAGAGGAAGTAAAGAAAAATTTATTAAAAGAACTTGATGAAGTTTATAACCGCGGTTTCTCATCAGGATTTTATTTTGGTAAACCATCGTCAGAAGATTATGCAGATATTTATGGAAGCCAGGCAACTACAAAAAAAGAATATATCGGCAAGGTTCTTAATTATTATAAGAGATCCAAAGCCGCTTATATAAAATTAGAAACAGGCAAGCTTAAAATTGATGATGAGATAATAATCATCGGTCCAACTTCGGGAGTCGTAAATCTTAAACTTGAAAAAATATTATTTGAAGAAAAATTAATTAATAAAGCAGATAAAGGCGATAAAATTACTTTCCCCTGTACTGATCTTGTAAGGCATAATGATTCTGTTTATTTAATATCTGTTATAAATTAGATAATTAATAAACTCATTCATGCGAAAGTTTACCAGCTAATATTATTTTCAATGAATTCAATAAGGCTTTCTGCCATTACTTTTTGCTCATCAACTTTCGGATGCCCATCGGTATTTTTATATTTAAAAAAGTGAGTAAATATTTTTGAGTCTTTTAATTGATCAACTGCCTTTTGAATATAGCCCGGCCACAGTGAACCTTCTCTTGTAGCGTCCATATTACCAAGTGCACAAATAATATTTGCTTTGGGATATTTATTCCTGATTGAGACTACAAAATCTTTATATGATTTCATAATAAAATTCTCATCAGGAACTTTTGAGCCAAATCTGTTTTTAAATTGTTCATGATCCGGCATATTTACTAACCAGGAATCATTTTGAAATAAATTAATTACAACTATATCCGGAGTGTATTTTGTGAAATCCCATTTGGAAGTTGAGTCCGTAGGGTCTAACCGGTCATACATTTCGCGCATTAAAAGCGGAAACCAGCTAATTACTATGCCTATACCGCTTTTACCAATGCATGAATATTGTGCATCAAAATGTCTTGCCGTAATAGCCGCATAAGAAAGATAATTGTTTTCAAAAAAACCAAACCACGAATCTCCTCCGCTGATATCCTCCATTGCATAGCCGCAGGTAATAGAGTTTCCATAAAATTCGATTTTCCTTTTAGGGGGAGGAGGAAAAGGTAATATTATAGTATTGCCTGGAGTTTCAAAACCATAAAAAAAGGTTTTCCCTTTATCCCATTCGGTACGTTTAAATAATTGAATTTTATGTTTTCCCTCCGTTAACCCTGAAGCCAGCAAATAAGCTTGTTTAACATTATCGGTATGAATTTTAATAATATTAATATCATCTAATATTACATTATAATAATTGGCTGTATCGGCATCCCGTAGTATTGCAGAAATTTCTGTTCCTTCAAATAAAATATTTACTGAAGAACCGGGCCAGGAAAGTACCGCTGAAGAATCATTATACATTATTCTACCCTGGTAGTAAATATCAGGGCTATTATATGCAATAATTTTGTTCTGTGCATAGCTTATTCCCGATAAAGTAAAAAGAAGCAGTTTCATAAAGAATATTATATTTCGCATAGTTGTATTTCTGAATAATTATTTTTTTAAAAGATGAAATTTAAAAGCTTAACTCGGTTTATCATTTCTCACTTATTAAATACAAACGGTTATCATCAACATTATAATACATTGGTGCGACTTTTATCTTAGGATATCTCAGCCGAAGGCGTTTTGCCTCGCTGATTACAAATTCTATTTCATTTCCGATTTCAAACATTGGAGCGTATTGCTCAAAATGTTCTTCAGCAAATTTTTTCTCCCATCCCGCTTTATCCACAAGCCCGTTTATGAATTGATCCCTGCGTGAAACTAAATTTACCATTCCGCAATTGTTGTGTCCTATAAGAGCAATATGTTGAATTCCACCGATGGAGATTGCATATGATATTTTAAATTCACTGTATCTTAAATTGGCGCCGCCCGCACGAATAATAAAAGCAAAATTATCCGGTATATGAAGATGCTTCCGGTTATCCATGCACATTCCTATTAAAAGGTTTGCCTGCGAGTAAGAATCAAATGGTATGACCAGGTTATGATATTCCAGCAGCAGCCCGATTGGTG
>Ga0105107_10000858_pt1 | contig 19761 bp, 18 predicted proteins | sample PPLLaktember2015_6_FD_79335 | JGI IMG/M metagenome (GOLD analysis project Ga0105107, IMG submission 79335) | Freshwater sediment microbial communities from Prairie Pothole Lake near Jamestown, North Dakota, USA - PPLs Lake P8 Core (1) Depth... | ecosystem: Environmental > Aquatic > Freshwater >... | reverse complement strand
TTGCCGATCGGCTTGCCGCGACCCTGACGCCGTTCCGTGAGACGCGCGCCCATTACGACGCACACCCGCAGGAAGTAATGGATGTGCTGAGCGATGGCGAACGCAGGGCACGCGTCCGCGCGGAAGAGACCATGGCGGAGGTGCGGTCATGCATGCAGATGGGATAACACCGTGTACCGCGTAAAGCTCACAGACTTCGAAGGGCCGCTGGATCTCCTGTTGTTCTTCATCAAACGGGACGAGCTGGATATCTACAATATCCCGATATCCAGGATTACGAAGGAATTCTTCGAGCACCTGCACCTGATGGCGACGCTCGATCTGGAGGTTGCCGGGGAATTCATCGTTATGGCGGCAACCCTGATGCAGATCAAGGTCCGCATGCTCCTGCCGCGGGACGAACACGCGGTCGAGGAAGATGACCCCCGTGCGGAACTGGTGCGCCGGCTCGTTGAATACAAGCGTTTTAAGGAAATGGCCGGCGAGCTCGGCGGAATGGAAGAGGAGCAACGGCGCATCTACTACCGCAAATTCTTCCAGGCGGACACGCGGGTGATGACTGAGGACGAAGGCGATGAATTCCTACAGGATATCTCGCTGTTCAATCTCATTGCTGCCTACAAGGCCGCGCTTGACCAAATGCCGAAGAAAAACGTGCATGAAGTCCAGCTCTTGAACGTTTCGGTCGACGAACAAATGAGCTTCGTGCTCGACTTCCTGCGCGTCCACGGGCCGTCGAGCCTGCTGCAACTTGTCGCGCACATGGTGGACAAAATCAGGATTATCGTGACGGTGATGGCCATTCTCGAGCTGACAAAAAACAAAGTGCTTGCGATTGCCCCGATGGAGGGGAAAGACGACATTGCCATACGCCCGTTGAACCCGCTTGTTCCTCTCACCCTCGCAACACCATGAGTGCCGATATCAGCATGCCGATGCCCCGGGCGATCCTCGAAGTAATCGAGGCGCTGCTCTTTGCCACGGACGAGCCGCTCAGTGTACGGCAACTGATCGACCTGCTCGGCTACCTGGACGACCCCGAGAGGCCGGAACGCATCGACCAGGATCTCATCCTGCGGGCCGTAGAATTCCTGAACCGGGAATTTGAGACCGGGCAGCGCGCCTTCCGCATCGTCAAAGTCGCCGGCGGGTACCAGTTTGCGACGCTGCCAAAGCATGGCGTCTGGCTCGGCCGCATGATGAAGGAACGGTCGAGACGCAAACTGTCTGTCTCCGCCCTGGAGACTCTTGCCGTCATTGCGTACAAACAGCCGGTCACGAAGCCGGAACTCGAGGCTATCCGGGGAGTCAATGCGGATTATGTGCTGCATTCATTGCTCGAGCGCAGCCTTGTCGCCATTATCGGCCGGGCGGCCACTCCGGGCAGGCCGCTGCTCTATGGAACCACGAAGGAGTTTCTCAAACACTTTGGACTGAACGACCTTGCCGAGCTCCCCAAACCACGTGAAATCGACGAGCTCCTTGCAGAAGCGCAGTTCGAAGTGGAAAAGCGGATGTTGCAGGAGCTTGAGGAGAAGCAAGAGAAAGAGGGAGCTCCGGGTGAAGGATTACGACTGCTTGAGGATGACGAATGAACGCCTCTCACAAGGGCCGGACGCCGCGCGGGCCGCGTCCGCGCGCAGGTGGTGCGTCCCGCAGCGCACCGGCGCAACGCGCCCCCGGGCAGGTGCGCATTAACCGGTATCTGAGCATGTGCGGGATTGCATCGCGCCGCAAGGCGGAAGATCTTGTCGTCGAAGGTCGCGTGAGCGTGAATGGTGTGACCATCTCCTCGCTCGCCACGACCCTCGTTCCCGGCCGCGACCGGGTATTCGTTGATGGCAAAGAAGTTGCACATATCGATGCGCCGATCTATCTCGTGCTCAACAAACCCAAAGACACCATCACGACGATGAGTGACGAGAGGGGACGAGCGACGGTCATGGACTATGTCCATGCGCGAAAACGGGTCTTCCCGATCGGTCGTCTTGACCGCAACACCACCGGGGTCCTTCTGCTCACGAACGACGGTGAGTTCGCCAACCGGTTGATGCATCCGCGTCACGGCGTACCCAAGGCGTATCGTGTCACCTGCGATGAGGCGGTCACCAGGGAGCACCTCCGGGCCTTGCGTGATGGCATCGATCTCACCGAGGGGCGCACCGCACCCGCAGAAGTGCTCAGCATTCCCGGTGGACGCGGCCGCGAGGTCGGCATCACCATCTGTGAAGGATGGAATCGCCAGGTGCGGCGCATGTTCGAAGAACTGGGCTATGATGTCCGAAAACTCGACCGCGTTGCCTACGGTCCCGTCACCACCGAGGGGTTACCACGCGGGGCGACCCGCGCACTGACTCCCGGGGAAGTCCGCAGACTTAGATCCCTTGCCGGTATGGAGGAATAACCATGGCCCGTCGTCACCTGGCCCATACCGGTGTCATGCTGCTGAGCGTTTTCCTGTCCGCTGGCTGTTCCCGAGAAATCTATCGCGATGTGTACCCCACGCTCTCCGACGGACACTATGATTCAGAGTTCCCCTACCGCGGCTGCTCGCAGCAGCTGGAGGAGATCAGCGAGAGCGTCAACATGTTGAGTTGCATCGCGTACTACCGGACCTATTTCTTTCTGCTGGAGGAGCGGATCACCGGGGCGAATATCACCCCGGAACTTCTCAGGAGCAAAGAGCGCGCGTCGGTATACGTCAACCGTACCGCCTCAGGAACGATAACTACGCTGTCATATCAAGCCCGCGGGATACTTGCTCTTACGTGCGCCCACATCGTAGATTTCGAGGACACAGTTTTCAATTTCCATATCGGCCCCGACCGCCGGCCTACGGCGTTCATCAAGAGCATTGCCATCAAGGAGAAGCAGTCCAACTACACCGCAGTTTTCCCCGAGGGAGGGGATTTGGAATTGCTGGCAATGGACAGGCAGGCGGATATCGCGGTGCTCGGCAAGAGGTTGGCCGTGGATCCCCCGATTCCGCCCCCCATCTTCAACTACTCCTTCGGCAAGGCCAAAGAGCTTCAATGGGGGTCATTCGTGTATCTCTTCGGCTATCCGTCCGGCTACAAAATGGTAACGAAGGGCATTGTCAGCAATCCGAACAAGGACCGGCGCGGCGTGTTCATGGTTGATGCGATGTTTAGCCGCGGGTTTAGTGGAGGTATCGTCCTGGCCATCCGCGATGGCATTCCGAATTTCGAGTTTGTGGGCATGATCAAGCTGGTCTCCGCCCATTCATCGTTCGTCTTGACCCCGGAGAAAAACGGCGGCGAGCTTGTTTTTGACCCCACCATGCCGTACACGGGAGAGGTATTTGTCGAACGGAAAACCGAAGTGGAATCCGGTATCACGCAAGCTGTGCCGGTTGAATCGATCCAGGATTTTCTGCGTTCTCGTGAATCCCTGCTGCTTTCAAAGGGATATGCTCTCCCATCCGCACTCAAGGGTGAATAGTTGGCTTCAGGAGATACTGCCGGCGCGGTGCTGCTCGCAGACCATGCGCTCGCCCGCCGCGTCGAGGCCGTCGATACCGCAGTGGGTAAGGAATCGGCGGAAATTCACGCGCATTTGAATCCCGGTTCCGGAGCCGTGGCTGAACCGCTCGCTGGTGGCATCGCGGTATTCGTGGGAGTCGGTTCCCCTCTGACGCAGGCGATTGGTATCGGCATGGAAGGGCCCGTGCGCGCATCGGACCTTGACGCGCTTGAGCACTTTTTTGCCAGCCGGGCATCGACCGTGCATGTGGAACTCTGTCCTCTCGCCGATGGTACCGTGGTGCGGGAGATGGCCGCGCGCGGTTACCGGTTAGTGGACTTCAGTAACATGATGGTGTGCAGGATCCGGGTTGTAGAGCCGGCGGCGCCTCCTGATTCCACCATAAGCGTGCAGTTCAGCACCCCTGAAGATGCAGACGTCTGGGCGAAGACCGTTGCCGCGGGATTCGGCGATCAGCAGGTGCAAACACCTGAGAATCTGGCGGTGCTGCGAAGCATTTTGCTGCAGCCGACGACCAAGTGTGTGTTGGCCTGGGTGGACGGCCGTCCGGCCGGCGGCGGTGCGGTGTCGATTCACGATGGCATCGCGGCGATCTACGGAGCGAGTACCATCCCGACATTCCGCCGGCTGGGTGTGCAGTCAGCTGTTATCCGTACCTTGATGAATTACGCAACGGAAGCAGAATGCGATCTCGCCTATACCCTGACTCGGCCGGGAAGCGTGTCGCAGCGCAATCTCGAGCGTCAGGGATTCCGCGTAGCCTACACGCGATGCGCACTTCTGCGGGAGATCGTATGACCAACACAGGAAGCATGACACGACGCGGCGCCCTGCAATCACTCGGCGGCGCTACGCTGGCTGCGATGCTGACGCCCGTCCTCCGGGCGGAAAACGGCACGGCGCTCCTGAAGCCACGCCGGCTTTCACCAGGGGCAACGGTGGGATTGATCAATCCGGCAGGGCCGACGTACATCCGGTCGGAAGTCACAATGGTCACAGAGGTACTCGCCGCACTCGACCTGCGGTGGAAGTTCGGAGAGCACGTTTTCGACCGGCACGGGTTTCTGGCGGGAACCGATGCCCACAGGGCGGAGGACGTCAACGCCATGTTCCTGGATCCGGGGGTGGACGCCATCCTGGCGGTTCGCGGGGGGTGGGGATGCAACCGTATCCTTCCGCTTATCGATTACGATGCCGTGCGCGCCCACCCGAAGATCATAGTGGGCTACAGCGACATCACGTCGCTTCTCGTTGCGATGTTCGCACGATCCGGACTTGTCACGTTCCACGGGCCTGTGGGCACTTCCACGTGGAACGAGTTTTCGACATCCTATTTCCGCCGTGTGCTTTTCGATGCGCAGGCCGTCACCTTCGAAAATCCTTCACACCGGGGTGACAACCTCATTCAGACAAGGGATCGTGTCGAGACAGTGACTCCCGGAACGGCGCGGGGGATTCTTGTCGGCGGGAATCTCTCCGTTCTTACCGCCATGATCGGATCGCCGTACCTTCCGCCGTGGAAAGGCGTCATCCTCTTTCTTGAGGATGATGGCGAGGCGGTCTACCGGGTGGATCGCATGCTGACACAGCTCCGCATCGCCGGAATTTCGGAGCAGCTCGCGGGGGTCATTATCGGCAAGTGCACGAATTGTGGACCCGGTGAGGGTTTCGGATCGTTGACGCTCGAGGAAGTGCTCCACGAGCAGATCGCATCGCTCGGCGTTCCGGCATATGCGGGCGCGATGGTCGGGCACATCGAGAACAAATTCACCCTTCCCGTGGGGATTGAAGTGGAGATGGATGCGGGGACAGGGAAGATCGTCATGCAAGAGCCCGCTGTTCTCTGACACCGGAGTCCCATGAATCTCTTCGATCTGAGGAACCTTTCCGGCCGCGAGGAGGAAGTCTTTGAAGACCTTGTTGTCGTCGGCGGCGTTCGTATCGAGCGCATCATCTCCACAGGGCAGTCGACGCCCGCAGGAACGTGGTACGACCAGGATCATGATGAATGGGTCGCGGTGGTGCAGGGGGAGGGAGTTGTGGCATTCGAGGAAGGTCCCGATGTCCGGCTCGGGACGGGCGACACGCTCATGCTTCCTGCACACCGGAAACATCGCGTCGCGGCAACGTCCGCAGAGCCACCCTGCATCTGGCTTGCCGTGCACGGGCCCGCAACGCAGGGCGACGCTGCAACACATTAATCCGACCAAATACACGTTGAGGATGTCATGACACTATCCGTCTCCCGTCTCTTTTCCGAACAGGATCTGTTGCGCATCAAGCAGGCGGTGAAGGGTGCAGAACAGAAGACATCGGGAGAGATTGTTCCCTACGTTGTCGAGCAAAGCGACGGTTATGAACGTGCAGTCTGGCGCGGCGCATCGGCTGCCGGTGCCGTGGCAGTGCTGGCATTCTTTGCTGTGCACTTTTTCACACCGCTCTGGCTGCCGTTTCGATTGCCGGCGGTCCTGGCTGCAACGATGGCGGCGTTTTGCGCCGGCATGGCGCTGACCCAGTTCATCCGTCCTGTGAAACGTCTCTTCGCAGGACCGGCGTTGATGCAAAAGCGTGTGAGCCAGCGCGCTGCAGAAGCATTTATTGCGGAAGAGGTATTCGATACGCGGGAACGAACGGGGATCCTCCTTTTCGTAAGCCTCCTCGAGCATCAGGTTCTCGTCGTCGGTGACTCCGGCATCAATGCACGTGTGAAACAGGAGGAATGGGATGACATCGTGCAGTCCGTCATCAGGGGCATCCGCCGGGGTTCCACCGCCGAAGGTCTCATTGAGGCGATCGGGAAATGCGGTGTGCTGCTGGAACGGCGGGGTGTCGAGCGGAAGGTGGACGACTCGGACGAGCTTCGCGATGACCTTCGCATGAGCGATCGATGAGACACGTTAACCGCACACTCCGGATAGTGGTGTCGGCACTCGCCCTATGTTTTGCAGGGACGTCTCCCGGCCGCACGACGGAAATCCCTTTTCTTGGCGGCAGGGTGAACGACAACGCCGGTCTTCTCAGCAACAAAGTCACCGCGGCCCTTGAAGATATGCTGAAGACCCACGAGGACTCGACTTCAAACCAGGTTGTGGTGCTCACGGTGACGTCCCTCGAAGGGGAGGAGATCGAGGACTTCTCTATCCGGGTCGTCGAAACGTGGAAACTCGGTAAGAAAGGAAAAGACAACGGAGTCCTCCTGCTGGTGTCGAAGGATGATCGCAAAGTACGCATCGAGGTGGGCCGTGGTCTCGAGGGTGACCTGACGGATCTCACCTGTGGCCGGATCATCCGCCATGAAATCGTGCCGCGGTTCAAGGAGGGGGACTATGACGGCGGTGTCCGTGCGGGTGTCGAGTCGATCCTGGCGGCGATCCAGGGGGCCTATTCGGCCGATGAAAAGGAAGAGGATTCCGGACTTGGCTTCGTGTTCCCGGGCCTGGCGCTCATTCCGTTCTTGTTTTTCCTGGTGATCATCAGTCCATTCACGTTTATTGCTCTCTTCTCGCGCGGCTTCGTCTCCTGGTTTCTGTATTTCTTCCTGATTCCATTCTGGTCCGTGTTTCCGATGAGCATTCTAGGCATGCTCCCCGGACTGGTCTTTTCTGCCGCGTATGTGATCGGGTTCCCGATTTCGAAGTTTGTCATGGCGAGAACTCCCAAAGGCAAGGCCTGGGCTCAGAGATGGGGCAAGGCCGTGTCGTCGTCGCAGGGTGGCGGCAAAGGTTGGAGATCAGGCGGCGGGTCGTCGTCCGGTGGCGGGAGCAGTAGCTTCTCAGGGGGAGGCGGCAGTTTTTCCGGTGGCGGTTCCTCCGGCAGCTGGTGACTCATTCACTCGTCCACTATCCGTTCCAATAACCATACTCGGTAGAAATATGATTCTCGACACTCTTGCCAACGCGAGACGGTACTATTCACTCCATCCGCAGTTCGTGCGGGCATTGGAGTTCCTCTCGTCACAAGACCTCATGACAGTTCCTTCGGGAAGGATCGATATCGACGGTGCGAACCTGTATGCCATCATCAGTGCCCAACCCGGCAAATGGCCGAGTGAAGCGCGGCTTGAAACACACCGGAACTACATCGATATCCACTATCTGCTTGCCGGAAAAGAGACCATGGGATGGCGCGCCGCCGATGAGTGCCGCGAGGTCGAGCAAGAGTACAATGCGGAAAGGGATATCGCGTTTTTCACCGACGAGCCCGCACTCTGGTTGACAATGCACCCGGGGACATTCGCGGTGTTCTTCCCGTGGGATGCCCACGCACCCCTCGTGGGCAACGGCAATATTCACAAGGTCGTGCTCAAGGTCGCCCTCTAGCAGGAGCTGCGATGATTACCACACCGCTCCCCCGCGCATGGGGGGTTCTCTCGTTCATTGTCACGACGCTGCTTGTCCTGGGTGTCCCCGCGCGGCTTGTGCTGGGGCCCTCATTCCTTGCCGGCACGGCCTCCTTTGATATCATCCTTGTGCCACTGTTGATCACTGATCTGGTGATCCGGTGGAAAAGTGCAGGATCGTTCGAAGCGTACGGCTGGCGTTGGTTCCTGGTGGATCTCCTGGCTGCCCTCCCGCTTGGGTTGCTGCTCCCGGGCTCCGCTCTTGACCTCATCCGGTTGGTGAAACTGGGGCGCGTCCTGGAGACCATGAAGCAGTGGTGGCATCAGCACAGTTCACGGTGGAACACCCTCCGCCTGTTGTATTCCGCCTACTTCATCGCGCTTCTCGTGCACGGACTGGCATGCGCGTGGGTGGCGCTCCGATCGTTGCATCAACAGGAGGGCGTCCCGAACACCTATTTGCACGGACTCTACTACTGTGTGACGACGCTGACATCGGTCGGCTACGGCGACATAACTCCGCAGACGGGCTTCGAGATGATATTCGCCATTGCCGTGATGGCACTCGGGGTCGGGATGTTCGGCTATATTATCGGCAACGTGGCGCACATCATCGCAAACCTCCATCCTTCGCGCATCCGCTACGTGGAGACAATTGAGAAGATCAATGCGTTCATGGAGTACCGCGGACTTCCCGACGCGTTGCAGCGTCGGATACGCGAGTATCATAGCTACCGCTGGGAAAAGCGGCTTGGCTTTGAAGAGTCGGCAGTTGTCAACGAACTCCCCCCGTCGCTGCGCGCGGAGGTCTCGCTGTTTCTGAAGAAGGATGTCATCGAGAAGGTCCCGTTATTCAAGGGTGCGGGAACCGATCTTGTCCGCGACATTGCTCTGGCGATGTGTCCTCTGGTCTATCTTCCCGGTGATTTCATCTTCCGGGCCGGAGAACAGGGGAAGGAGATGTTTTTCATCGGTCGGGGGACTGTCGAGGTTCTCGGCAGGGATGGGACTTCGGTCCAGGCGACGCTGGGTGACGGAGAATTCTTCGGGGAGGTTGCCCTGGTTAAGGGGCTACCCCGGAATGCCACCGTCCGCGCGGTCGGATATTGCGACCTCTATGCTCTGCACAAAGACACATTTGACCGGATCATCGCACATCACCCCGGGTTCAAAGAGCACATCGACCGGATGGTGAACGAGCGTTTTACGGGTTCGTGAGAGCCCTGTTCCCTCAAGGAGTGTTTTGCCGTGACCAGAGTCCGACTTGATCTGCCGGAGCGGTTTCTGTTTGCGACGGAAGTCGCGTTGCGGGTTTCCGACATCAACTACGGTGGACATCTCGGCAACGCTGCCGTGCTCTCGCTCGCGCAGGAAGCGCGGATGCGTTTCCTGCAGTCGCATGGCTGGTCGGAACGGGATGTGGACGGCGTGGGCATCATCATGACGGATGCTGTGGTTGTGTACCGGTCGCAGGCGTTCTACGGCGATGTCCTGACAATCGATGTCGCGGTGGAGGACCTGCAGCAGCTTGGATGTGACTTCATCTTCCGTATGGTCAACAAAGCGTCGGGGAAAGAGGTGGCCCGGGTGAAAACCGGGATTGCTTTTTTTGACTATGTCAGCCGCAAGCCGTCGCCGGTCCCCCCGGCATTCCGCAGCGTGTGCGGCGCATAGCAGTTCTGCTCCCGGCATATCGACGTTGGTGACGCACGCATCCATAATATCGCATCTCTATTCGAATTTTACGCGTTACCACGAGCTGTGGCGCCGGAGAGTGCATGAGACCGATGAGATGGGAGCATTCGCATTCCTCCCCGGCCGGGAGCTGGAGTGGGAATGGTGGTCTGCGGCAGAAATCAGGGACTACGTGCAGCGGGGAGGATTGGACGATAGAGATTTTCTTGAGGGGTTGACACCGTCAGAAATCGGTGAGGAGTTCTTCGCGCTTGTGATCGAGTATGATGCCGGCCCGGAGAAGCAAGAAGCCCATTTTCACAGAATAAACAAAGCCGAGATGAACTAGGCCGGGAAATCACGTCCTCGTCCACGGCATAGCCGCTGTTATTGCTTTTCCCCGTTAGGATCCTGCAATTCTTCAAAATACTCGATCCTCGACCGGAACACGGTGTAATTCACACCTTCGGCTTCGGAAATCATCTCGAAAAGCAATGGCGTCTCAAACACGGTGCTTTTGCGGAAATTGCCGACGCGAGTAATGAAGCCGGGATCGGTGGAGATTTTAATTGCGTCGGCTATGCCGACCTCGCTGAACCCGGTCAGGAACACCATAGGGTTGTTCTTCGGTCCGACCATCTTCAGGATGACACTGTAGTCCCGCTGGTAATCGCCGCCCCGCCAGTTCAAGTCCAATAACTTGATCCCCCCGCGTGTCGCATCCTGGACGTTCAGCGTATTCGGACTGAGTCCATACCTGATGTTTGTTCTTGCGAACAACGTGTCCAGCACGCCGAGGGTTTTGAAGGATCCAACATACACGACGCTGTGGTTGTCCAGGTCATCCCACTTCAGTTGAGATGAGAGCTTGATGGATACTTTGTCCGATGCGCTTCCGAGAGCCTTGAGAAGCGTCGGGAGTCCCAGGGTCGCACCGGCTCCCACATAACTCACGTCTGATATTTCGGATCCGGCGAATTTCTCCGGGTATTTTTCTGTGAGCCGCTGCAGATCTTCCCCGCTGTTGATCCTCGGATCGCGCAAGAATGTGCGTCCCACGAGCCTGCCTTTCTCGGAGAGGAACTGGTAGTTGCCAACAACGAAAAGGATAGGCTGACTTTCCGGCTGCAGGAACTCCGTCCATATGGGGTTTACAGCCGCCGGCGGAGGGCCTGGTCCGGCGGATGGCCGGGGACCGAACTCCCTGTAGAGCAGCAATGACGCGAGTACGAAGATGATGGCCAGGTACAGTGCCGGTGAGCCAAGCGCAACCTTCCCTGCCGGGATTTTGGTGCCGGCGGGAGCGTAGGTAACCCGATATTGACCTTTTGGGATTTCCAGTCTGTAGGGAAACTGGTTCTCCGTAGTCAGATAGTAATGCTCGAGCTTCTTCCTGAGATTGCTGATGTACGACCTGATCAGGGGATGGGTGCTGGTGTCGAAGCCGGCGTCCTTGCCGAAAAGATCGTGCGCGATCTCCGTTTCCTTGAGGGTGGTTTCCGTGGAAGACTTGTCGACAAGGTATTGCAGGAGTTCCTGATACCTTTTCGATTCGTGGAACTCGGGGCTATTCAGAATTTGCGAAAGTAATTGCTGTTTCTCGCTGTCAGATATCTCAGTCATTCCGGGCAGTGATGGAGGGTCGTTGGTGCTGGAAGGGTTTTGTTTTCTGCCGTATTTCGGGCTTTTCCAAGGCAATCCACATGTGGATTGCGTGAATAGTGCAGCATTTTGCTACACTTTTACCCTTTGCTGCCATATCATTGTATGAATATTAGAATCCCCTTTGCCAATGTCAATACCGGCTTCTCTGCAAAACTACCCGTTATGCAGAGAAAGCATCATCTGCAAACCCGAACGTTTGGTGCTGATTTCATGACCGGGTGAAATGATGATTGCAGGCTGGCGGAACGCATAGCCGTACCGCCGCACGCAAGGCGCGCGGCGTCGGGACCTATTCACAATCCTACGAAAGCATGCCAGTGCGCACAGCAATCCTTCTGAGCTTGTTGGCGTATGGCGGGTGTGTGACATCCCACGTCAATCAAGTGCCTCTCCAGACGACTGCGTTAAGAATGGATACCATCACTCGAGTCCTTACAGATAAAGTGGCGCACTCTGTGCGGGAGTTCGGCGATTCCTTGGTGTATCCGCGCAGCGCCGCGACCGGCGGAACATGGAACACCGTGCACATCCGGGATTGGACGAGCGGATTCTTTCCGGGGATTCTCTGGTATATGCATGAGATGACCGGGGGAGATCAGTTTATGCAGTGGGCGCAACGTTGGACGGAAGGGCTTACCCCGCTTCAGTCGTATTCAGGCTCACACGATGTTGGTTTCATGGTGTTTTGCAGTTTCGGCAACGGATATCGGCTGACCAGGGCTGAACCCTACAAGACAGCGATCCTGCGGGCAGCCGGTATACTCGCAACGCGGTTCAACTCCAGGGTCGGGTGCATCAAATCATGGGACAATCGCAGGTGGGGGTATCCGGTCATCATCGACAATATGATGAACCTGGAACTCTTGTTCTGGGCATCGCAAAATGGCGGCCCACGGCATTTGTATGACATCGCCGTCAAGCACGCTGAAACCACGATGCGCAATCATTTCCGTCCCGATGGAAGCACGTATCATGTCCTGAGCTATGACACCACGAACGGATCGGTTCTCTGGCGAGGCACCCATCAGGGTTATGCGGATGGTTCATGCTGGTCGCGTGGTCAGTCTTGGGCAATATACGGGTTCACGATGAGCTATCGTTTCACCAGAGACCCGCGATTTCTCCAAACGGCGCAACAAGCCGCAGAGTACTACATCGATCATCTCCCGGCAGACCATGTTCCGTACTGGGACTTCAACGCACCCGGTATTCCCGACGAGCCACGCGATGCTTCCGCGGCTGCTATAGCTGCTGCGGCCCTCCTCGAGCTGAGCCGGTTCGTCGATGACGCACCGACGAAGGAAAAGTACTTTCACGCGGCTGTGGCCACTCTGGAGACACTCTCAGCTGAACCCTATTTCTCAGAGGACTCAACTTCAACCGGTGTACTGAAGCACGCGGTCGGTAGCAAACCGGCCGGCAGTGAAGTTGACGTTTCGCTGATCTACGGTGATTACTACTACATTGAGGCGTTGCTCCGGTACAAACAGTATGCGACGGAACAAGTGGTGGGGGGTGTGCGGTGAGGAGGAATGCAGAGGGGTTGAAATGACACGCAAGCGGTACGTGCTCATCCTGACCATTCTTTGTGGAGGCTGGCAGCCGGTCCATGCACAGACAAGCAGCCTTGTCTGGGTCGGCGCCGGAGGGAGCTTGATTTATGCGCCACACGCCAATACCGGTCAAACAAATGCAGTCAACACGATTCCTGACTTTTCCTTCGCAGGCTACAGAGGGGGCGGCATTCCACTGCCCAATGTGCCGGTCGCGGAAACTGTCAACCCGGTAAGCGGGGATGCCAGAACGGTTATCCAGTCCGCGATTGACCGTGTGTCGGCCCTCCCGCTCAACGCAGATGGATTTCGCGGTGCGGTGCTTCTCAAATCGGGCCGCTATGAAGTGAACGGATCACTCTCTCTCAAGGCAAGCGGTGTCGTTCTCAGGGGTGAGCGACAGAACACATCGGAGAAGGGCGGAACTGAGCTTGTTGCGACGTCTCCCACGCAACACGATTTCATCCAACTTCAGGGTACCGAAACATCCTTGGAGCCCACAACGGAGACAGTGCTTGATACACAGCTTTTTCCCCCGGCACGTACGTGGCAGGAGTTTGATGTTCTCAGAGGGGTTTCGGAAGAGCTGGACGGAGACAACATTATTTCTTTCCATCTGACCACCGACGCAAACCAGTATGTCAACTACGCAAGCCGGGAGGATTCAGCCGCCAATCGTCCGATGTTGCGCATGACTGTGCAGTCGGTAGCCACCGGGCTCGATAGTGTCATTTCCCTTGCTGCCGTCGCCGATACGTACGTGCAGGGCGGGGCCAGCGCAAAACTCAACTTCGGAGCGGAAGTGTCCGTGGCGGTAAAGTATGCCGGCGTGAACAACAACGTGACCCGGGAAGGCTATCTCAGGTTTGATATGGCATCGGTGAAGGACAGCGTGAAGAGTGCTGTGCTGCGACTGTATGCCAAGAAGGATCTGGCAGGGGATCCGGCGGCCATCAAGACGGTGAACATCTCCGTTTCATACATCAAGGTGGATTCGTGGGATGAGATGACCCTCACGTATGACACCAGGCCCCTTTCGGCCGGTGCAGCGGGTGCCAGGAGAATCACGACGCCGTATGTGCCGACCGGGGCGACGACCGTTGAGGTTGACAGTGCCAACGGTTTTGCCGTCGGCGATACGATCAGAATCACCCGGACGCCGAACGACGCGTGGATTATCGCCCTGGATATGGCGCAGTATGGATGGGTTGCCTCCGAGTACAAAATCGCTTACGAAAGAGTCGTCACCGGCATTAGCGCAAATCAGATCTCATTCGATGTGCCGCTGGTACAGGCGATCGATAGTCTTTACGGCGGGGGGGAGGTGACCAGACTCACGGTGAAAGGGAGGCTGAGCAATTGCGGCGTTGAACATATGCTGATATCTTCCGTGTACGCAAGTGAAGAGGACGAAAGTCACGGATGGACCGCTGTTCTTCTCTCCCAGACAACGGATTGCTGGGTGCGCAAGGTCACCGCGCGATTTTTTGGGTATTCCTGTGTGATGTTGAGTTGGGCGTATTTCAGTACAATCGAAGAGTGTGCCATGCTGGACCCGAAATCGATCACCACGGGATCAAGGAAATACTCGTTCTACATCGATAAAGGCACGTTCAACCTCTTCCAGCGGTGCTACACACGAGGGGGCCGACATGATTTCGTCACCGGATCGCGTGTCGCCGGCCCGAATGTGTTTGTGGATGGTTTCTCCACGCAGACACATGCGGATATCGGGCCTCATCACAGGTACGCAACCGGCCTCCTGTTTGACAACATCCGCGGCGGGGAAACGCGTGTGCAGAACAGAAAAGCCATGGGATCGGGTCATGGATGGGCCGGCGCGCAGACTATGTTCTGGAACTGCCAATCCGATGTGAGTGAGTTCAAGGTGGAAAGCCCACTGGGGGGCATGAACTGGGGAATAGGGTGTTCCGGCGTCGTGAAGAATGGCGCAGGATTCTGGGAAAGCTGGGGGACGCGGGTAGTCCCGAGGAGCCTGTACTACCAGCAGCTTCAAGACCGTCTGGGTGCGTCTGCCGTAGAAAACGTGACGCTGACCGAACAGCGTGCGGGAAGTGTATGGCCTCTTCTCATCCAATGGGCCGGCATCGGCGATCTCGCGACTTCGACTGATATCCCCCCGCGAGAAGAGCACCATCCACCGCAGTTCACACTTTGGCAAAACTATCCCAACCCGTTCAATCCGACCACGGTCATTCAGTTTGCCATTCCGGTCAATGGACGGGTAACGCTGACAATACTCAACACGCTCGGCCAGGAAGTCGCAACACTCTATGACAGAGAGGCGGAAGCCGGCGGGCGCTACCGGGTGTTCTTCGATGCTTCGGGCCTGGCAAGTGGAGTATATTACTCCCGACTTGCATGTGCCGAAAAGGTACTGCTGAGTCACATGGTGATGATAAAGTAAGGCGGATTCATAACATCCCAACAAAATACTCGACAGGAGATGTAGTCTTTGCTATGATGCACACGTTGGCGGGAACGGTTGACGTGAAACAGGCCGTCATTGTCGAGATCGTCCAGAAGCTCGGACTCTCCCCTGTGACAGTCTCTCGTGCTCTCAACGACCACCTCGGGTTCCGGTCGGAGAGGAAAACGCGGGTCCGAAAGGCTGCTAGGTCTGTGTCCTGCTTACCCAATCGCATTGCCAATCGCCTGAAGAGCACTTGCCCCTCGACGACCGGCATGGTCGTTCCTGCGATACGCTTGTTGTGTGAAACGAACGAAAAAAGAAATGATCGGGCCAAGATCAGCGATGACGTCTACCAGGCTGATCATTCGTGAGTTGGCGTACATGCCACCGTGTCAAGGGCTGCATTTCCACATTGATTCACACATTCAAATGACGGGAGTGAAATGAACATGCGACATCTTTCGCTCGCTGTAATTCCGTTGCTGTTGTTTCTTCTGGTCCCGACGGCCGGGAACGCACAGAGCACGCTGCAAGGCACCGTGACGGACTCCGTCAGCGGCAGCACGCTGGTGGGTGTCAATGTGTTCCTGACTGGCACGTCAATAGGCGGCGCGACGGATCTGGAAGGGGAATTCAGAATCGTGCGCATCCCTTCCGGTCAATATAGAATCAAGATCTCGTGCGTGGGTTACAGACCAAAGGAAGTCACGATTCGGTTGACAGAAGCAGAAACTCAGGAATTGAATGTGAAGTTGATTCCGAGTGTGGTCGAAGGTGAAGAGGTGTTGGTGACCGCCCAGATGCGGGGTCAGATCGCAGCGATCAATCAACAGCTGACGTCCAACACGATGGTGAATGTGGTATCGGAAGAGAAGATACAGGAGTTGCCTGATGCCAACGCCGCTGCCGCAATCGGCCGTTTAACGGGGGTTTCCCTGGTGCGAAGCGGCGGCGAAGCGTCGCAGGTGGTGTTGCGCGGCCTCAGCTCGAAGTTCTCCACCATAACGATCGATGGAGTGAGGATATCTCCCACAGCGGCGAATGACCGGGGGGTTGACCTGAGCACCATCGCCCAGGGATCGCTCGCCGGCATCGAACTATTCAAAGCACTGACACCCGACAAGGACGCAGATGCCATTGCAGGCTCGGTGAACTTTGTAACACGAAGAGCCCCCGATGAGAGGCTCATCAGGGTCGATGCCCGGGGCAACTACAACGCGCTGGATGAGTCTGCCGGCCAGTACGAGTTTGGGGGCCGCTACGGTGAACGATTCTTTGACAACATCCTGGGGGTCCAGGTGGTCGGTAACCTCGAGCGGAAGATCAGAAGCAACGAAACGACCGATCGTAATTATGATCAGTCATTAAGCAACTATACCGACTACATGATATCCGAATTCCTTGCCACCTATCTCAATGAAATCCGAAAGCGGGGTGGCGCTAGTCTCCTCTTGGACATAAACACGCCCGACAACGGTACAATCAGGTTTTCAAATGTTTTTAACAAGACCTCACGGGATTACATAACCCATAACCGCAATTATCCACCGACCGGCGAGGTGACGTACGAATACCGTGACAGGATGACAGACATCACGACTTTCAGTTCATCCCTCAGGGGAGAGAACCATCTGTTCGATTTCGATATCGATTGGAACTTGGCCTTTTCAGAATCGAAGGTGGAGACTCCTACCGACTACGATGTGACATTCACTGAAGCTTCCTCGACGATAGGAGACAGCTCGGGTATGCGGAATGTTCCGGCCCAGTACTCCAAGGGGCCTGTGGAAGCGTGGATCCCGTTCGCATTCAACAATTTCCGTGCGGCGGTGATGAACAGAGCCTACGATCGCACGACGGGCAATTATGACAAGGAACGGACTGCCTTCTTAAATGTCGCCAGGAAATATACTCTGATGGAGGCTCTCTCAGGCGAAATCAAGTTTGGCGGTAAGTACAGAGCCAAGACACGGTCATATCTAAGAGATGAGTACCTCCACCTCATTTATCTCTCTGCCGTGGGTGGTTTTGTGAGAATGCCCGATGGATCATTCGCACCCAAAAGCTTCGCTGGAACTCGTTTTGATGGTTTGATAGGCACTCAGGGGGTTTCACTTGCTCGTTTCCTTGAGACCATTCCGCCGGAACGGGACATCTACGGTACATACAGGCTCTATCCTCTCATCACAAGAGACGCTTTGACACTCTGGAGGCAACTGAATATTGACGGATACAAAGCCGCTCGAGAAACAGAATTTCACGATGACGCGGAATACAGGAGAAACACGGAAATTGGAGCAGACAGGTACAACCTCACGGAGAGCATGCTGGCCGGGTATCTGATGAATACTCTCAATGTGGGATCGATGTTCACGGTCATGACTGGGGTGAGAGTTGAGGCCGATGATAACAACTATCTTGGAACGTATACGCCTCTGCCCTTGAGCGGATTCGTCTTCGCTCAGACCGGCTACATCTACGAGAAAGAGGCGAACCACAAAGAAACGACCGTGCTACCGAACGTCCAGGCCATTGTCCGGCCAACGGATTTCATGAACGTGAGATTGGCGGCATACAAGGCGTTGGCGAGGCCCGATTTCAACCAAAGGTTGCCGAGATTCATTGTTCGATCGGCGAGCGGCAACACGCTCTCGATCGGAAACCCCGACCTAAAAAATGCCATAGCATGGAACTACGAAGTCCAGACGCAATTCTACGGCGACAACATCGGACTTTTCAGCGTCTCAGCATTCTACAAGGATGTCACGAATATGTTCCATTCCATCACGAGAATGACCTTCCCCTACGATTCGGCGTACGTGTATGGCGAGAAGGTGGCGCGGAATCAAGTTGTCGACAGACTCGGAGTGGACTGGCGCCCCTACACCAGTTCATTTCCCTTCCAGAATGCGGATTACGAGCTCACGTACCACTACAATTCGTCGAAGCCGACCCGCCTTTGGGGCTTCGAGGTCGAACACCAGACGGATTTGCGATTCCTTCCCTGGCTTCTCAAGAACATAGTGCTGAACTACAATTTTACGCTCGTGCGCTCTGAAACATGGCTCACGACCGCGGACACGCTGGGTTCCCCGGGCCGCCCCGGCCGGCCCCGGGTGATAAGCCGGGCAATCGTCGAGAAGAAACAGAGGCTGGAGGATCAACCCGAGTTCTTTGCCAATGTGTCGCTCGGATACGACATCGCCGGGTTTTCCTTCAGGCTTTCGTATTTCTATCAAGGGGAGTACAACCGGACCTTCTCCTTTGATCAACGGGGGGACGGCGTCACCGATGCTTACTCGCGATGGGATATCTCGGTGAAGCAAAAGGTAACAGACAACATTTCGTTATTGCTCAACGCTAACAACATCACTAATACGCAGGAGGGGACGACGATAGCGAATAGACTCACCGGCTGGACGCTCTCCGATGTGAATAACCGATACGGAACCACGCTTGACTTCGGCGTGCGCGTTGAGTTATAGCGAGGAATCATACACGGCACAGGAGTCGATCCACAATTCACCATGTGCTTCATCCATCATCCACACTCAAGGAGGCTTCCATGAGAGCCTTTGCCATAGTCCTTGTGTTGAGCCTGTTCCTCCCCGTCCTGTCGTTCGGACAGAATGAACTCATCATTGAGCCATTCTCTACCAGTTCACAGTACCTCAATGACGTGATCCGAGGCGATACGACGGCCACGGGGACGAGGGTAAATCCTGAGAGAGTGTACGTCCTCAGGAGAGGCCAACTGTATTTTGCCAATGCTTTTACCCAAAACACCGGCTACGCGCTGCGAATCAAGGCGGAGAACATAGCCGGTCCGAAGCCTGTCATCAATGCCTTCAGAAGTGCGGCAGGGACATACCCGGCGCAGATCTTTCAGGTGGATACCCTGATCTGGCTCCAAAACCTGTCGATGAATGCCTGGGACGAAGGAGGGGAAGACTTCGCCATCTACCAGACCCGGATCCTCAACGTCAATCGCATCGGTTCCACGGTCTATATTGACAGTTGCACACTGAACGGCGGCACCGGCACGATTATGCAGACGTCGGTCGCTGCCCAGTACGTGGAAGTGAAGAATTCGACGTTTGCCAATGCAGGAAACGTCCGCGCAAACAATCTCGGGAACGGCAGAGCCATCGATTTCAGAAACGTCTCGATCGATTCCGCCCGCATTGAGAATTGCTCGTTCTTCAACATCAACGACCGGGTGTTTCGTCACTTCGGAGCGGGACAGGTTCCGCTGCGAAACCTTACAATTAACCACAATACGATTTTCAATGAACTGGCTGAACACGGATGTATCGGTATGGGCAAAGTAGATGGGATATTCCGGATGACCAACAACCTGTTCGTCGACAACTTCATCTTTGGCAATGACAGCACCGCCACGGAGCGTCTCGGCGAATTTGGCGATACCGACGAGCGCGGCCCCTCAGGCGCCTACAAAATGACCTTCGTAGGCACGATGAAGGACACTGTTACCGCCACGACGTATGCTATTCGCAATAACTACTACTCGGTGAGCCCGTCGCTGCAGGGGTTCTACGACAGCCGTAACAACCGCTATGACGCGGGCGTCG
>Ga0105107_10000856_pt1 | contig 19769 bp, 12 predicted proteins | sample PPLLaktember2015_6_FD_79335 | JGI IMG/M metagenome (GOLD analysis project Ga0105107, IMG submission 79335) | Freshwater sediment microbial communities from Prairie Pothole Lake near Jamestown, North Dakota, USA - PPLs Lake P8 Core (1) Depth... | ecosystem: Environmental > Aquatic > Freshwater >... | reverse complement strand
AGTTCCATGAAGCGACTCGCCCCGTCCGTACTGATCCTGGCCGCCCTGGCGCTCGCGGCCCTTCCGGCCTGCAAGACGATGTCGAGCGAGGACCTGAAAGCCTCGATCGAGATCCTGGACTACTCGTCCACCTGGGTGTCCAAGTACTACCAGCCCTGGCCGCCCCGGCTCATCCTCGTCCCCCAGATCTCCTTTCGCGTCAAGAACATCGGGGCCAAGCCGCTGACCTATGTCAACTTCAACGCCGTTTACCAATTCAAGGGCGATCCGGAGAACTTCGGCGACGCCTTCAGGGCCTCGATCCGCAGCAAGGCGGTCAAGCCCGGCGGAACGAGCGACCTGATCGTTCTCAAGAGCAACCTGGGCGTCGAAGGCAAGAACCTGGAGAACATCAAGACCAACCCGGAATGGAAGCAGGCGTTCGTCAGGCTTTTCGCCATCTCCAAGGGGTCCCAACCCGTTCTTCTCGGCGTCTACGACGTCTCCCGGGACATCGAGTTCAAGGAGCCGGAGCCGGTCGAGCCGAAGAAGTGACCATGGCCGCGCTCTTACCGACCAAGGTTTTCCTCGTCCGCGGCCAGGGCCGGCACAAGGAGAAGCTCGTCAGCTTCGAGAAGGCCCTGCGCGAGGCGGGCATCGCCCCCTTCAACCTCGTCCGCGTCTCGAGCATCTACCCGCCCCACGCCCGCACGGTCACCAAGGCCGCGGGCCTAAAGCTCCTGGTGCCGGGGCAGATCCTGTTCGTCGTCCTCAGCGAGAGCGCGACGGACGAGCCCGGCGCCCTGATCTCGGCCTCGATCGGCATGGCCGTGCCCGACGATCCTTCGCACTACGGGTACCTGGCCGAACACTCCGATGTCGGGACGTCCGGCCGGGAAACGGGGCTCCACACCGAGTACCTGGCCGCCGAGATGCTGGCCACCAAGCTCGGCCAAAAGCTCAAGGAACCCGGCCCGGGGAAGCCGGACAGGACCTTCCGCATATCGAACGGCCTGTCTCTCCGAACGCGGAGCATCACCCAGACGGCGACGGGAGAGGCGGGGCTGTGGACGACGGCCCTGGCGGCCGCCGTGCTTATTTGTTGATGCCGAGCGGGTCCGGATTGACGATCTTGACGAAGCTCTTTTCCCGAAGCGTCTTGAGGTAAGCCCCGGCTTTGACGGCCCGCTTCTCGTTGAAGAGCTTCTCCTCGACCTCCCGGCGGGCGTCCTCGAACGGGCGCAGGAAGCTGTCTTTCCTCTCCACGAGCTGAAGCATGTACCAGTTGTTCTTAGCGTTGATCCAGCCCGTCGTCTCGCCGGCCTTGAGCTTCTCCACGGGCGCCTCGAGGGCGGGCTCGAGCTCGCCGGCCTTGAACGTCCCCAGCTCGCCCTTGGCGTCCTTCATCGGCGGGTCGGACAGCTCGGTTGCCGTTTCCGCGAACGTCGCCCCGGCCTTGAGCTTGGCGTCGATCGCGGCCTTGAGCGCTTCGACCTCTTCGGCCGGGCGGCTTTCGCCGGCGACATAGACGGCGTTGAGCTTGAACTCGGCCGGCACCGTGAACTCCGCCGGGTTCTTCTTGTAGTACTGGATGACCTCCGAATCCTCGAGGACGATCGCCCGTTCGACCTCGGTGTAGAGGACGCCCTGCCTCATCATGCCTTCCTCGTACTGCTTGAGCCAGGTCTCGAACGACATGCCCTGCTGCTCGATGGCCCGGCGGAGGTCGGCGTCGGAGGAGAGATTGTTGTCCTCCTTGATCTTCTCGATCATGGCCTTGAGCTGCTCCTGGACGTTGAGCCCGACTTCCCGGGCCTTCTGCAGCAGGAGGAGCTCGGTGATGACGGATTCGAGGAATTCCTTCTTGAGGAGCGCGAGCTGCTGGTCGAACTGGTCCGAGGGCAGCTGCTGGGCCCGGAGCTGGGCTTCGGCCATCTCGTATTGCGTCCGGAACTCGGACAGGGTGATGATGTCGTCGTTGACGACGGCCACGATCTCCTCGACGACCTGCTGCCCGGAGACGACGGGCGCCGCGGCGCCGAGGAGGCCGGCCAGTGCCAATCCCGCGATGATCTTTTTCATTCGTCCGACCTCTGATAGGTGAAGAATAGGTTCTCGGGGCGAAGGTCCCAGCTCAGGGTGTCCTTGAGCCCGACGAGATGGGCGCTCAGGGCCTCTTTCATCTTCTGGGCCATGATCCGCCGCTGGATCTCCGGGGCCGCCTCGCGCTCGGTCTGGAGGGCGGGCGGATACTTCGCGTCCAGGCGGAAGATATGGAATCCGTAGGATGACTCGACGATCTGGCTAGTCCGGCCGCCGTCGAGGGAGAAGATGACCTTTTCCATGTCGGCGGGCAGGTCGCCCTGCTCGAAGACGCCCATGACGCCGTCCCGGGCCGACTCGGGCCCGAGTGATTCCTCGCGGGCGATCTTGCGGAACTCGGGCTCTCCGGTCCTCTCGAGGCGCCGGAGCACGGACACCGCTTTTTCCTCGTTGTCGACGAGGATCTGGCTGACCTGGACCCGGCCCTGATGGAGGAAGTCCTTCTTATGCTCCTCGTAATAGGCCTGGATCTCAGCCGCGTCGACCCGGACGTTGCGCACGACGAGATAGGTGTATTTCTCGACCAGGAGACGGATGAAGGCGGCGTCGGGGACGATCGGGTCGGCGTCGCGGCCCCCGCCCTCCGGGACAGCGGCCACGGCAAGCTTGGCCAGATGCTCCTTCTTCTCGTCCTCGCTCAGGGAGATGCCGCGCTCACGGGCCGCTTCGAAGAGGATCATCTCGTCGACGAACCGGTCATAGAGACGGCTCAGGGATTCGGAGGGAAGGCCCTTGACGTCCGCCCCCGTCGCCTCGAGATAGGCCCGCAGGTCGCTGTTGAAGTATTCGGATTTCCCGATCCGGAGGACCGGGCGGCCCCGGAACGTGCCCTGGACGATCCCGGCGACCCGGGACACCGGGCCCCGGCCGTCGCCGTCTCCGCAGGCAAAAGAGGCCAGGACGGCCCAGGCGGCGAAGACCGCCGCAGCCGGACCCGTCCCCGCCGGCCAACACCGTCGATCCGTCCGCTGGCGCACGTACATCCTTTTTAATATCAACTCATTATAGCCTACTTGGATAACTCCATCAAGACCCCGACCGTTTCATCGAGGAGGGCCCGTTCGCTCGTCGCGCGCAGGACGAGGGACAGGACCCCCTCGGGCGAGAGCGACCCCGAGTGCCTCTTGAGCAGGGGCGTCACGCGGGTCCAGTCGACGGGCGTTTCGGGCCGGAACCTGAACACGACCCGGTGCTCGGTCCGGTCGACGGACCGGAGCCGGAGCCTCTTGGCCAGGTACTTGAGGGCGCCGTAGCGCAGGAGGTTCTCGATCGGATCGGGGACCGGGCCGAAGCGGTCGATGATCTCCTCCCGGATGCGGTCGATCTCAGCGAGCCCCTCGACGGACGCCAGCCGCTTGTAGAGGTTGAGCCGGAGATTGATCTGGGGCAAGTAGTCTTCGGGGACGCGGATGTCGACCTTGAGGTTGATCTCGGGGTTCTCCTCCTCGACCGCCTCGCCCTTGAGGCCCCGGATGGCCTGGTCGAGAAGCTGCATGTAGTACTCGAAGCCGACGGCCTCCATCGTGCCGTGCTGGCGGTGGCCGAGGAGGTTCCCGGCGCCGCGGATCTCGAGGTCGCGGGCGGCCAGGCGGAAGCCCGAGCCGAGCTCGCTGAACTCCTTGAGCGCCTTCAGGCGTTCCCGGGCGAGCGGGGTCAGCTCGATGTACGGCGGGACGAGGAAGTAGGCGTAGGCCTGGCGCGCCGAGCGCCCGACCCGGCCGCGGAGCTGGTAGAGCTGGGCCAGGCCGTAAAGGTCGGCCCGGTCGACGATGAGGGTATTGACGAGCGGGATGTCGATCCCGTTCTCGATGATGGTCGTCGAGACGAGAACGTCGTACTTGCGCTCGACGAAATCGATCATCCGCTTCTCGAGCATCGGGCCGGTCATCTGCCCGTGGATGGCGACGACGCGGGCCTGGGGCACGAGCTTGGCGACGAGATCGGCGACCTGGTCGATGTCCTCGATGCGGTTGTGGATGAAGTAGACCTGCCCGCCCCGGCCAATCTCCTGGCGGACGGCCGCGGCGATGAGCTTGGCGTTGAACGACGTAACGACCGTATGGACGGCCAGGCGGTCCCGGGGCGGCGTTTCGATGAGCGAGATGTCGCGCAGGCCGGTGAGCGACATGTTCAGCGTCCGCGGGATCGGCGTCGCCGTCAGGGTCAGCACGTCGATCGTGGCCTTGAGCTGCTTGATCCTCTCCTTGTGGCCGACCCCGAAGCGCTGCTCCTCGTCGATGATGAGCAGGCCGAGGTCCTTGAAGCCGACGTCCTTCGACAGGATCCGGTGCGTGCCGATGAGGATGTCGACGAAGCCCTTGCGGCAGTCCTCGACGACGGCCTTCTGCTCGCGCGCCGTCTGGAGCCGGGTCAGGGCCTCGATGCGGACCGGGAAGAGGACCATGCGGTCGCGGAAGGTCTTGAGGTGCTGGCTGGCGAGCACGGTCGTCGGGCAGAGGATGGCGGCCTGCTTGCCGTCCATGACCGCCTTGAAGGCCGCCCGCATGGCCACCTCGGTCTTGCCGTAGCCGACGTCGCCGCAGAGGAGGCGGTCCATCGAGGCTTCTCGCTCCATGTCCTCGCGGATCTCGCGGATCGAGCGGAGCTGGTCGTCGGTCTCCTCGTACTCAAAGGTCTTGCCGAACTCCTCGTCCCACTCCCCGCCCGAGGAGAACGCGTGGCCTTTGACGGCCCGGCGCCTGGCATAGAGCTCGACGAGCTCCTTGGCCACCGCTTCGATCGCCTTCTTGGCCCGGGTCCGCGTCTTGTCCCAGCTGTTGGTGCCGAGCTTGTCGAGCGGGGGCAGCTCGGGGCCGGACTTGGAGAACTTCTGGACGAGGTTGAGGTCCTCGACGGGCACGAGCAGCTTGTCGCCGTCGCGATAGTTGAGCTCGATGAACTCCCGGCCTTTGCCCTCGACCTCGACCCGCCGGAGGCCGCGGAAGACGCCGATCCCGTAATCGGTGTGGACGACATAGTCGCCCGCCTGGAGGTCCTGGAACTGGGAGAAGAACGGGCGCCGCGAGGCCCGGCTGACGATGACCTTCTCCTCGGTGAAGATGTCCTTCTCGGAGAAGAAGTTGAGCTTCTCCCTGGGATAGCTGAAGCCGCCGGGGAGGGCGCCGAGCAGGAGGGCAACCTCGCTGCGGGGCGGCACGGCGAAGGGCGAGTCGGTCTCGAGGACCGGGATGTCGTTCTCGCGGAGAAGCGTGGCCAGCCGCTGGCGGGTTCCGGCGCTCAGGAGATGGATCGAGCAAAGGTCGCTTTCGGCCTGGAGCCTCTTCAGGTACTGGAGAAAGAACGGGATCTTGTTGTCGAAGCGGGGCACGGGCTGGAACGCGAACGAGAAGACCTTTTTGCGGGCCGGGGCGCCGAGCTCCTCGAAGCGGACGGCCTCCTTGCGGACGCGCTCGAGAAGGCGGTGGGGGAAGATCGCGTCGGGATCCAGGGCGAAGACGCCGTCCGTAAGAAGGTCGGCGAACTGGTCGCGGAGCTCCTGGAGATGTTCGTCCCATTCGCAGTCGACGGCCTCGGGGTTGTCGACGATGAAGAGGGGGTCCGGGAGGTAGTCGGTCACGGGGACGAAGCGGCCGGCGACGAGAAGGGCCAGGGCCGAGAAGCTCGGGCCGAATTCGCCGCGCTCGACGGCGGCGATCTTGGCGTCGAGGTCGCGGGCGGCGCCCCGGGAGCGCTTCCGCGCGGCGGCCTTCCAGAGATCCAGGAACTCGGGTGTCGCCGGGAACTCGCGGAGACCCGGGATGGTCAGCCGCTCGATCCGCTTGAGGGACCGCTGGTTGGAGATGTCGAACTCGCGGAGGGAGGCGACGCGCGCGCCGTCGAACTCGATGCGGAAGGGATTCGTCTCACCGGGCGAGAAGACGTCGACGATGCCGCCCCGCCAGGCGAATTCCCCCGGCGAGGCGATGAGGTCCTCGCGGGTGTAGCCGTAATGGGACAGGGTCTCGAGGAGGGCGTCGTGGTCGGCCTCGCCGCCGACCTCCAGGGAGAGGAAGAGGCGGGCCATGTCGGCGGGGGCCGGCACGGGCTTGAGCAGGCCGCCGAGGGAGGTGATGATGATCGCGGGGGGAGTCGCGAGAAGGCGGCGGAAGAGCCTCATCCGCGAAGAAACGGCATCGAGCGCGGGGGGGACCTCGAAGTAGGGATTGTCGGAGAGCGGGGCGAGGGCGGCCAGTCCGGCGCCGGGAGCCAGGCGCGCGAGGAAGAAGCGGCAGTCCTGTTCGGCCTGGGCGAGCGGGGCGGATTCGGCGCGGACGAAGACGATCGGCCGGCCGGCCGTTTTCGCCAGGCAGGCGAGAACGTAGGCCTTGGCCGGCTCGATGACGCCGTGGACGGACAGAGGGCGATCGGGCGAGGCGACGGCGCGGACGAGGTCGCCGAACTCAGGGGTGCGGAGGAGGAAATCGAGGCTCACCGGCTTATTCTAGCGGCGGGGCGTGACGCGGTCAAACACGTCGGCAAGATCCGGGGACCTGGGTCCACTCGATCCGGTCGCCGGATTTCTGCGGGCCTCAAAACTGGGATATAATGGCCGTATGAAAAGAACGATCCTGTTCATGATGATCCTGTCGTTTCTCGTCGCCGGCCCTGCCTTCTCAGCCCGGGGCCCCGCGCAAACCGCGGCCGAGGACGCTCTCACGGTCAAGGCCCGCGCGTATCTCGCGGCCATGGAGAAGGGCGATTTCACGCTGGCGGCGCGCGACTTCGACGCGACGATGCTCAAGGTTTCGGGCCCCGAGAAGCTCGAGCCGATGTGGACGAAGCAGCTCCCGGCCCAGGTCGGGGCGTTCAAGAAGCAAACCGCGGCCCGGCGCGAGGAGCTCCAGGGCTACGAGATCGTCCTCGTCACCTGCGAATTCGAGAAGGCGACGCTTGACGCCCGGGTCGTCTTTGACAAGGCCGGCAAGATCGCCGGGATCGGTTTCGTCCCGTCGGCGCCGCCGGCGAAATACGAGCCCCCCTCCTACGCCGACCCCTCGCAGTTCGAGGAGACGGAGGTCACGGTCGGCTCGGGGGATTGGGCCCTGCCGGGGACGCTGACCAGGCCGAAAGGCCCCGGGCCGTTCCCGGGCCTCGTCCTCGTCCACGGCTCGGGCCCGAACGACCGGGACGAGACGCTCGGCCCCAATAAGCCGTTCAAGGACCTGGCTTGGGGGCTGGCCGCGCGCGGCATCGCCGTCCTGCGCTACGACAAGCGCAGCAAGGTCCACGGGAAAAAGATCCTGGCCGACCCCAAGCTCGAAGCGTCGATGACGGTCAAGGACGAAACGATCGACGACGCCCTGGCCGCGGCGGCGTTGCTTCAAAAAGCGAAGGGCATCGATCCGAAGCGGGTCTTTATCCTCGGCCACAGCCTGGGCGGCTTCCTCATGCCGCGGATCGCCCTGGCCGCCGCCCCGCTCGGGATCGCCGGATTCATAAGCATGGCCGGCCTGACCCGGCCGCTCGACGACACGATCATCCGCCAGATGACCTATATCTACAACCTGGCGGGGACGACTCTTTCGGACGACGACAAAAAGAAGCTCGAGGACATCAAGGCCCAGGTCGCCAGGATCAAGGCCCTCACGGCCGCCGACAAGGCCTCGACGGAGAAGCTCGTCGGGGCCATGCCGGCCTACTGGCTCGACGTGCGCGGCTATGATCCGCCCGAAGCGGCCAAGGCCGTCCGCAGGCCCATGCTCTTCCTCCAGGGCGGCCGCGACTACCAGGTCCAGAAGACCGATCTGGACAATTGGCAGGCCGCGCTGGGAGAAAGGAAGGACGTCGAGCTCCACCTCTATCCCAAGCTCAACCACCTCTTTTTCGAGGGGACGGGGATGATCACGCCGCTCGAATACGTTCAGAAGCACGGCAGCGTCGCGCCGGAAGTCATCGAGGACATCGCGGCCTGGATCGCCAAGCGCTGACGGCCGGCCCTCCGCCCCGACGTTCTCATCGAGCCCGTCAAACGCCCGGGCCGGCTCCTCGGGAGGCGGAACGGCGGCCAGTGGCCCCGGCCGGGAGACTCAGGCGTGGGGGATCGCGGTGTAGTCCGAGATCTCGGAGTTCGTCGTGACGAGGTCGCGGACCGAGAGCTTGTGGACGCTGTCGTTCCCGGTCAGGCGGGCGAATTCCCTGAGCTCCTCGGTCGAGACGCGCAGGAAATTGGCCAGACCGCGGGCGGCCTCTTCGACGTCGAAGCGGGCCCGCAAGCCCGGCTCCTGGGTGGCGATCCCGACGGGGCAGCGCCCGGTCTCGCAGATCCTGTACTGCTGGCAGCCGATGGCCATCAAGGCTGCGGAACCGATGGCCACGGCGTCGGCGCCGAGCGCCAGGGCCTTGGCGAAGTCCGGCGAAACGCGCAGCCCGCCGGTGATGATGAGGGTCACGTCCTTGATGCCCCTTGCCTCGAGGTACCGGCGGGCGCGGTCGAGGGCGTAGATCGTCGGGATGGATGTCGCGTCCTTGATGAGCTTGACGGCGGCTCCGGTCGACCCGGCCCGTCCGTCGATGGTGATGAAGTCCGGGCCGGCGGAAAGGGCGAACTCGAGGTCGGCCTCGATGTCGCCGGCGGCGAACTTGACACCGACCGGCCGGCCCTTGGAGAGCGTCCGCAGCTCGTCGATCGCGCGGGCGAGGTCGTCGCGCGAAGCGATGTCGGGGAAGCGCGACGGGCTGAAGATATCGGCCCCTTCGGGGAAGCCGCGGAGGGCTGCGATCTCCGGGGTCACCTTGCCCGCGGGGAGATGCCCGCCCATGCCCGGCTTGGCCGACTGGCCGAATTTGATCTCGACGGCGTCGACGCGCTCGAGGTTCTCGGGGGTGACGCTGTAGCGGTTGGGGACGTACTCGAAGATGTACTTGTGGGCCAGGTCCAGGGCCTCGGGCAAGATGCCGCCTTCGCCCGACGACAGGGCGGTCCCGGCCGCGGCGCTGCCCAGGGCCAGGGCCGAGTGGGCCTCCTTCGAAAGCGCCCCGAACGACATGTGGCTGATCATGATGGGCGTGCCGATGACGAGGGGCCTTTTCGCCCTGGGGCCGATGACCGTCCGGGTGTCGACCGTCTCGTCGCGGTTGAGGGGGAGGCGCGCCAGCTGGGCCCCCTTGATCAGGATATCGTCCCACGACACGACGGGCTGGCGTGATCGCATCGGCTCGATGATCGACTCGCCCGTTTGGGCCATGCGATGGATGTCGGCCATGTGGGTCTCGAGCTCGTCGGAGGCCCGGCGGAAATCATCGAGGCTCCGCCGTTCCCGGACGGGCTCGACCGGGGCGGGAGCGGGCGCCTCGGGCGCTTCGTCGATAAGCTCGAATTCGGCTTTGCCCGCGCCGCAAACGGGGCAGGTCCAGTCGAGAGGGAGATCGTCGAAGAGGGCCCCCTCCAGCTTTTCGTTGTAAACGTATTGGCAGATGCGGCAACGGTACTTGGCCATGGCCTTCCCCCAGGCCCCGCAATCCTAACACCTGCGGCCAGAAGGGGTCAAACCTATACGATTTTAATTTGAGCAGCCGCCCGCTTCGTTCAGGCGCTAATTAAAATCGTATAGGTTTGACCCCGTCTTTTCTCTTAGAGGCGCCACCAGTAGGAGAACTTGACGAAGACGTTGTAGTTGTCGCGGATGAGGTGGCCGAGCTCGTCGCGGAGGTAGTTGTTGTCAAACCCGACGAAGAAGACCGTCCCGGGGCGCAGGACCCAGCTGGCGAGCAGGCTGCCGAAGGCCTCCTTATAAAAGAAGTTGTAGTCGACGATGGCCCGGAACGACAGCGTTTTGCTAAACTGGTAGGTGGCCTTCTCGCGGACGACGTTGTAGTCCCAGAGCCTCTCCCCGCCGGCCGAGCGCCAGAACGTCTGCTTGCTGAGGTCTGTGCCGAGCTGGAGCCGCTTGCTGGGCTTGAAGACGACGGACACGCCGTAGGTGTTGCTATAGCCGAGGAAGGCGTCGTCGGGATCGTAATTGATGCTGTCGCCGGTCTCGAAGTAGAAAAAGAGGGGCATCCAGCTGATGAACAAGATCTGCGATTCGATCGAAAGCATCTGTTTCTTGAACTCGACTCCGGCGAAGCGCTCGAGACCGGTCTCGAACATGACGAAGACCTGGTTGAACTCGGTCAGGCGGAACTGGACCTGGGGCCGGATCCAGGTGTTCTGGGTTGCGCTGTCGGCATAGCCTTCGGTCCGGCCGGCCTGGAGCCGGAGCTGGACCTGGTTGAGGTATTTCTTGTCGGGGAAGATCCTGTAGGAGGCGAAGCCGCCGACGGTGCTGTAGTCGGTCCGGTTGACAAAGCCCAGGGCGGCCTGGAATTCGGGGTGGATGGCCTTGTAATAGCCGCCGAGCGTCCAATGCTTGTTGGTGTAATAGAGCTCGCCGTAGAGGCCCGGGGCGAGCGAGGTCCGCTCCCCTTCCGCGCTCGACTTGGAGGCCAGGGCCTGGAAGTTGAAGAAGACCCGGTCCTTGAACCGGAGCTGGCCGTCGAGGCCGCCGAGCCGGTTCCAATTGCCGCCGCCGAGCTCCTTGTCGGTCATGGTGAAGCCGATATAGGAGCCTGAGCCGACATCGGCCTTCGTCCGGAAGATGTTGGAGAAGGCCCGGGTCTTCGTGGCGCTCCCGCCGTCCGGGATCTCCCAAAGGCTCTCGGTCGGGTGCATGTCGTAGGCCGAGAGCAGACCGTAGGTGAACCGGCCGCTCTTGCCCGAGGCCTTGGCGCCGAAGATCGGGTCGCTGATCTGGCGCGTGTAGACCGTCTCGATCTCAGGGGAGTTGAAGATCTCCATGCCCTCGAGGAAGAACGGCCGCTTCTCGTTGTAGCGCAGGGCGTAGCGCAGGTTGTAATCGATCTGAGGCTCGTCGGCCTCGATCTGGCTGAAGTCGGGATTGGCGGTGAGGTCGAGGGTCGTGTTGGAGCTCAATCCGAGCTTGAAGTTGGCGCCCGGCTCAAAGGCGAATTTCCTGCCCTCGACCGTCTCCCCGCCCCTGGTGAGCGAGGTCACGAAGGGCATGACCTCGACGTTGCGGCTGCGCTCGACGGCGCCCCGGATGACGAAGGGCTGGCCTTGGGTCAGAAGCCCGGGGATCTGCCGCGAGAACGTGGGGTGCATGATGATCTCCCCGGTGCGGGGGAGGTTCCGGCCGAGGACGATGTTCCAGGTCTTGATGTCGTCGTTCGGGAAGCGCAGGCTCTTGAAGGGGATGGCCGCCTCGACGGTATAGCCTTCGTCGTCGACCTTCCCCTCGGAGAAAAACACGGTGTCCCAGCTGTCGTCCATGTTGTCGCTACCGCCCTCCTCAATCCGCATCATGTCCATCTGGACGCCGGCGGGATTGAGCAGGAAGGAGAAAGCCCGTCGCTTCTCGTTGAAGGTATCGATGAAGAGGAAGACCCAGTCATCCTCCATACAGCCGTCGCGCTTGGTGATCGAGCAGCGGACCTTGGAGGCCTGGGAGTCGAAGGCCCGGAAGGCGACGTAGAGGTTCTTCTCGTCATGGGCCAAATAGGCCACGGTCTTCTCGGTGGGGACGCCGTTCTCCTTGGGCGAGAGCTGGACGAAGGCGTCGATCCTGAGGGCCTCCTCTTCCCAGACGGGATTGTCGAGGACGCCGTCGATCTTGGGCGCGTGGCTCAGGCGCGGGATCTCGAGGGGCTCTTTGGGAGCGGCCGGCGTCTGGCCCGGGGGAACGGCGAGGAGGGCGGAGGCCGCCGCCAGGAGGAGGATGAAACCGGCTATCGCGGCTGTTCTCTTCATGTTCGTCGTCCTTCGATCCGGATTCCCCCCGCCGCCACCTCCGTCCCTTACCTAATAGATGACGAAGATGCCCCCCAAAAAGGTTCCCTCGGGAGGACGCGCCCGAAAAACGGCTTGTCCCGGCGGTTGCGGGTTCCGGGGGAGACGCCTATAATACCCGAAGGAATTTCGGCCGCCCCGGAGGTGCCCCTTGATGAGAATCCCCGCTCTGAGACCCCCCCGGTCCGGAGGCGCCGTCGCCGCGTTCGCCCTGGTCCTCGTTCTGGTCTTCTCCGCGGCCGCCCCGCTCGCCGGCCAGACCCCCGCGTCCGGCCGCTACCTCGACGGGGCGCCCGACAAGGACGCCGCCGTCCGCCTGGCGATCTTCAATCCGGAGATCTTCAACATCCGGGCCCTCGCCGATCTGCGCAAGCTCGGGATCCTCGACATTCCCGGCCTCGTCGTCATCGGCGTCTATCACGTCCGCCAGGCCGACGATTTCGCCGACAGCCGGAGATACGTCGAGGAGAACGGCTTCGACTGGTTCAAGTTCCACCCGGTCGCGGCGGAGATCAGCGAGCCCGTCCTCTACAAGAAGAACGCCTGCACGCCCGAGCTCGAGCTCATCCTGAATAAGACCGACGGGATCATCTTCTTCGGCGGGCCCGACGCGCCGGCCTCGATCTACGGGGAGAAGACGAGCCTGCTGGCGGACATCACCGATCCGTTCCGGCACTACCTCGAAGCCTCCGCCGTCTTCCAGCTCCTCGGCGGATCGCAGGACCCGAAGTTCGTCCCCCTGCTCGAGGCGCGTCCGGACTTCGCCGTGCTGGGCATCTGCCTGGGCCTCCAGACGATGAACATCGGAACGGGCGGGACGCTCGCCCAGGACATCCGCTGGGACGTTTACGGCAAGACGACTTTCGAGGATGTCATCACCCTCGGCCCCGAGCAGTGGCACACCAACCCCTACCGGGGCCTGTTCCCACTGGACCGGCTCATGGGCTATAGCTTTCACAGCCTCCAGCTCGGCGACCAGAGCGTCTTCGTCAAGGAGATGGGCTTCAGGTCGTCCGACCATCCCCGCGCGCTGAGCGCCCACCATCAGGCCATCGGGAAGATGGGAAAGGACCTCGTCGCCACGGCCAGCTCGCGCGACGGCCGGATCATCGAGGCCGTCGAGCACAAGAGATACCGGAGCGTCCTCGGCGTCCAGTTCCATCCCGAGCATTACGCCCTCTGGGACGCCGAGCCCCGCTACGGGACGAAGCCCGGAGAGCCGCGGACGAGCCTGCGGGCCATTCTCGAGGGCACGCCGCCGAGCCTCGCGTTCAACCAGAAGATCTGGGCCTGGTTCGCCGCCAGGCTCGTCGCGAGCCACGGCCGGTAGGCCCCGCGCCGGAGGGCGGGACCGTCCCCAAGGGGACTGTCCCTCGGAAATGCGAAACCGTCCCGGAGAGCGCCGCCTTGACCATTTCCGACTAATATGGTAGTATTTAGACGGAATCCGGCCAAAAGGAGCGCCCCATGAAGCGGTTCATGATCCCGCGGGTGTCGCACTGCAAGAGCGGCTGCCCACGGTCCTCCTGAGCATGAGGTGAAACGGCTCGCCGGCTCCGCCGGTTGACGGTCCCCCACTCCCGACTTCTCCAATTTTCGGTATTCTCTCTCGAGGCGGCGACGGATGTCGCCTCTCCGGTCCCCAGAGTCCGCTCCCCGTAGCCGGGGCCCGGGAGCTGGAGGCGATTCCCGAGCAAAGCCATCGAGAAGGATCGTCCCGGAATTGGGAGCTTAGCCAAAAAAGAGGGGGGCCCGCCCCTCCGGGACAGGGGCGGGCCCGACGGGCTCCGCGTCGTTCCCCTCACCTGAATTCTAGAACACGAACCTCACTCCGACGCGCCCGGAGATCGGAGCCATGAAGCTGTAGGGCATCCCGAAGCGGGGATCGAGGACGGCGTCTGCGGCGGGGGCCCAGTCACCGGAGAGGAGCGCCGCGTCGCCGGGGGAGATGTTGTAGCGGTACTTGATCGAGTAGATCCGCTGGGCGGTCCTGGCGTTGAAGAGATTGTCGATGTTGACGTTGAACCGAAGTCCCGTGCGCTGGCCGAGCTTGACCTCGTATTCGGCATAGAGGTTGGCGAACAGGACGAACGGGGTTCGGCCGAGATTGCCCCTGTTGAAGGGGAAGTAGCCTTCCGAGTCGACGTTCCATTCCTCGGTGACGGGCGTGCCGCTGTAGGCGTTGGCGACCAGGCCGAGGGTCAATCCGAAGGGCAGGGCGTAGCTGCCGTAGGCCTTGATGGAATGCGGCCGGTCGGTCGACAGCGGCCCGTCGATCGGATTCAGGTCCTTGTCGTAGAGAAGGTGCCACATATCGAAGAACCGCTCCGTGTTCGGGTTATTGCGCCCGTCCTCGTCGGAGCTGGCCAGGCCGCTGTAATTGCCGGAGAGCCGGCTGAGGGTGTAGGAGATCCCCCCCTGCCAGCTGTTGCTGAAGCGCTTTTCGAGGGACAGGTTCATCGCATAGTAATCCCGCTTGGCCTTGGGGTACGTGGGGGTCCCGGGCAGCAGGGTCCCGTCCGCGATGCGCTCCGCCCACTTTTCCTTGATCCACTCGCTGCCGGGATTGCCGGTGTAGTATTCCTCGATGGGCACGCCGATGTCCTCGATGGCCCAGAGCACCTTTTTGTTGACCAGGCGCATGGACAGGTAGGCGTCCGCCGTCAGCTTCTTCTCGAAGCCCAGGGAGATCTCGCGCTGAGTGAAGGGCTTCATGTCGGGGTCGATGGCTTCGAAGACGGGCGGACGGAAATCGATGATGTTGAGGAGCGTGCCGGGGAAATTGCCGCCGACGCCGATCTGGGTGTAGTCCCAGTCGTCGAGCGTGTAATAGGCGCTCTTCCATTTCAGGCCGCCGAGGGCGTTGGCACCCATGCTGAGCTTCATGACGTCCTGGAAGATGCCGTAGCTGCCGTAGATCTTGAGGCTGGAGTCGCCGAAGACGTCGTAGGCGAAGCCCAGGCGCGGCGAGAACTTGTCGGCGAACGAGAACTTAACGGGCTTCTTGAAGCCGGCGAAGGCCGGGTCGGTCGTATAGCTCGGCAGGTACTCCGATTCGGTCCTGGCTCCGATGTTGATGGTCAGCCGGCGGGCGATGGTCCAGCTGTCCTGGAGGTACAAGGCCCAGCTGTTCATGTTGACATCGTAGCTCGAGCCGTAGGGACCGGCGGCGTCGAAGCCGCGGATGGCGTAATAGCCGTAGGCGCCGCGGCCGTAGTTGGTGCCGTAGGCGACACAGTCCTGGTCCCAGCCGAGATAGACGATGGGCTGCGTGGCCCCGTCGCTGACGTTCTCGTGGCGGCGCACGAACTGGAGGCCCGCCTTGAAGGCGTGCTCGCCGCCGAGGTTGAGATAATAGCTGAAATCGGTGTTGAGACCCAACCGGCTGGCGACGCGCCGCTCCAGGCTCTGGACGAGGTCCCTGGGGAAGCTCCGCCATCCGGCCGGGTGTTGGAACTCGGCCGGGATCTCGGGGAACATGGTGTTCGTGACGTCCGCGTATCCGCCGGGCTGTTCCAGCTCGAACGCATAGAAGGGGGTCGAGGCGACGGGCGCGACCGGGTCGTTCTGGTTGGAGAAGAAATAGCCGCCCCGGACGCTGAGCAGGGCCCTGTTGCTGAGGGTCATGTCGGCGTAGGCGCTGGCCGAGAAGTTGGGATAGGAATAGCCGAGCTCATTGTAGTCGGTCGCGGCGTTGGCGGTCGCGGCGTAGGTCTGATCGGTCGGGAAGGTCGTGGGATCCCCCCCGCCGCGGTACTTGAACAAGTTCATGACGACGCTGGCCCCGGTCCGCAGGTTGCCCAGCGGCTGGCCCGACAGCTTGAACGAGGCATTCCAGCTCTGTTCGGTCCGGTCGTAGGAGTTGACGCCCGACCCGCCCCAGGTGGTCATGTCCATGGCCCTGTTGCGGGTGAAAAAGCGCGGCGTGAAGGCGCCGAAGAACCAGAGCTTGTCCTTGACGATGTACCCGCCGAGCATGGCCCCGGCCTCGAAGGAGTTTTCTTTGTCCTTGCCGACGTATTGCTCATAGGGATAGTAGCGGGCCTGGGTATCGTCGGCGAGATCGAAATACAGCCTCTCGCGCCGCTGGCCCTCGAGGGCCGTGCCCGAGTAGTACCCGACGATCTCGCCGTGGTAGGCGTTGCCGCCCGAACGGGTGATGACGTTGACGACGCCGCCGACCGAACCGCCGTATTCGGCGTTGTAGCCGGAGGCCTTGAACTGGACCTCTTCGGCGAAGTCGAAGACCACGTCCTGCTTGCGGGTCCCGCTGACCACGTCGGACGTGTCGGTCCCGTCGACGTAGAAGATGTTCTCGGCTCCCGAAGCGCCGTCGACCGAGATGCCGGCGAGAAGGTCGTTCTCGCTCTGGACTCCGGCCAGGATGGTCACCAGCGAATCGAAGCTGCGGCCCTTGGGCAGGGCGCTGAAGGTCTGGGCGGTGAGCACCTGGCCCCGGGCCTGGCTCTTGACGTCGATGAGCGGGGCTTGGCCGACGACGAGGACCTCCTCTTCGAGGGCCTCGGCCTTCAATCGGATGTCGACGACCAGGGCCTGTTCGACGCCGAGGACGATGTCGTTCCGGACGATCGGCGTGAAGCCCTGGAGATTATAGGAGATCGTGTAGGTCCCCGGGGGGAGCGCCAGAAGGCGGTACGTGCCGTTGGTGTCGGACACGGTCGCCGCCGTTCCGACGAGCCGGGGCCCTTTCGCCTCGATGGAAACGCCAGGAAGGGGTCCACCCTGGTCGTCCAATATCGTGCCTATGATCCTGCCGGCCGTGGGAGCCTGAGCGGAGAGGACCCCGGCCAGGAGAAGCACGGCAGCCATTGCCAAACCGAACGATCTTAGAGTCTTCATGGTTTCTCCTAATCCCGGACCGAACCCCCTGCGGGGGCGGCCGGGCCGTTCTCTCGTTCCGCGCGCCGGGCGTTCAGCCCATTGCGCTCTGATGTTCTTGCCTGGAGCGAGCCTCCGCGCGTCGCGGCGGCGTCAGATCGAAAACCTCGCGACGGGCGCGGCGGGATCGCTCCCCCTGAGAGGCCGATAAGCGGGTAGATCTTGCGGGTTCGGGCACCTCCTCTTATGGAAATGATGTTCGCGTTCATGCTCGTTCCAGTCGTTCGCCTCACCCCCCCAAGATAGGTCCGCGGCCCGAAGGGTCAATGGGCCGGACGGCCCATCCTCCCATATGAGCGGATTTTCTCATGCGTCCCCAGGGAGGACTAATTGACCCGGCCGGCGAGAATGGGGAATAATGGGCGGGTAGGTTTTGCCCAAATCCTGAAGGAGGCCCCCATGAGATACGATATCGGCGCGACGCTCGTGATCTTCGCCATGGCGGCGGCCTGCGCGAAGCCGGCCAAATCGCCCCAGGGGACCTTGTTCAAGGACGATCTGGCCTTCCTCAAGACGCGGACGCAGGTCGTGGTCCTCAGCGCCGACGGCAGCCGGGCCCAGGTCGCCGTCAATCCCGACCTCCAGGGCCGGGTCATGACCAGCACCGCGGCCGGGCCGGAAGGCCTGAGCTTCGGCTGGATCAACCGCGAGCTCCTGGCCGGGGGCGAGAGCAATCCGCACATGAACGCGTTCGGCGGCGAGGACCGCTTCTGGCTCGGCCCCGAGGGCGGCCAGTTCTCGGTCTTCTTCAAGAAGGGCGATCCGTTCGACATCGACCACTGGTGGACGCCGCCCGCCGTCAACGAGGGCCCCTTCGATGTCGCGTCCCAGGCCGCGGACCGCATCCACTTCCGCAAGGTCATCCATCTCGTGAACTACTCGGGGACGGAGTTCGACCTCGAGGTCAACCGGGAGGTCCGCCTGCTCGGCGCCCCCGACGTCGAGGCGCTCGGCGTCCCCGTTCCGGCGAACGTCAAGATGGTCGCCTATGCCTCCGATAACCGCATCACCAACCTCGGCCCGAACGCTTGGGCCAGCGAGACGGGCCTGCTCTCGATCTGGATCCTGGGCATGTTCAATCCCTCGCCGTCGACGACCATCGTCATCCCGTTCAAGCCCGGGCCGGAATCCGAGCTCGGGCCGGCCGTGAACGACGCGTACTTCGGCAAGGTCCCGGCCGACAGGCTCATCGTCGACGCGGCCAAGGGAGTCCTCTTCTTCACCGGCGACGGCGAGTTCCGGAGCAAGATCGGCATTTCGCCCCTGCGCGCGAAGCCTTTCGCCGGAAGCTATGACGCCGCCAACGGCGTGCTGACCCTCGTCCACCTGACCCTGCCCGAGGGCGCCGCGGATTACGTCAACTCGATGTGGGAGATCCAGGAGAAGCCCTACGCCGGGGACGTCATCAACAGCTACAACGACGGCCCGGCGTCCCCGGGTGCGAAGCCGCTCGGCCCCTTCTATGAGCTCGAAACGTCGTCGCCGGCCGCGGCGCTCGGCCCCGGCGGGACGCTCGCCCACGTGCACTCGACGATGCACATCCAGGGACCGGAGAAGGCGCTCGACGGGATCGCGCGCAAGGTCCTGGGCGTCAGCCTCGAGGAGATCAAGCGGGCGTTCCGAATGCCCTGACGGACCCCGCTTGACATTATTGAAGCCTAAATGTATCTTCTTTATATCTACATTTAGTCGAATCATGAAGACACGGATCCAAAAATGGGGCCACAGCCTGGCCGTCCGCATCCCGAAATCGTTCGCCGAGGAGCTGGGCTGGAGCGAGAACGCGCCGGTCGAGATGACGCTTGATGACGCGGGGCTCGTCATCAAGTCCGACCTCGATCGGGCCTGGTCCCTGGATGGCCTCATGGCCGGCGTGACCGGGGAGAACATCCATCCCGCCTGGGAGGCCGGCGGGGAGGCGATCGAAGAAGGAGACGGCGAGGGCGACCGATGAGGCAGGTCTTTGACGCGCCCGAGCGCGGGGATGTCCTTCTGATCACGGCGGCGTCAGGAACGAAGGCCGGACGGGTCTGCCGGCGCCCCATGGCGGTCGTGTCGCCTCAAGCTTATAACGCCCGGGCCGGCTTGGCCCTCCTCTGCCCGATCGTTTCCCGGATCAGGGGATACCCCTTCGAGGTGCCCGTCCCGCCGGGCCTGCCGGTCACGGGAGCCGTCCTCTCCGATCAGGCCGTGAGCATCGATTGGCGGGCCCATCGGGCGGAAAAGATCTGTTCGCTGCCCTCCGGCGTGATCGAAGAGGTCGCGGGCAAGCTGGGCGCGCTTCTCTCCTAGCGGTATAGCCGGCCCGGCGCCTGTCAAAAAGCCGCCTTGACCTGCGGACCGCTTCGCCCTAGAATCAGGCCGCCGGCAAAGCCCAACCCGCGGAGATCAGGACGCAGATGGAGAACGGGAATATCCTCGAATCCTGGAAGGCGATCTCCGCCTATCTCAAGCGCAACATGCGCACGTGCCAGATGTGGGAGCGCGATCTGGGCCTCCCGATCCACCGGCTCGACGATTCCCCGAAGGCCCGTGTTTTCGCCTACACCCGCGAGCTCGATCGCTGGCTCGAGGAGAAGTCACGCGAGAGACATGAGGCCGCAAGCGGCCGGCGCGGCGAACGGGGACGCGCCGTCCTGCCCGTGCTGCCCCCCTGGAGCGTGGGCCTGATCGCCGGTCTGACGGTCCTGGCCGTCGCCGCCATCACCGTCTCCGCCTGGCTCCTCATGCGCCAGAGCAAAGTCCGGTGGGCAAACGATATCGCCATCCCCGAGATCGACCGGCTCCTCCTGACCCCCGAAAAAGAGAAGGCCTACGACCTGGCTCTGCGGGTCGAGAGGATCATCCCTTCGAGCCGGCGCCTGGCCCAGATCATGCCGCTGGTCTCCGGGTCTTTTTCGATCGAAACAGACCCGCCCGGAGCCGAGGCCTCCGTCCGGCCGTACGGCCGGCCGGAAGCGCCTTGGCAGCCGCTCGGTCGAACGCCCGTCTCCGGCCTGCGCCT
>Ga0105107_10000855_pt1 | contig 19780 bp, 16 predicted proteins | sample PPLLaktember2015_6_FD_79335 | JGI IMG/M metagenome (GOLD analysis project Ga0105107, IMG submission 79335) | Freshwater sediment microbial communities from Prairie Pothole Lake near Jamestown, North Dakota, USA - PPLs Lake P8 Core (1) Depth... | ecosystem: Environmental > Aquatic > Freshwater >... | reverse complement strand
GGCAGCGGCGAGGCGTGATGCATCAGCATCCGCCAGCCCGACGGGCCCAGGATATACACGTTGGTCGCAAGCACCAGATGCTGGCGCGGATCGGTGCCGACGCTGATGCGCTCGTAGAGGTTGCGGATCGACAGCAGCCGGCTGGTGTGGGAGTACACCTGCAGGAGGCTAAAGCGCATGCGCGGCCCGGCGGCGAAGATCTGCCGCCAGGATTCGCGCACTGCATCCACGCCGAGCAGGCGCTGGCGTCCCGGATGCACGCAGACGATCTCCTCGTCTTCGGCCCAGACCGACATCATGGCGATCACGTCGGCCTGCTCGATCGCTTTGTAGAAGGCCGCCTCGGCCGCTTCGGGGCTGACGAGCTTCACGCGGTGGCAGGTGCGCAGACGATGCGGCTCAGATGCCCGAAGATCCGTTCGGGTCCGAGGTCGCGCATGCACTTGAAATGCCCGAGCGGGCATTCGCGCTGGAAGCAGGGGCTGCAGGGCAGGTCCAGCTTGACGACCTCGGCGTGCGGCGACAGCGGCGGGGTGAAGGACGGGCTGCTCGAACCGTACAGGGCGAGCATCGGACGATCGAGGGCGGCGGCCACGTGCATCAGGCCGGAGTCGTTGGAGACGACAACCTGGGCAGCAGACAGCAGATCGACGGCTTCCGCCAGTCCGGTGTCACCGCACAGATCGCGACATCGCCCTCCGCTCAAACGCTCGATCTCCGCGCCGATGGCGCGATCCTTGGGGGAGCCGATCAACCACACCTGCCAGCCATGGTCAGCCAGGCGCGCGGCGAGGCTCGCGAAGTGTTCTGCCGGCCAGCGTTTGGCTGGCCCGTATTCCGCGCCCGGGCAGAAGCAAGCCACCGGCGGGTCGGTGCGCAGCGTCAGACGCGCCAGCAGGGCATCCCGGGCCGCCGGCGAGACGCTCAGCGCCGGTTGCGGGAGAGGCCGCCGGAGCGGCTCGTCGCGGGCGTCGGCGAGATGGGCGAACCGTTCAGCCATCAGTGGCAGCGCCTTCGCATCGAGCCGGCGTGCGTCGTTGAGCAGCGCGTGGCGCGCTTCACCGACGAAGCCGGTGCGCAGACGGATCCCGGCCAGGCGCGGGATCAGCGCCGACTTGAACGAGTTGGGCAGCACGATCGCCTGATCGTACTGGCGTGCTTTAAGTCCCTGGGCGAGCCGCCAGCGCTGGGCGAGCTTGAGCTCGCCGTGGCCCAACGGGCTGGCCAGGCCCTCGCTCACCTCCGGCATGCGCTCGAGCAGCGGGAGCGTCCAGGCTGGCGCCAGCACGTCGAGCTTCAGGTTGCCGTGCTTCTCGTGCAGGCGCTTGAACAATGGCTGCGCCAGTACGGTGTCGCCGACCCACGACGGGCCGATTACCAGAATCTTGTACACCCGCACACCTACCGCTCGCCACGAAGACACGAAGACACGAAGAACCTCAACAGACCCAACCTGCTTGCCGCCATGGCATTTCGCCCCGTCCGCTACGGTCGCTGATACAGCCAGTTTGCTTGCGTTGTCTTTCTTCGTGTCTTCGTGTCTTCGTGGTGAGAGGTTCTATTGGTCAATGCTTGCTGCGAGCGCCGCCCTTGAGCGTATAGCGCGTCCCGCAGTACGGACACAGCGCCTCGCCCGTCTTCTCGATCGGCAGGAACACGCGCGGGTGGGCGTTCCACAGCAGCATGTCGGGCATCGGACAATGCAGCGGGAGGTCCTTGGCGGACACCTCGATGTGCCGCTGTGTGTTTTCGTGCTTGACCTGGTCCATGACGCTGAGCGCGGCCGGGCTCAGACGTGGCTCAGCCAGTGGGCGTACTTCGGATTGCGCCCGTTGACCACGTCGAAGAACATGGCCTGCAGCTTCTCGGTGATCGGACCGCGCTTGCCGGCGCCGATCACGCGGCTGTCGAGCTCGCGGATTGGTGTCACCTCGGCGGCCGTGCCGGTGAAAAAGGCCTCGTCGGCAATATAAACGTCATCGCGGGTGAGCCGCTTGGCCTGCACTTCCAGCCCGGCGTCCCGCGCCAGCTGGATGACCGCATCGCGGGTCACCCCGATCAGCGCGGAGGTGAGCTCGGGCTCGTAGAGCCGGCCGTTCTTGACGATGAACAGGTTCTCGCCCGGGCCTTCCGCCACGTAGCCGTCCACGTCCAGCAGGAGCGCTTCGTCGTAGCCGTGCTCAACCGCCTCCTGGTTCGCCAGGATCGAGTTGGCGTAGGTGCCGGAGAACTTGGCCCGGCACATGGTCACATTGATGTGATGGCGCGCATAGGACGAGGTCTTGACGCGGATGCCCCTCTCCAGTCCTTCCTCGCCGAGGTAGGCGCCCCAGGGCCAGGCGGCGATGGCCACATGCACCCGTGCGCCCTTGGGCGAGACGCCCATCTTCTCGGAGCCGTAGAAGGCGATGGGCCGCACGTAACACGAGTCGAGCTTGTTGGCGCGCACCACTTCGCGCTGCGCCTCGATCAGCGCCTCGCGTTCGTAGGGGATCTTCATCATGAAGATATGGGCCGAGTTGTACAGGCGCTCGGTATGCTCCTTGAGCCGGAAGATGGCCGGTCCGCTGGCGGTCTGGTAGGCACGCAGCCCCTCGAATACGGCCAGCCCGTAGTGCAGGGAATGGGTCAGCACATGCGTGGTCGCGTTGCGCCACGGCACCAGCTGTCCGTCGTACCATATGAGGCCGTCACGTTCTGCCATCGACATGTTCGTTGGTCTCCCTCGCAAAAGCCGCTATTTTAGCGTAGCTTCTCCGCCTGTTAGCGTCCGTCCTGTATGTTAACCCGGGCCGGGGGCGCGGCACCGCTACAGGAGTGTTGCCCATTGACCGCACAGAGCCATACACCGGTTCGCGATCCTAGCCGCGTCCAGATCGAGGTGTTCTCCGACGTGGTCTGTCCCTGGTGCTTCATCGGCAAGCGCCGGCTGGAGGAAGCGCTGCGCCGGCTGCCGCTGTCCGATCCTGCCTCGGCGTACCCGCCCGTAGAGGTGCAGTGGCGCGCTTTCCAGCTCAACCCCTGGCTGCCGCGGGAAGGCATGGATCGGGCGGAGTACGTGAGCCGCAAGTTCGGCACGGCGGCCGGCGATGTCTACGGACGGGTCGCGCGGGTCGGACAGCAGGTGGGCATCCCTTTTGCGTTCGACCGCATCGCCCGACAGCCAAGTACGGTGGATGCACACCGACTGGTCCGGCTGGCGGGACACGAGTTGCGACAGGACGCCATGGTCGAGACGCTGTTCCAGGCCTATTTCCTCGAGGGTGCAGATCTGACCAGCGAACCGGTGCTGCTCGACCTGGCGCAGCGGGCGGGAATGGATCCGCAGCGGGCACACGCGTGCCTGCACGATGAGGCAATGCGGACGTCCGTACTGGATGAGGACCGCATGGCGCGCGAGCTGGGCGTGGAAGGCGTGCCTTTTTTCGTGTTCAATCGGCGACTGGCGGTATCCGGTGCCCAGGAGCCAGACGTGCTGCTGCGCGCCATCGATCGGGCTGCCCGCCAGAGTGCGGAGAGCCCGGTGTGAACCCGGAGCGGTTCCCGGCACAAAGCATGCTTTAGGGTCAACGTTCGAGTCGTGCCACCCATCCTTACCAAGAACTCCACAATGGCAGACGCTTCCATTGCCGCCACCCCGGCGGGTGCGGTCAGTGCCTCGCGTCCGCCTGTCGCCGAGGCCGCCCCGGTAAACGCAACCGCGAGGCCGGGGGTTGCAGTCGAGGCTGCTCCGCAGACGACCGGCTCCTGGCTCCACCGGGTTGCGGGCGCTGCTTTGGACGAGTCCGACAGCGACGAGCTGCGGCTGCGCAAGACGCTGCTGATGTTCGCCAGCGGACTGATGAACATGGCCGCGATCGTGTGGCTCGCGATCTACTGGATGCTGGGCCTGAAGCTGCCTACCACCATCCCGCTCGCGTACCAGATCCTGTCAGCCCTGATCCTGGTGGTCTACCTCAAGACGCGCAACTTCGATTTCTTCCGGTTCGCGCAGCTGTCGCTGTTCCTGTTCGCGCCTTTCGTCATCCAATGGAGCATCGGCAGCTTCGTTAGCTCCAGCGGCATCGTCCTTCTGGCGCTGCTTGCCCCGGTCGGCGCGATGGTGGTGTACGGCGCGCGCGAGTCGATCCCGTGGTTCTTCGCCTATGTCGTGCTCACCGCGCTGTCCGGGGTGTTCGACTACTTCCTGGCAAGCGGCGACATGGCCGGCGTGCCGATGAAGACGGTGGCGGTCTTCTTCGTGCTCAACTTCACCATCTTGTCGACGATCGTCTATCTGCTGCTGCGCTACTTCGTGCAGCAGAAGGACAGCTTCCAGGCCGAGCTGTCGCGGCAGCACGAGCTGGTCCAGGCCGAGCAGCAGAAGTCCGAGCAGCTGCTCACGACCATTCTGCCGCCGCATATCGCGCAGCGCCTCAAGAACGCGCCGAGCAACATCGCCGACGGCTTCTATGACGTCAGCGTGATGTTCGCGGACATCGTCAACTTCACCTCGCTCGCAGAGGAGCTCGCGCCCGATAAGGTGGTGGAGTTCCTGAACGAGGTCTTCACGCGCTGCGACGAGCTGGCGGAGAAGCACGGGGTGGACAAGATCAAGACCATCGGCGATGCCTACATGGTCGCGGGCGGCCTGTCCGGCGACCGCAAAGGGTATGAGGGCTCGGTGGCGGAGATGGCGCTGGAGATGCTGGAGCTCACCCGCAGCAACGAAGCCATGCGCCGCTACAACATCTCGTTCCATATCGGCATCGCCACAGGACCGGCCATCGCCGGAGTGATCGGGGCCAGGCGCTTTACCTATGACCTGTGGGGCGATACGGTGAACATCGCCAGCCGCATTACGACAGAAGCACCGCCGGGCGAGATCTTGGTGGACAAAGTCACCAACCGTCGCCTGAGCACCCGCTACGCCTTCGGCGACCCGCAGGAGCTGATGTTCAAAGGCAAGGGGCCGATGACGGTGTACCGGTTGCTGGGACGCAGGGCGTCCTAGCAGACGAGGCGAGAGGCTGGCGGCGAGAGGCGAGGGGAAATCGCCTTAGGCGCCTCGTGTCACGTCTCGCCTCTCGCCTCCCGCGAACACCTCCGCCCACAGCTCGATCACCGGTTCGACCAACCCACTCACCCTGTCCTGCGGCACCCGCGCGTACTGCTCGCCCTGCAGCCGCAGAGCGTGCTGCATGCGCCTGAACTCGCGGTAGCTGTGGTGGACGGCTGTGGCGAGTGAGTCGGGAATCAGGCCCAGGCTGCCAGCCAGCTTGAGCAGCGCGAGGTTGCCGATGTTGCCCGTGAGCTCGGCATGCCGGTGCGCGAAGCCCAGCACGAGGTACTGCACGATGAACTCCACGTCCACGATGCCGCCGCGGTCGTGCTTGAGGTCGAACAGGCCGCTGGTGTTGGGGTGTCCACCCAGCATGCGGCTGCGCATGGCCTGTATTTCGCTGCTCAGCTCCGGCAGCGTGCGCGGCAGGCGCAGGATCTCCACGCGCAGCTGCTCGAACGCTGCGCCGATCGCCTGGTCCCCAGCGACGAAGCGCGCACGCGTGAGCGCCTGGTGCTCCCACACCCAGGCCTTGCTGCGCTGATACGCCGCGAAGGCATCGACCCGGCTGACCAGCATGCCGCTTGCGCCGTCCGGCCGCAGGCGCAGGTCCGTCTCGTAAAGCACGCCGGCAGGCGTGAAGCTGGTCAACCACGTGTTGATGCGCTGGGACAGGCGCGCGTAGTTGTCCGACGCCTCCGGGTGGTCATCGTCGTAGAGGAAGATCAAGTCGAGGTCGGAGGCGTAGCCGAGCTCCTTGCCGCCCAGCTTGCCGTATCCGACCACCGCAAACCGCGGCTGGTCGCAGTGGCGCGTGCGCAGGCCGTCCCATGCCAGCCGCAGCACTTCCCGGAGGATCAGGCAGGCGAGGTCGCTCAGGTGGTCGCTGAGCGTCTCGAGCGGGAGCGTACCGGCGAGGTCCTGGGTCAGCAGGCGCAGCGTCTGAACCTGCTTGAAGTGGCGCAGGCTGTCCATCTGGCGCTCGGTATTGCGGGCTGCCTCGTCGAGGTCCTGTCTGAGCTGTGCCGCCAGGCTCCTCCAGTCGGGTGGTTCGAAAGCCTGTTGCGAGATCAGCTCGTCGAGCAGCACCGGATGCTGCGCCAGGTAGTCCGCTGCCCAGGGGCTCGCGGCGGCCAGCGCAGCGAGGCGCTCGAGCGCGCCCGGATACTCGAGCAGCAGCGCGAGATAGGACTCGCGCCGCCCTATGCTCTGCACCACGCGCGCCAGCCGCTCCAGCGTGGCGCCGGGATGCTCGAACTGCGCGGCCAGCTCGAGCAGCCGTGGCACGAGCTTGTCGACCCGTGCCTGGGTCGACGCCGACATGCGCCGGTATGCCGCACTCATGCGCAGCTCGTGCACACGCTCGAGCACGCGGGGGGGGTCCTCGTACCCGAGCGCGCGCAGGCGCGCTCGCGCTTCCTCGCCGGCGACGGTCCCGGTCCATAACCCGGCCAACGGGTGCTCGCCGTTCTGCGCCGCGCCCGCGAACACGGCCTCGAAGTGGCGCGTAACGCACGCGCGGTGCTGCTCCAGCGCCGCGCGCAGCTGGGCTGCGTCGGGGAAGCCCATCGCCCGCGCCACAGCCGTCAGATCTGCGGCGCTCGCCGGCAGCATCTGGGTCTGCTGATCATCCAGGTACTGCAGCCGGTGCTCCAGGTTGCGCAGGAACACGTAGGCGGCGCGCAGCTGCTCGACGGCGTCGGCCGGCAGCAACTGGCGCTGCGCAAGGCAGGCGAGCGTGGCCAGGGTCGGGCGCAGCCGCAAGCCGGCGTCGCGCCCACCGCGGACGATCTGAAACACCTGTGCGACGAATTCGATCTCACGGATGCCGCCCGGCCCCAGCTTGATGTTGTCATGCAGGTCGCGGCGCCCGACCTCGGCACGGATCTGCGCGTGCAGCTCGCGCAGGCTGGCGATGGCGCTGAAGTCCAGATGCCGGCGGTAGACGAAGGGCGTGACCAGCGCGGTCAGCTCGTCCGCCGGCCGCCCCGTGATCTCGCGCGCTTTCACCCAGGCGTAGCGCTCCCACTCGCGGCCCTGCGTGTGCAGGTAGTTCTCCAGCATCTCCAGGCTCATCACCAGCGGCCCGCTGTCCCCGTATGGGCGCAGGCGCATATCCACCCGGAACACGTAGCCCTCGGCGGTGAACTCCCCGAGTGCGTTGATGAGCCGGCGGCCCAGCCGTGTGAAGTACTCGTGGTTGCTGACGGTGCGCGGGCCGTCGGTCTGCCCCTCCTCTGGGTAGAGGAAGATCAGGTCGACGTCGGAGGACACATTCAGCTCGCCGCCGCCGAGCTTGCCCATGGCCACAACCAGAAGGGTCTGGGGCTGGCCGGACACCGCGCCCAGCGGCCGGCCATGCGCCTGCGCCAGCCATGGGTCGAGATGGCGCAAGGCGAAGCGCACGCATTCCTCGGCGAGCGCGGTCATGGTTTGCATGACCTCGGCCAGGTCCGCCGACCCGCCCAGGTCGCGGGCGATCACATGCATCATCACCGCCTTGCGCACCTGGCGTAACCGGCCCGTCAGTGCGGCTTCGTCCTGTACCGGTCCGGCATCGAGCAGCGCGCGGATATCCTGTGCCGACAGCGCGCCGGACAGGCGTGCAGGATCGAAGCAGGGCGGCGGCTGGTCCAACGCATGCTTCAAATAGCGGCTGGTTGCTGCCGCTGCCGTCAGCAGGGCCTGCGCAGAGCGGTGATCGGGAATTGGCATGCCTGATTCCGAGCTAAAATGTGTACTGGACGGCGTCACACGAGACACACGGCTGGTTAGGCTGGAGCGCGCCCAGGTGGCGGGCTAGTGCGGTGCCGAGGATTCTATTTTCACGCCCGTACCCCTGGCAAACCGGGCTGGCCAATCGGCTCTAGCATGCCCCGACGCCGCGCCGCGCGCGCGCTCAAACACGGCTCCCTCTGGATCTACCGGCTGTCGCTGTATTCCCTGCTTGGCAGCGTGTTGCTGGTGACCACCAGCATGCTGGCCATTCGCTACCTGGTGCTGCCGAACATCGACCAGTACACCCCGCAGATCTCGCAGGCGATCAGCCGTGCGGCCAACCAGCGCATCGATATCGGGGCGATCCGCGGCGACTGGGACGGCCTGCGGCCGCGGCTCGAGCTGCAGGATGTGCGCCTGTACGATCGCCAGGGTCAGGAGCGGCTGGCGCTCGCCTCGGTGGACAGTACCCTGTCCTGGGCTTCGCTGCTCGCACTGGAGCCGCGCTTCCACTCCATCGAGGTGTCCGGCCTGTCCTTCGAGGTTCGCCGCGACGCCGCCGGTGCGCTGCTGATCGCAGGGATCCCGTTGCGCGGCGGCAGCGGCGACGATGGGCTCGCCGATTGGCTGTTGCGACAGCATCGGGTCGCGTTGCGCGACTCCGAGATCACCTGGGTGGACGAGACGCTGGGCGGGACGCCCCTGGAGCTCAAGCAGGTTCAACTCGAGGTCGACCGGCTGTTCCGCCGCAACCGCTTCGGGCTGCGTGCCGTGCCGCCCCTCGAAGTGGCCTCCCCCGTCGATTTGCGCGGCGACCTGGACGGCGGCACGCTTCGCGACCTGCGCGAGTGGAGGGGACAGCTGTACCTCGGGGTTGCTTACGCCGACCTCGCCGCGCTCCGCCACTGGGTGCTGCTGCCGGTGCAGGTCGAGCGCGGCGCCGGGGGAATGCAGGTCTGGATCGATGTGCAGGGCGGGCGGGTGCGCGGCGTCACTGCCGATGTCCGGCTGTCCGGCGTGCGCACCCGCCTGCGCGATGACCTGTCGGAGCTCGAGCTCGAACGACTCCAGGGGCGGCTGGCATGGCAGATTGAGCCCGACCGCTGGGAGTTCGCGGCCGATGACTTGAACTTCGCCACGCCCGATGGCCTCGTGCTGGCTCCGGCGGATATTCGCTACGTCCGGTCGGGACGCGAAGCAGACCCCGATGCGCTGTACGAGGTGCAGTTCGACGCTCTGGATGTCGCTGCGGTCACTCACCTCGTCGACCGTCTGCCGGTGGACGAAACGCTGCGCGAGCGGCTGGCAGAGCTGCAACCGCGCGGTACCGTCACAGGCTTCCGCCTGAGCTGGCGCGGTAGCATCAAGGACAGCGGCGAGTACGCGATCAAGGGGACCTTCGAGAACCTTGCCGTGCGTCCATCGGGCTATGTCCCAGGGGTCGCCGCAGTCAGCGGGATGCTGGATGCTAACCAGCACGGCGGCTCACTGACACTGCGCGCGGGCGCATCCGCCGTCGAGATGCCGCGGGTCTTCGTCGAGCCCCTGCCGCTCGACGGTTTGAACGCCAGGGTTGCGTGGACCATGCCGGACGGACGTCCGCTGGTGCGCTTGGAAAGCGTGACTTTCTCCAGTGCCCACCTGGAGGGCAGTCTGGCCGGCTCCTACCAGGCGCAGGACGAGGGACCCGGGCGGGTGGATCTGGCCGGCGCGCTGGCGCGGGCGGCAGGCCCGGAGGCCTGGCGCTACATCCCCCTGGTCGTGCACCAGCACGTGCGCGACTGGCTGCAGAGGTCCATCCTGGACGGGCAGCTGCGCGACGCCCGGTTCACCCTTCACGGGGAGCTGCAAGGCTTTCCTTTCAGGAACGATGCCTCCGGGATCTTCGAGGTGGTCGGGCGGATCGAGGGCGGCACGCTCGCCTACGCATCCGGCTGGCCCGCGTTGGAAGGGGTTGTCGGCCAGCTCGCTGTGCGCGGACCTCGTCTCACGGTGCAGGTTGATGCTGGACGGGTGTTCGGCGCTCAGATCGGTCCCGCGACTGCGGTGATTGCGGACGTCGGCAGCCAGGAGCCGCTGTTGCAGGTCCAGGGGGAGGGCGAAGGGCCGACCGCCGAGTTCCTGCGCTTCATTTCGCAGAGCCCGATCGATCAGCGCCTGGACGGGTTCACCCGCAACCTGCAGGCGAGCGGTCGCGGTCGCCTCGCACTGTCCCTGGAGGTCCCGCTCAAGCACTCCGCGGACACGCAGGTCGCGGGGCGCTATCGCTTCGCCGACAACAGCTTGGTCGCTGGCGCCGGCGTTCCCCGATTGGAGCAGCTGGCCGGAGTGCTGTCATTCACTCGCGAGGACGTGAGCCTGCGCGAGGGCAGCGTGCGCGTGCTCGGCATGCCTGCGCGGTTCACTTTGGATCGTCAGCCGGGTGCCGGGATCGTGGTGCGCGGAACCGGGCGCGCCGAGATGGCCGGACTGCGCAAGGAGCTGGGGCTCGACTGGATGGGTCATCTTGCCGGCACGGCCGACTGGACGGCGACGGTCACCCTCGGCAGCGGGAACTACGACCTGCTGGTGGAGTCGGACTTGGGTGGCGTGAGCTCGTCGCTGCCTGCGCCTCTGGCCAAGCCCGCGGGTAGGGCGCTCGCGCTGCGTCTCGAGCGCCGGCCACGGGGAGCCGATCAGGACCTGGTCGTGTTTGCGCTGGGCAACGTCCTATCCGGGCAACTGGCGTATAGCCGGGAGAATGCGGCCCGCATCGCGCAAGGCGAGCTACGGCTGGGCTCGCCGGCCCCCACACCGCAGCGCGATGGGCTTTGGCTGGCCGGGCAGCTGGATTACCTGGACCTGGACCGTTGGCATGCGGTGCTGGGCAAACCCGCGGCTGAGCAACCGGGCGGGCTCGCTGGCCTAGAGTTGCGCGCGGGCCGCGTGTTCGCTTTTTCCAGGGATTGGACCGACGTCCTCATGGAGGCGCGGCGCGCGCAGGGTGCCTGGCAGGCCAGTATCGCCGGCCGCGAAGCCACCGGTACCCTCACCTGGACACCCGGAGGCCAGGGGACGCTTACGGCCCGCTTTTCGCGCCTGTTCGTTCCAGCACCCGGGCCGGTGTTGCAGGCCACGACCGGCGAGGACGCGGACCGCGGTCTGCCCTCGCTGGATGTGGTGGCCGACGACTTCCGCATGGGTGAGCGTCAGTTTGGACGTCTCGTGCTGCGGGCGGTTCCCGACCGGAGCGACTGGCGCATCGAGACGCTCGATCTGCGCAGCCCCGAGGGGCGGCTCAGCATGTCCGGAGTATGGCAGGCGTGGACGGCGAGCCCGGTCACCCGCATGGACGTGCGAGCGGAGGTCGTGGACATCGGCCGCTACTTCGCCAAGCTCAAGCTGCCCGAAGGGGTGAAGGGCGGTAGCGGGCGGCTTGAGGCGCAGCTGAGCTGGAGCGGCCCACCCTATGCACTGGATCTGCCAACCCTGAGCGGCAGCCTCTCGGTGGAGGCGAAGAGCGGGCAGTTCGTCCGGGTCGAACCGGGTATCGGCAAGCTGATCGGTGTGCTGAGCCTGCAGGCGCTGCCGCGTCGCATGACGCTCGACTTCCGCGACATCTTCAGCGAGGGCTTCCCGTTCGACGAGATCCGTTGCAGTGCCTCCATCCAGCGCGGCGTGGCCACCACAAAGAACTTCCGTATGAACGGAACCTCCGCGCGGGTGGACATGCGAGGCGACCTGGACCTAGTCCGCGAGACGCAAGCCCTGGATGTCAAGGTCGTCCCGTCACTCACCGAGGGCGTGGCGCTCGGAGCGGCGATTGTCAATCCGGCGGTCGGGCTGGCGACGCTGTTCGCGCAGAAGGCGTTGAAGGATCCGATCAACCAGATGATCAGTCTCGAGTATACCGTCACCGGGACCTGGGCCGATCCGGTGGTGGCCAACAAGAAGCACGAACCGGCCGGCGAAGGCAAGCAAGGGCGCCAGTGAGATCGACGCAAAGACACAGTACAGCAAAGGCCGCAACCAAGTCCGGGTTCGGACGAGCGCGCCCGCGTGCCACGGCGGCCCGCAGGCCGGTTGCCGAGCGCAGTTCCGGCGGGCCGCCGGTGTTCCGCATCGCCGGAGTGCAGATGGCCTCGGGACCCAACATCGCCGGCAATCTTAACGAGGCGAAGCGCCTCATCGAGATGGCGGTGGAGCAGGGCGCGAAGCTCGTGGCGCTGCCCGAGTACTTCGCCATCATGGGGCTGAAGGACACCGATAAGGTCGAGGCGCGCGAGAAAGAGGGCAAGGGCCCGATCCAGCGCTTCCTGGCCGAGACGGCGCGACGCCACAAGATCTGGCTGATCGGGTGCTCGATCCCGCTCGAATCGCCGGTGGACGGCAAGATCTTCAACAGCATCCTGGCCTACGACGACAGCGGCAAGCAGGTGGCGCGCTACGACAAGATCCATCTGTTCAGCCTCGCGCTCGGCAAGGAGAAGTTCAGCGAGCAGCGCACCATCCACCCGGGCAAGGAAGTGAAGGTCTTGGACTCGCCCTTCGGCCGCATCGGGCTGTCCGTTTGCTACGACCTGCGCTTCCCCGAGCTGTATCGGGCCATGCAGGATGTGGATATCATCGTGGTGCCCGCCGCGTTCACCGAGACCACCGGGCGCGCGCACTGGGAGACGCTGATTCGCGCCCGCGCGATCGAGAACGTGGCCTATGTGCTGGCGCCGGCGCAGGGCGGCTACCACATGAACGGCCGCGAGACCCACGGCCACAGCATGATCGTGGATCCCTGGGGGGTGGTACTGGACCGCCTGCCGCGCGGCTCCGGGGTTGTGATCGCCGGCGTGAACCCCAACTACCAGAACGAGCTGCGCGGCAGCCTTCCGGCGCTAACGCATCGGACGATCCGCGCGCTTTAGCTGCGGACCTGAAGCCTGCAGCCGACGCTCGTCACCTGACGCCCAGCACTCAGCACCCTCACCTCCGCCCTCAGGACGCATCGCGCATGAACGCACCCGCAAACAGCGAAATTCTCTTTGCCACCGCCGACCGCACGCTTCTGGCGCCCTACGGTCTGGATGCTGCCGGGCTGACCCGGGTGTTCGGACAGATCATGACCCATCAGGTCGACTACGCCGATCTGTATTTTCAGTACAGCCGCGGGGAAAGCTGGAGCCTCGAGGAGGGGATCGTCAAGTCCGGCAGCTTCCATATCGAGCAGGGTGTGGGCGTGAGAGCCGTGAGCGGCGACAAGACAGCCTTCGCCTACTCCGACGACATCAGCCTGCCCGCGCTGCAATCGGCGGCGGAGGCCACCCGTGCCATCGCGCGCCAGGGCGCCGGGGGCAGCACGGCGGTGGAACGCCGCAGCGAAGGGCGCGCGCTCTACCTGCCGCACGATCCCGTTGGCAGTCTGAAGGACCCGGACAAGGTCGCGCTCCTGGAGCGGCTGGAGCGCATGGCTCGGGCCCGCGACCCGCGTGTCAAGCAGGTCATAGCCAGTCTGGGAGGGGAGTACGAAGTCGTCCTGGTCGCGCGGTCCGACGGCGTGGTGGGTGCCGACGTGCGGCCCTTGGTGCGCGTGTCTTTGCAGGTCATCGCCGAGGAAGACGGGCGGCGTGAGCAGGGCTCGGCCGGCGGCGGAGGGCGCTTCGACTACGCCTATTTCACCGATGAGGTGCTGCGCGGCTACGCCGACAAGGCCGTGGACCAGGCGCTGATCAACCTGCAGGCGCGGCCCGCACCTGCCGGCACCATGACTGTGGTGCTTGGCCCGGGCTGGCCCGGCGTATTGCTGCACGAGGCCGTTGGCCACGGGCTGGAGGGCGACTTCAACCGCAAAGGCAGCTCCGCCTTCAGCGGCCGCATCGGCGAGCGGGTTGCGTCTCCTGGTGTGACCGTGGTGGACGACGGCACGATCACGCGACGGCGGGGATCGCTGAACATCGATGATGAGGGCAACCCGACCCAGCGCACGGTGTTGATCGAGGACGGCGTGCTGCGGGGCTATCTGCAGGACTCGCTGAACGCACGCCTGATGGGTGTGCCCGTCACCGGCAACGGGCGGCGCGAGTCGTTCGCGCACGTGCCGATGCCGCGCATGACCAACACCTACATGCTGGCTGGCGACAAGGACCCGCAGGAGATCATCGCTTCGGTCAAGCGCGGGTTGTACGCGGTCAACTTCGGCGGTGGACAGGTGGATATCGTCAGCGGCAAGTTCGTCTTCTCCGCTTCCGAGGCCTACATGATCGAGGACGGCAAGGTCACCTATCCGGTGAAGGGCGCGACCCTGATCGGCAACGGCCCCGATGCGCTCACGCGCGTGTCCATGATCGGTAACGATCTCGCGCTGGATACGGGCGTGGGCACCTGCGGGAAGGAAGGTCAGAGCGTGCCGGTGGGCGTCGGCCAGCCGACCTTGCGCATCGACGGGCTCACGGTCGGCGGCACCGCCAGCTGACTACCCAAGCCCGAACCTCTCACCACGAAGGCACGAAGAGACCCGAAGAGGTCGTGTATGTTCTTGCGTCTTCGGCGGAAGGTCAACGGGATGGCCAGCCGAGTGCCCGAAACCTTTTCACACGAGAACATGAGCTGACTGCCTGGTTCTCCTGCGGGGTTCTTCGTGTCTTCGTGGTGAGAGTTGGGGTTTGCCTTCGAGTCAGTCGTCCATCTCGTGCCGGCAGTCGCGCCAGCCGGCATCCATGTAGAAGTTGGTTCCGCTGCCTTCCCAGCGCAGATACTTGTTCTGGATGGCGTAGGCCTCGTACTCCTTCGCGTACCAGCCATGGCAGTCGGGCATGCTGTCGAACTTCCCGGTTACGCCCTGCACGTGGTGGACCAGCTCGTGCAAGAGGATGGAGCGCGCCTTGACGTCTTTGTCGAGTTCCAGGTCCGCGTCGAGGTAGACGCCCTGACCCTTGAGGTAGAACCCCTTCACGCCGCAGGCAGACCCGCTGCACACCAGGGCTTCGAGCTGGGCGCGCGGCAGCCGATGGATCGGTGGCGGGCTCTCCGGAACCGGATAGCCGGAAAGCATCTTGATGGCCATGAACAGCTCCGCCACGAGCTGGGATAGCGCCTGATCCGTCATTCTTGGCTCCGCTGACGAGAGGGTTGCGTCGACCCGTTGTGGTTGTGGCGGGGGCCGTCCGAGGTCCACCCATCATCGGCGCAGGAGAACCCGGGTGTCAACGGACACGCACCCAGCTAGAATTGTGAACTTACCCTGATCCCGCAGCCATGATCCTGATCCTCAACGAAACCGCCGAGCCCAGCTCCCCCGAGTACCGCAGCCTCATGGAGCAGCTGGCGGCGCTGCCCGATATCCAGGTGAGGGTGCATCGGATCGAGGGGGTGCTGCGGACCGTGACCGAGGTCTATCTCATCGGCAGCACCAAGCAGCTCGTACTCGAGGACATGCAGGCCCTGCCCTGCGTGGAGCGGGTGGTGCGGGTGTCGGAGGAGTACCGCGTGCTGGGGCGGCACAAGGACGACGACCGCCCCGCGTGGTTCGACTACCAGGGTCTGCGCTTCGGGCAGGACACCCTGCATATCTTCGCCGGGCTGTGCGCGGTGGACACGCCCGAGCACGTTGACCAGATGTGCCGCGCTCTGCGGGATAACGGTCTGAGCTGCACGCGCATGGGCGCCTACAAGCCGCGCACCAGCCCCTATGCCTTCCAGGGCCACGGGCGCGGCTGCCTGAACTACGTGTTCGAGATCGCCGGCAAGCACGGGATCAAAGTGATCGCCATGGAGGTCACTCACGAATCGCACGTCGCCGAGATCCGGTCTGCCCTCCAGGAGACCGGCAACCCGGTCGGCGTAATGCTGCAGATTGGCACCCGCAACACGCAGAACTTCGAGCTGCTCAAGGCCGTCGGCCGGCAGAAGGACTTCCCGGTGCTCATCAAGCGTGGCTTCGGCATAACCCTGGACGAGTCGCTGAATGCCGCCGAATACCTGGCCAGCGAGGGGAACCGGCGTGTCGTGTTCGGCCTGCGCGGGATGAAGACGCACATGGGCGATCCGCACCGCAACTTCGTGGACTTCGCCCACGTTCCAGTGGTCAAGCGCCTGACCCGCATGCCGGTGTGCATCGATCCGTCGCACTCGGTGGGTTCGCGGGCGCGCGGTCCGGAGGGAATCCTCGATCTCATGCACGTCACTGCGCAAGGTGTGGCGGCAGGGGCGAACATGATTCTGGTCGACTTCCATCCCGAACCATCCAAGGCGCTGGTGGACGGCCCGCAGGCCCTGCTCCTGTCGGAACTGCCGCACTTCGTCGAGGATGTCGGCATCGCGCGCGAGGCCTACCTCAAGCGCACGGCGCTGGCCCAGCGCTACCGGGACGCCTGACCGCCAGCCCGCATTTCTCACACTGGCGCCAGAATCGGCGCAGCCCGCCGACAGCCTGTCGAACAGTCCCGATCGGGCAAACTGTTGCTGCAACTCCTTCCAGTGTCATCCCGGGGAGGTGTGTGAAATGCGGCCCAGGCATGCGGCTTGCGGGCGCTTTGCCAAAGCTGCCGGCTTGACCCATAATCAGGCCGGTTTCAAAGGGGACCGGCGCCGGCCTTCCAGCAGCCTGCCCGCAGGACGTGAGGTTGCGCGTCGTCTGCAGCAGGTACACCCATGCCTGACTCCGACCGTTCCAGCCGTTGTGCGCGCGTGTGTGCCGTAGCGACGCGCGCGGGGGCGCACACGCTGTCTGGATGCGGGGGTCGGTCGGGCGCCGTCGAGCACAACGAGCCTTCGTCGCGACGCCATGGCCGAGTTTACGCCGCAAAACTCCTTGTTGAAGAGCCTCGAGAACCTGGGCGAGGGGACCGCGCTTGCCCAGCAGATCTACGACATGATCGGCCACTCGAAATTCTTCGACGATTTCAGCCGCGAGGATGTGCAGATGCTTGCCGCTTTCATGCAGGTGTATCGGGCCGAGCCCGGCAGCATGATCATCCGCGAGGGCGATGTCGACGATTACATGCTGCTCATCATCCAGGGCAAGGTGGATATCGTCAAAACCGACAAGCGTGGCGCGATCCAGCCCATGACCAGCGTCGGTCCGGGCATGACACTGGGCGAGATGTCCATGATCGACGGCGAGCCGCGCTTTGCCACCTGCATCGCAGTGGAGCCCACGACCTTCGCGGTCCTGTCGCGCGATGCCATGGTGCGCATCATCCTGGAGGAGCCCAGCCTGGGTGCGAAGCTGCTCATCAAGCTGGTGACGCTGCTGTCGCAACGGCTGCGCCAGACCAGCTCGACTCTGCTGCATTACATGGAGCGCTGAGACAACAGCGAACCTGGTCGAGTAACCAGACGCGGTGGTGCCGGCGGCCGCGGCGCCGTCAGAGCTTCGTGCAGGGTCCCTGGTAGAGCACCGGGCCGGTGGGCAGGCCGGTAGGCGAACCGCCTTTGGGCTCGACGCTCATCGCGAGCGCCCGGGCGGAGTCGATGGCCTGCTGGAGTTGCACAGGAACCACGACCGTCTGGGTTTCGTGCGTCGTGATCAGCCCCAGCGAGACCGGCTTCTGGTCTCCCGGCGGCAGCATCCACAGCTCCCAGGCTGTCTCCGGGTCCATCGTCTGATGACCCATCACGCGCACCCGCAACTGCTTCTCGCCGCGCTGACGCGACTGCCAGGAGACCGTGATCTGCGGACGCGACTGGTCGTCGGACATCACCACGACCATCGTTTCGTGCCGTGGCACGATTGTCAGCAGCGACACTGCCAGGAGCACTGCGGCAGTCGTGCTGGCGAGCGCGGTCCCGCGCCAGAAGCCGATGCTGTTCCAGAACCCCGCCCGGCGGGACGCCGGCGCGACGCGCTGCTGGATGGCGCGCCACACGCGCGCGGGCGGCGTCACCGGCTGCGCCGCTTCGTCCAGCGGTGCGAGCCGCGCCTGCCACTGCGCGACCAGGCGACGCAACGCCGGGTCCTGTCTTAGAGACCGCTCGAAGCGCTGCCGTGCGGCCCCCTGCAACGTGCCCAGGGCGTACTCGGCAGCCAACGCTTCGCGGATCTGGTCGTTGCGATACTTCACGTTGCTTCCATGCAGGTCTTGAGCCGCTCGAGCCCGCGCCGGATCCAGGTCTTGACCGTCCCCAGCGGCTCACGCATGTGCTGGGCCAATTCGCCGTGGGACAAGCCGTGCAGGTAGGCCAGCGTGATGCTCTGGCGCTGGTTTCCGCTCAGCTGCTTCAGGCACTCTGCCAGCGCGCGCGCATCCCGCCCGAGGGCGAGCAGCGCCTCCGGCGCCTGCGCGTCGTCGGGCAGCGCCTCGACCAGCAGGTCGTAGTCTTCGCTGCCATGCTCGAAATGCGGACGTCGGAGCCAATCCAGAGCGCGGTTGCGCACGATGGCGGTCATCCAGGTCATCGGTGCACTCTTGGCTGCGGAGTACTCCTCCACGTGGCTCCAGATGTTGACGTAACTCTCCTGCAATACCTCTTCGGCCCAGTCCTGCCTGCGCAATATACGCAGCGCGACCCCATACAGTTTCGCTGCGGTATGCCGGTACAGCTGAGCGAAGGCACGCTGATCGCGCAGTGCGCAGCGTGCCATCAACTGGGCGAGAATGTCGGGTTCAGCCATGAATCATCGCGGCGCGGATCGCCGCGACGGAGGGCAGCGCGTGGCGGGTCGGCGCCGCGAAGCTCATCCGCGATGCCTTCAGCCGCGGCCCCTGCGCCAGAGCACGTCGCCCTGGCCATCGCGCCGGTTGAGCACGCGGCTGACCACGAACAGCAGGTCCGACAGCCGATTCAGATACTGCTGACAATACGGCGAGACCGTCTCGCTGGATGCAAGGGCCACGACGCGCCGTTCGGCGCGGCGGCATACGGTGCGCGCCAGGTGGCATAGGGCGGCGGTGCGGCTGCCCCCGGGCAGGATGAACTCCTTGAGCGGCTCCAGCCCATCGTTGTGATGATCGAGCGCCTGCTCGAGGCGGGTGATCTGCTCGGGGCGGATGGCGGTGTAGCCAGGGACCGAAAGCTCTCCGCCCAGGTCGAACAGGTCGTGCTGGACCTCGGTGAGCAGGTCCCGCAGGTCCCCGCCCAGGGGCTCTGCAAGTAGCACCCCGAGGCAGCTGTTCAGCTCGTCCACTGCGCCCAGCGCCTCCACCCGCGCCCCGTGCTTGGGCACGCGGGAGCCATCGCCGAGCCCGGTGGTACCGGCGTCGCCGGTGCGCGTATAGATCTTGGTGAGACGGTGGCCCATGGCTGGGGGATCGATCCGAGCGGGACAGGCGCCATTATCCTAGAAACCGCATCTGCGCTGCATGGCAAAACTCATCTACCACGAAGGACACGAAGGAGACCACCGGGTATTCACGCGCGTCGCTTGAAGCGGATGGCGTTGGCGACCGGCAGCGACTGAGGAAAACGCGACAAGACCCCCGCGGTACGGTTTCCTTCATGCTCCCTCGTGTCCTTCGTGGCGAACGCGTTTCCTAGGTCGGTCGCAGAGATCACTACCTGGCCGGTTCCGTCCCGAACTCCTGCAGCTCCAGCTCCAGGTAGCGCTGGTGGGCGTTCTTCCGGTGCGTGACGGGATACATGCCCCAGTCGCGGTACTGGGGCAGGTCGACCATGTCGACCGCTTCGAGCAGGCTCGCACCCGCGTCGTATACCTCGCGCACACGGGCATCCAGCGCCAAGAGGTAGGTGCGCGTCTGCCCGATGACAGTGGGCGCAGACACCGGTCCGTGGCCCGGGACCACCCAGCGCGCCCCGATTGCTTCGAGGCGGTCCAGCGCCGACAGCCAGCCGGCGAGCTTGCCATCCCGCAGCTCCGGGATGCGGCGGGCGCTTACCAGGCCTCCGGCGAACAGCACGCCGCTGGAACGGTCGTAGACGGCAAGATCGCCGGGCGTAGCGGCCCAGCCATAGTGCAGCAGGTCGAGGTCGCGCCCGACGACTGTCAATCGCGTAGAGCTATCGACCGTGCGCGTGGGTAGAACCAGGCGCGAGCCCGCCATCAGCACGGAGCCGAGCAGCTGGTTCAGATTCGCCAGGCAATGCTCGCAGCGG
>Ga0105107_10000854_pt1 | contig 19806 bp, 11 predicted proteins | sample PPLLaktember2015_6_FD_79335 | JGI IMG/M metagenome (GOLD analysis project Ga0105107, IMG submission 79335) | Freshwater sediment microbial communities from Prairie Pothole Lake near Jamestown, North Dakota, USA - PPLs Lake P8 Core (1) Depth... | ecosystem: Environmental > Aquatic > Freshwater >... | reverse complement strand
TCGGCGGAGCCCGCTTCTCCCCATGCGCACGGCGAGCTCCCGGAAGCCGCATTCCAGCCGATGATAGAGCCGGGCCTTACCCGGATCATTTCGTTCAGAATGGCAACGAGCCCCGATCTTTCCCCCCGGGGGAAGAACACGAGCGACTCGGGGGAGAGCACGGCGAGACCTGTGTAGCCGAGGAACCGTGTATCGCGGCCCCTTCCCACGGCGCCGTCCCCGATCGCGGTCACCTCGTCCGCGCCGTTTACCGCCACATTCGCCCTCGGTCCCCGGGGAACGAGGATGAGCGTGACGAGGGCCCGCCGGTCCCGATGTACGTCGAGGGCGCGCCCAAAATCGGCGTTGCACAGGATGTCGCTATTGTGGAGGAGAATCGCATCCGCGCCGGAGACGGCATCCGCCATATTCCCGATGCCTCCTCCCGTGCCGAGGAGCACGCTCTCTCTATGGAAACGGAGCGGCCATCCCTTGCCTACGGCGAATGATTCGATCTTGTCCGGGAGATGGAAGATGTTGCAGTGGATTTCGGCGGCTCCGTGCCGGAGCAGCCGGTTCACGATTATCTCGAGGAGGGGAATGCCGAGAACGGGCAGGAGCGGTTTCGGTATCACTGCGGTGAGCGGCATCATGCGTTCGCCGTACCCCGCCGCGAGGATGATTCCGGCAACTCTCGATCGTGCGTCGTTCATGGGCTTGAGTAGAGAAGAAATGCCGCGCGTTCCCTGCGGAATCTCTCCTCATCCGCGCGCCAGGCATCAAAGAGCGTTGAAATCTCCCGCCCCGCGTCGATTGTCTCCCTCAGGGCCGAGCTTCCCGAGATGATGTCGATGGGCGGGAGCGTGCGCTCGTATTCGTACGGCGGCTCTCCCCACCGGAAATCGCGGGGGTAAAGGCGCGCGGCCGCCGCGATGATCGAGGCCCCGCAGCGCACTGGCTGAAAGGTCCGTCCGTCCGTCACGTGAATCTGTATTCCCCCGCATTGGACTCCCGCGTATTTGTCCCATGCGGGCGTGAAGGAGAGCGGGCGAAAGGCGACTCCCGCGAGCCGGCACGCGTCGAGCTCGGGGGCGAAGGCCCGCGGCTCGATCCAAGGGGCCCCGACGATCTCGAAGGGCCTCGTCGTGCCCCTTCCTTCGGAGATGTTCGTTCCCTCGAGGAGCACCGTGCCGGGGTAGACGAGCGCCGTATCGGGAGTCGGCATGTTCGGCGAGGGGAGGACCCAGGGGAGTCCGGTTTCATCGAAGCGCATCCCGCGTCTCCATCCATTCATCTTCACGACGGTGGGCGCGCGGCCGATCCCTTCCTGCGCAGCCATGAGGGTGAGCGCCTCTCCCATCGTGAGACCGTGTCTCATCGGAAGGGGATGAAGGCCGACGAAGGACCGGTACCCCTCTGATAGGAGCGGCCCTTCGATCGTTTCCCCATCGATAGGATTGGGCCTGTCGAGCACGACGACCTCTATGCCCGCCTCCGCGCAGGCGCGGAGCATGAGGAGCGATGTCCAGAGATACGTGTAGGGCCTCGCCCCGACATCGCTCAGATCGATCACGACGCGGTCGAGACCGCGGAGCATTTCCGTATCCGGCGTCCGGCGCGCCCCGTAGAGCGAATATACCGGGATGCCGAGCGCGGGGTGCGTGAAGCCCTCCCATTCGATCATGTTCGCCTGCGTATCGCCCCAGAGACCGTGCTGGGGGCCGAATATCGCCGCGACGCGCACGCCGCGCGAGAGGAGCACATCGATGGTCGGGATCAGTTCGCGCGAGACGGAGGCGGGATTCGCGAGGAGGCCGGCGACCGCGCCATCGAGGCTCCCGTGAGGTTTTCTGCGGATGATATCGCAGCCCGTTTCAACCAATGTTTTGAGTGCCTCGTCCGGGGCGGGCGCGCCGCCCGCCCCGGAGCGGCGTTTCGATCACATGTTCCAATCGGTGACGTTCAACGTGTCGGTGCCGCCGGCGTCGCTGAAGATGATTTGAACGGGGCCGACGCCGGGCGCCAACCACATTATTTGATGATTGCTGCCGGAGTCAACCGGAATTCCTTTCACGGAAATCGTGTACTCAACTCTCAAATGGTGGATGCAACAGCTTTTGAAGGTGCCGCGGAGCTCGTCGCTCACGAGATCGACCCTGATCGGCTCGATCTCCACGGTGCCGGAGAGGTCGATCGACGTCGTGTCGTTGATCGTGCCAATCGTTGCGAATGCCCAGCTCGAGCCGATATAGCTATCGATCGGGAGCTTGAGGTAGGGGATGGGGTCGTCCCAAATCATGGACATCTCGAAGACGCCATCCTCGTATTCGCTCCTGCCGAGGTGCTGGATGGCGGCCGAGGTCTTTCTCAGGTGAACCTTCTCCTCGATGCTCCCCATGCCGCTCAGCCTGACCTCGTCGAACGTTCCGCCCTGCTGGTTGAAATCGGTGATGAGGCGTGTCGCCTCGCCTCCCTCCCGCCAGCGGTAGTACCAGGCGGCGTCGTTGATGATGGGGTAGAGGGTCTGATTGCCCGCCGCCGTGAATTGATAGGGCGTGGGATTGGGATCGATCACGTTACCCGCGCCGTCGGTGACGTTGAAGAACCGAATCCAGTAAGTGCATCCCGGCAGCAGCGGCCTCGCCAGCGGCACCGTGATAATCGAGTAGTCGGGGCTGAACGAGGGCTCCTCGCGAACAAGCTGGTTGAAGCGCGCATCGACGCACTCGTAAGGCATTTCGAAGGAATTCATATCCATCGGTTCGCTGAAGGTGAGAACCACCTGCGAGAGGTCGGTCGGGACCGACGAGGCATCGTTTGAGGGGGATGCGCTCACAAGGTACGGCCGGGCATCGTCGTCACGCGTGCGGAAGCTGAACACGTGCGAGGCGGCGAGATGGTTCCCGGAGAGGTCCATGGCGCCCGTTCCCACCGTCACCGTGATGAGGCTGTCGGAGGGGAGCACCGCGTGGTGGACCTTCATGGTGAGCGATTCCCACTCGAACCACGTGTCGTGGAGCGGCGGGAACGACTGTACGGCCCCCTCGGCGCTCGACTGATTCATCGGCTCGTTGAAGGAGATCTCGATCACGGCGATGCCGTTCACATCCGCGGCGCCGTCGGCGGGCACCGTGCCCGTTATCTCGGGCGCGAGGTAGTCGTTCGTGGTCGTCGTCGTGAATGGAATCGCGTAGTCCGCGCCGAGAGCGTTCCCCGCGAGATCCTCGCTCGCCCCGTCGATAACGATCGAGTAGGCGGCGCCCGGATTAAGGAGAGCGGTCGGCGTTATGTAGAGGGTGTCGCCGCTCCAGAACAGGTTGCACGCGAAGCCGGGTGTAAACACAAGGCCGGCCTCGACCGCCGCGGCGTCCATGGGTTCGCTGAACGCGATCCAGTACGGACCGATCCTGCTCACGTCGGTTTCATTCAAAGCGGGAAAATGCCCCGCGATCTCGGGCGGTGTTTCATCTTTCTCGACGGGGGCGGGATCATCGCTCGAGCATCCCGCAAGAAAAATGAGCGGTCCGAGGTAGAAGATTGCCAGGAGCAAACCGTATCTGCGGATCATCTGAGACCTCCCTGTTTTGGTAGGTGTAACTACTACAACGCATTACAGTATCACGTCAACGTAGCTTTACGCGCGGAATCCCCGGCGCGGGTCATCCCGCGTATGTCCTGTTGCATGTTCCGGGCCCGGGCGGTAATATTCCTTCGATAGGGAGGATGGTTCCCGCTGCGGACGAAGGGGCGAGCAGGCTCACCATTCGAGAGGGAGCGTGGATGATGACTGGAAAGTACCTGATGCGCCGTCTGGGCTTCGTGGCGCTCGTTGCCGCTCTCGTCGTCGCTCCCCCGGGATGCGCGCGAAGGGAGCGGATAAACCGGGGAGGAACGCTCATCATCGGGGAGATAAGCGATTACGAGGGGCTCAACCCCATGTCGACCACCGATGCTCATGCCCGGGACGTCTACAACCTTCTTTTCCTGTCGCTCCTCGATGAGCATCCCGACCTCCTCACCTTCGGTCCGCGGCTCGCGGAATCGTGGGAATTCTCCCCCGACCGGCTCGCGCTCACCTTTCATCTCCGCGCCGATGTCTTTTGGAGCGACGGTCCCCCGGTGACGGCGTACGATGTTGCGGCGACCTTCGCCGCGCAGAAAGACTCCCTGACCCGCTGGCCGGGGCGTCACCTCAAGCAGCATATCGACAGCGTCGGAGTCGTCGACGCACGCACGATCGTCTATCACTATAGCCGCGCCTATCCGTACCAGCTCATGGACGCCAATGACGGGCCGATTATGCCGAAGCACGTTCTCGACCGAGTGAAGCACGAAGAGTTCGGGAGACTCCCGATCGAGGAGCTGCCGACGAACGGCCCGTTCAAGTTCGGTTCCTGGATCAAGGGACAGACGCTCACGATTCTCCGGAACGAGCGGTATTACGAGAAGGGGAAACCGTATCTCGAAAAGGTCATCTTCAAGATAATCGCCGACCAGGTGAATCTCGTTACGCAGCTCAAGAGCGGTGAAATAGACTGCATGGAGGCGGTTCCTCCCGCCGAGATGAACGACATACGAAAGAACCATCCGGAGCTCGCGATCTACAGCTTCCCGACGCGGACGTACAACTACATCGGCTGGAACGCGGCCCGCCCCCCCTTCGAGAGTTCCCGCGTCCGGCGCGCGCTCACGATGGCGATCGACCGGAACGCCATCAACGAAACCATATACTATGGATTCGCCCAAGAATGCACGAGCCCGCTCCCGCCGATCATCTGGGCATACAATCCGGACATCAGGGCCATCCCCTACGACACCGCGATGGCGCGGCGGATCCTGGCGGAAGAGGGATTCCGCGATATGAACGGCGACGGATGGATCGAGAGGAACGGACGGCGCTTCGAGTTCGAACTCATCACGAATTACCCGAACCAGCTCCGGAGCGACATTCAGGTGATGGTGCAGGAGATGCTCCGCGCGGTCGGCGTCAAGGTGAATCCCGTTGCGCTCGAGTGGACGGCGTTCCTCGAGCGGGCGAAATCGTCGGACTACGACGCGCAGGTCAACGCGTGGCGCGTGGGGACGAAAGCGGATCTCTCGCCCATTTGGGGATGCGGGGCGCGCGGACCCGGGGGGTACAACCGCGTCAACTATTGCAACCCGCTCGTCGACAGCCTCAACGCCGAGGCGACGGGCATGCTCGACGCCGGGCAGGCGAAACCGCTCTTCTACCGGGTGCAGGAGCTGATCTACGAGGATCAGCCGTATACCTTTCTCAATGTCCAGCGGGCGCGCAACGTCGTGCACGGCAGGTTCAAGGGCGTCAAGCAGGACGCGATCAGCATGCATCATTACCTCCAGGATTGGTGGGTTTCGGCGGAAGGGAAGTAGCGGCAGGGAGCGACCGCGCCGCATGCGCGCTCGCGCACAGGTGTTCCTATGATTCATCAAATCGGATTGGCGGCGCTCGTGAGCGGCGCCGTCGCGCAAGCGCTGAAACCCGTCATCGACGCCATGCAGAAGCGCGGGTTCAACTGGCTCCGTGTCCTCGATACGGGGGGTATGCCGAGCTCGCATACCTCCGTCGTCACGACGCTCACCATCGGCGTCGCCCTCTACCAGGGAGTATCGTCTCCGCTCTTCGGCGTCACGCTCATCATGAGCCTCTATTTCATCTTCGAGGCGACGGGGCTCCGGCAAGAGGTAGGCAAACAGGCGCAGGTGCTCAACGAAGTGATGGAGCGTCTCAAGGGCAAGGGGTCCCACCACGTCGAGCCCGATGAGCTTCGCGAGCTTGTCGGGCACACCTGGATCGAGGTCATCGCCGGGCTCGGACTCGGTGTGGTCGTCGCGCTGCTCATGTACTGAGGGAGCGCGGACTGCGGGTGCTTCGCAGCGCGCGGAATTCTCGGCCAAAAAACTCTTGACACTTCGGGCGACTCAATAAAGAATCGGTGCTATGAATGTGCTGATCGTTCACAGGGCGTTGTCGGAAACGGGCCAGATCATCGGGAATGATGTGGCCTTTTTTGTGCGCACGTGGCGTCGCGGGTATCCCCTCCGCGGGAGCACGGTGGAGAGGAGGAAGCGGTGATGCGGACCATTTCCGTGATCAATCAGAAGGGCGGTTGCGGGAAGACGACAGTAGCCATCAACCTCGCCGCCGCAATGCGGGAGCTCGGCAGGAAGGTGCTCCTCATCGATCTTGACCCTCAGGCACATGCTTCTCTCGGGCTCAACCTCTCGGGGGAAGAGGTCGAACTGACGACGTACAACCTCCTCAGGGATCCCCGCGTGAAGGTCTCCGATGCGGCCTGCAAGGTGAGTGAAGGCTTCTTCATCATCCCCTCGAGCCCCGTGCTCAGCGCGATCGAGCAGGAGCTCTCCGGCAAACCGGGACGCGAGGGAAGGTTGCTCGCGAAGCTCGCGCGCAATCCGGGGGACTATGACTATATCGTCATCGATTCCCCGCCGAGCATCGGGCTTCTCACTTTCAATGCCCTCATGGCTTCGGGCGAGGTGGTTATCCCGATCGATCCAAGTTACTTCTCGATGCAGGGGCTCGAGAAGCTCCGCGAGACGCTCGAACTCCTCGAACGCGAGACGAAGCATACGATCACCGTGCACGTCCTCATGAACAACATCGAGCGGCGGACCGGCTTTAGCCGGGACATCATCACCGCGATGGGGCAAAGTCACGGCCCCGTTCTCATGAAAACGATCATCTGCCATTCCGTCCGGTACAAGGAAGCGTCGCTCCGCGGCGTGCCCATTTTCGGGCTGAAGCACGTTGAGCAGTTCCAGGAGGAGTTTCTCGCGCTGGCGCGGGAGCTCGAGGCGGGAGGCGCCACGGTCGCCGTCGAAGATATCGACGAATGGATGGTGAGGCTCCATGGGCCGCGCCGCGTTCCGGAGGGCATCCTCTTCGTCATCAACGCGCCGAACGCGCAGAACCTGTACCTGACGGGGGAATTCACGAATTGGTCGCGGGAAGGGATCAGGATGGAGAAGGAAGAGAAGACCGGTTTCTGGAAGGCCGTTCTCCACCTGGAACCCGGCGAGTACGAGTACCGCTTCATCGTGGACGGCGTCTGGATCAAGGACCCAAACAACACCGATTCCGTGCTGAACGAATTCGGCCAGGAGAACTCTCTCCTCATCGTATAAGTCATGCCTGAAACGCGATCGCCCCGCAGGCTCGAAGACGTCTCGCACCTTTTTCTCACAAAGAGAGAATCGGCGAAAGGGGCCGGCCTCCGCCGGATGGAGGCGGTGGTTTGGCTCGCGTCGCTCGACTCGTCGGCGAACAGGGCCCACATGGCGGCGGGGCTCGCCCATGCGTTTGCGGCGAACGCTTCGTGCGTCTCGCTCATGGAGGTTTGCCGCGGATTGCCGAACATCGGCTACTACTTCGGCATGGAGCAGGCCCGATACCTCGCCCCGGCGCTCGATCGCCATGCCCTCGTGAGCGGCACGTGGGGGGGCGCCATCCGATTCTCCTTCGCGTCGAACCTCTCGGTGTTCGAGCGGTCATGCGCTTCGCCGCTGCCGGCCGCCGCCCCTCACGTGATCATCGTTGCGTTTCCCTGCCCGGAGAATTCGCGGGGAGGCATCTGCTTTCCGGCGCTTCCCGCCGCCGCGGCGATTCTCTCGGAAAATGGGTCGCAGGACCTGTTTCCCGACGCGGTCGTGATTGCCGGAAACGGAGCGAACGCGGCGCGGGTCCGCGGCGCAGCGGCTCTCACGCGCGAGGTTGCTCCGCAGGCCATGGTGTATTTCGTCTCGCGCGGCGCCGTCGCGGCGCCGGCGGAGGCGGAGGAGCATTTCGACTATCCGGAAGGCCTGCGCGCTTCATGGGCGCGACGGACACCCCCCGAGGAGCCATGGTTCGGGGATATCGCGGCGAGCCTGTCCCAGCTCATCAGCCAGAAGCGCAAGAAGGGGGTCATCCGTGCGGCCAATGAATAGCGCGGGTTCGAGCGCCGCACCCATGCTCGCCCTCTCGCGCCGGATCGCGAGGCGGGATGTGCGTGCGCTTTTCATCAGATTCTGCCACGAGGTCGCTCTCTTTTCCGATAGAATCGAGATCGAAGAAACCCCCTTCGAGCTGACGCTGAGGGAGCCGTGCGGTTTCGCCGTCATCCTTTCCCCCCTGAGGGAGCTCTTCCTCGTTTCCCTCGGAGAAGAGCGTTCCACCGATATACGGGTATCGTCGGTTGAGAGCTTCATGTCCGCCCTCGATCTCGCGCTCGGCCGCTACCTCGCGATGAAGTCGAGGCTGCTGGCGAGCGCCTGAGAGGGGCCGGGAAGGCGCTCTTCCCTTCACGAGCGCGGCCGTATCCGAAGCACTCCCCTTTCCAAAATCGCTTTCGCCCTCGCGGAGATCTAATTATCTTTATCATGTCGATGGTACATGGAGGTGGTGGCGATGAGGAAGATCATTTGTTGTGGAATGTGCTGCTCGGCACTCGTGGCTGCGTCGTGCATTTTTCAGAACAATCCGCTCGGGCCGAACCAGCCGCCGACCATTGAATCATATACCCCTACGCTGACATTCTTTACCTTGACGGCGCCCGATTCATGCTCGTTTCTCCTCAGGGCCGTCGATCCCGACGGCGACGAGATACGGTACGCGTATCTCTTGGGAGATTCGCTTCTCAGCGCCCGCGACTCGCTCACCTTCTTCGCGCTCCGCGCGGGGGAGTATACGATCCGGGGAGAGGCGTGGGATGCGGCGGCGAAGGCGAAGCATGAGTGGCACGTGACCGTCTTTGAGAGGAACAATGTCCCGCCGGAAATCACGTCGTCGTATCCCGAGCAATCGCGGGTCGCATGCGCGGTGGGCCAGACGCTCGAGTTTCATTTCACTGCGACGGATGATCATCCGGAAGCGCTCCAGTACTCATACCTGCTCGATTCGGCGCTTCTCCATGCGGGTTCTCCCGATCTCATTAACCGGTTCATGCAGCGCGGCGAGTTTCTCCTCGAAGGAATCGCGTGGGACGGTCAGCATGGCGACACGGTACGTTGGGATGTCTCCGTGACCGGCTATCCCGACACGCTCAGTCCGGGCACTATTCGGGATCTCGCCGGCGGACCCGGCGACCTCGATGGGACGATCGGGCTCGAGTGGACCGCGCCCGGGGATGACGGCGATGAAGGAACGGTGGCATCCTACATCGTCCGGACATCGACGTATCCGATCGTCACGGAGGATGATTGGCGGGACGCCGAGGGCAAGGTCGGCGAACCGATCCCCTCTCCCGCGGGGAGCAGGGAGCGGATGACGATTCGAAATCTCGTGTCGGCGAGCTATGTCTACGTCACGCTGCGCGCCGTTGACGATTTCTTCAACCTCTCTCCCCTCGGCAACTGTATCAAAGTGCTCGCGAGGGGCGTCGATGTCGGGGGGCGCGTGGTTAATGCCGCCACGAACGAGCCTATCCCGGGCATTGTCGTTCTCACGAGCTTGAAGGCCGATACCACCGACGCGAACGGAAACTACACCCTGGTGAACGTGCCTTCATACACGACGGCTATTACCGCGAGAGACGAAAGCAGCTACGGGGTCCTGGGAGCGTACTACGACCGCATCCTGCCGATCGGGAGCATCACGCAGTACATACAGAAGGATTTCCACTTGCTCCCCGTCTTCGGGCTCGTGAACGTGGTCGAGCCGAACATATACGGTGACAGTTTCCTCAATTTCTTCAGGGATATCACGAAGTCGAGCGGCGATCTCGGAGTGACGACCGTTTATAAGGGGTGGAACCATTGGCCGGTTACCGTCTACAACCCTCCGAAGATGCATGGGGACCTCGACCTGCAGGCCGCGGCGAGCGCCGCCATGACCGACTGGGAAGAGAGGACGCTCTGCGATCTCTTCCTCGAGGTGAGCGAGCCGGAGAACGCCGATGTGCTCATTATCTACGACGACGTGAGCGATGACCGTCACCATGTGACGACAACCGAGCGCAACGCCGACGGCACGCCGAAAACCCGGGAACTATGGATCTACACGCCTAATACGGAAGTTCCGCTGTCAACCCACTCCCAGATGGTCTATGCGCACGAACTGGGGCATGTCATCGGCCTCGACCACAGCAGGAACATCGGTCATCTTCTCATCGCTCTGACCACCCCGCAGGTAGATCATGCGACGACGGATGAGACAAGGGTGGTTCAGGCCGTTTACCATATGCCTAATATCTTCGATTCGAAGACGTTTATAAACGATTGAGCCATCCTGGCACCTGTAGGGGTCATGGTATGTCAAATTGGCATAGATTAGTTGGCAGTTATTGTGTGCCCTGAACGTGATTGTTCGTTGCGGTTGCTACAATACATTATAACATAAACAATTAGATGCTCGCCCCGATATGCGCGGGTTAATGGCATATTCGGTGCGAAGGAGCGATGAGGCTTATGCACGGAAGGATGAACTTTCTATGAATATGGATAGGTTCACGGTGAAGGCTCAAGAGGCTCTCTCCGCCGCCCAGGAGTTTGCCTTTAAAAGGAACAACACGGAAATGGCGCCTCTGCACCTCCTCCTTGCCCTCATGCGGCAGGAAGAGGGGGTCATAGGGCCGCTCCTCAAGAGGGTCGGCATTGCGCTCCCGGGCCTTGAGGAGCGCCTCGAGCATCGTCTCGCGGAGCTTCCGAGGCTCGAAAAGGGTATGGGGGAAGGGAGACCATCGATCGAGCTGCAGGAGGTCATCAAGCGTTCGGTGAGCGAGGCGGAGCGGCTTCATGACGACTATGTCAGCACCGAGCATTTCCTTCTGGCATTGCTCGAGGATTCGAGCGGGGCGGGGGATATTCTCAGAGAGAGCGGCGCCACGCGGGATGCGATTCTCAGGGCGCTCGCGGGAGTCCGGGGCTCCCAGCGAGTGAGCGATCAAAATCCCGAGAGCAAATACCGGGCGCTCGAGCGATTCACGAGGGACTTCGTCGAACTCGCCCGCCGCGGAAAGCTCGATCCGGTGATCGGGCGCGACGAGGAGATCCGGCGCGTCAGCCAGGTCCTTTCGCGCAGAACCAAGAACAATCCCGTGCTCATCGGCGAGCCCGGTGTGGGAAAGACCGCGATCGTCGAGGGCCTCGCCCAGCGCATCGCCGCCGGAGAAGTTCCGGAGAGCCTCAAGGGGAAGCGTCTCCTCGGGCTCGACATGGGAGCGATCGTCGCGGGGACGAAATTCCGCGGCGAGTTCGAGGAGCGCTTCAAGGCGGTTCTCAAGGAAATCACCGACGCGAGCGGACAGATCATCCTGTTCATCGACGAGCTCCACACGCTCGTCGGCGCCGGCGCCGCCGAGGGGGCCATCGACGCATCGAACATGATCAAGCCGGCGCTCGCCCGCGGCGAGCTCCGTTGCGTGGGCGCCACGACCTTCGACGAGTATCGCAAACACATCGAGAAGGACGCGGCGCTCGAGCGGAGATTCCAGACCGTCACCGTGCGGGAACCGAATGTCGAGGAGACCGTTGCGATCCTCCGCGGGCTCAAGGAGAAGTACGAGGTGCATCACGGCGTCCGCATCGTCGACGACGCCCTCATCGCGGCGGCAAAGCTCTCGCATCGGTACATCACGGGGCGATACCTCCCCGACAAGGCGATCGATCTCGTCGATGAGGCGGCTTCCCGCCTCCGGCTCGAAATGGATTCGATGCCGATCGAGCTTGCCGAGATCCAGGACAAGATCACGCAGCTCGAGATCGAAAAGCGGGCGCTCGAGAAGGAGAAGGGGGATGCCGAGGTGAAGGAGCGCCTCGCCGGGATCAAGGAAAAGCTCGCCGAGCTCGGGGAGCGTGCCTCGGGGCTCCGCGCGCGGTGGGAGAACGAGAAGGAGGCGGTTCGCGCGATGCGGGATCTCCAGGGGAAGCTCGACGGCGCCCGCACCGAAGAGCAGATCGCACAGCGCGAGGGGAACCTCGAGCGCGTGGCGGAAATTCGGTACGGCATTGCGGTCGATCTCGAGCGCAAGCTGGAATCGGCGCGCACGAATCTCAAGAGGCTGCAGGAGTCCGGCGTCAGCCTTCTCAGGGAAGAAGTGGCCGAGAGCGACATCGCGGCGATCGTGAGCAAATGGACGGGAATCCCCGTGAGTCGCATGCTCGAGGGGGAGCGCGACAAGATCATCCATCTCGAGGAACGGATCGCGCGGCGCGTCATCGGACAACGCGAGGCGATCGAGGCCGTCGCCAATGCCGTGCGGCGCTCGCGCGCGGGGCTCCACAATCCCGATCAGCCCCTCGGAAGCTTCATCTTTCTCGGACCCACGGGGGTCGGAAAAACGGAGCTCGCCAAGGCGCTGGCCGAGGTTCTCTTCGATGACGAGGAAAGCATCATCCGCGTCGACATGAGCGAGTATATGGAAAAACACTCCGTCTCGCGGCTCGTGGGGGCGCCCCCCGGCTATGTCGGCTACGAGGAAGGAGGGCATCTGACCGAAGCGGTCAGGCGCAATCCCTATTCGGTCATTCTCTTCGACGAGATCGAAAAGGCGCACCCCGACGTTTTCAATATTCTCCTCCAGCTCCTGGACGACGGCCGTCTGACCGATTCGCAGGGGCGCACCGTCGATTTCAAGAACACGATCGTCATCATGACATCGAATCTCGGCAGCCAGTTCCTGAGGGAACGAGACACGATGAGCGAAGATGCCATTGCAGAGCGGATGCGGGAGGCGCTGCGCGCCTTCTTCCGCCCCGAATTTCTGAATCGAGTCGACGAGGCGATCGTATTTCATTTTCTGAGCCGCGAGGACATTCTCGCGATCGTCGATCTGCAGGTCGCCTCCATCAACCGCCGGCTTGCCGAAAAGAATCTCAGGCTCGAGCTTACCGAAGAGGCCCGGAACGCTTTTCTGGAGCGCGGCTACAGTCCCGATTTCGGCGCGCGCCCCTTGAAGCGGCTCATGCAGAAATTGCTCCTCGATCCGCTCGCGCGACTCGTTCTCGAAGGCGCCATCGAGGAGGGGGATGCCGTGCTGGCAGACTGGAGGGAGGGCGCCATCAGCCTCACGAAGAAGTAGCCTGTGAGTCATCTGAGCGATGCAACCGCCAAACATGCATGGGCAGCACGTGAATGCTGCGATCCGACATAGGGTATGTTTTAAGATAAATGGAATATCGAGCCACCGCTAGAGAATTAAATGAGTAGTTGACCCTATATTAAAGCGCGCCTTGACAAAGAGTTAGATTTAGTGTAGTATTACACCATATTCTCTCGTGATCCTCTCTCGAGATATCTCGAATGACCTATGGGGTACCACAGATAAGGAGTTGCATCATTAGGCCGAGATTCCGCTCTCTTGAGAGAGACACCCGCGTAATTCATCGCCGAGAATGTACCTATCGCTGGGAGGGATACATAATGGGACGGACTCTATCCGCACTCATTGCTCTCTTTTTGTTTCTCGCGCTCACTTCGAGTGGGCCGTCTGCAGCAACTCTAACCTGGACATTGAATCTGGCGCCGTCCCAAATGCAGTATGAGGAAGGCTCCGCGAGGGGAGCGTTGCTGAAGATCGAAGGTTACCGCTCCCTCGAGTACCTCGACTATCCCGCTCTGCCCTTCCGGGTCGTCGGCATCCTCCTTCCTCAGGGGGAAGAGGTCGTATCCTACCGGCTCGAGATTCAGGACGAGATCATGGTGGCGCCGCGAAGGCCTCTCGCCCTCCATGAGGGGAGCGAACGGGACGACGGTACCTCGGCGGGAATCGTCCTCGCGAAGTCCGCGGCCGAGACCGAAGACGGGATCTTCCCGCGGTGGCGCGCCCGGCATACCGGCTCGAGCGACTACCGGGGCTATCATATCGCGAATTTCGCCGTCTATCCGGTTCGCTACGATGTCGCCACGGGAGGCCTCGTTGTCTGCACGGAAGCGCGGCTCGTGGTTGAGACCGCGCCCGCATCATCCGCGGTCGTTGGCGCGAAGCGAGTGAGGCACGTCGACGGATTTAGAGAAAAATCGCGGTCGGATCTCGAGACCATGGTTGTCAATCCGGAAGAGGCCGCGGGATACGTCTGGAGCGACATCGAGGTGAATCCCGGCACGCGCGGTTTCGTCCCGAGCTACGAACCGAGCATGCAGGGAAGCGAGGTCGCGTACCTCATCGTAACGAACGAAGCGATGGCCTCGACGTTTCAGAAGCTCGCGGATGCGAAGACGAAAAAGGGTGTTCCGGCGGTTGTCCGAACGACCGAGTGGATATCGGAGAATTACCGCGCCGGCGCCGATCTCGCCGAGTCGATACGAATCTTCATCCGGGAGGCATACGAAAAATGGGGAGTGGAATGGGTGCTCCTCGGTGGAGACACCGAGGTCATCCCCGCCCGTTTCGGTTTCGTCGCCTTTTACACGGGAGATTTCATCCCGACGGATATGTACTACTCCTGCCTCGACGGAAGCTGGAACGCAGACGCGGATTCCCTCTGGGGCGAGGCCTACCATTCATCGACCGATACGGGGGATGACTGCGATCTCTACGCGGAGGTGTACCTGGGGAGACTGCCGGCCTCCAATGCTGCGGAAGCGGGCGTGCTCGTGAATAAGACAATCAATTACGCGATTCCCATAGATGCGGGCTCGAAATCGAAATTCCTCATGCTCGCCGAGGTTGTTTTTCCGTCCGACTATCATCCGGGGGATGCCATCATTCTCGATGGCGCGGAGATCTCGCAGGCCGTCTACACATCCCATCTGAACGGCAACCCCGATGTGACGACGGCCCGGCTCTACGAAAACTACACGGCCTATCCGGGATCGACGCAGCTCCTGAGAACCCTGTCGATCGATTCGATGAATGCGGGGACGGGCCACATTCTCCACGTCGGGCACGGGTACAAGTACAACATGTCGGTCGGCGACGGGAGCATCCTCAATTACGATGCGAACAGCCTTACGAACGGGAACAAGATCTTTGCGATGTATCTCATGAACTGCACGAACGTCGCCTTCGACACCGACTGCCTCGCCGAGTATTTTCTCCTCAATCCCAACGGCGGCGCGCTCTCCGTCACCGGCGCGAGCAGATCGGCCTTCCCGAGCGCTTCGAGACCGTACCTCGACACGTACTATCATATGCTGTTCGATCAAGACATCACGCAGCTGGGCAAGCTGCACGCGCTTTCGCGGGAGCCATACACATCGAGCGCGTTCGGCGAAACGGCCGATCGGTGGACGCACTTCATCTACAACCTGCTTGGCGATCCGGAGACATGCCTCTTCCAGGGGCGGGCGAGGACTTTCGCCGTCGTCAAGCCGGCGTCGGCGCTGTTCGGTCCGAATGATATTCAGATTCAGGTGACGAGCGGCGGGGCGCCGTACGATTCGGCGTTCGTATGCCTCTACAAGAAGGGGGACGATTACCGGTACGCGCCGACCGGCCCGACCGGGGCCGTGACCTTCGATGATTTCCTCTGCAAGAGCTCCGGTCCGATCTACGTCACCGTGACGGGCTTGAACCACGGCCGGTATCTCGATTCCATCATGGTCGCCTCGCAGACCCCTGCGTACCTCAGGGTGAACGCGACGATGATCGAGGATTTCGTCGTCGGCAACAACGACCGCAGGATCGATGCGGGCGAGACGGCGCACTTCCACATCGAGCTCAAGAACACGGGGATGACCGCCGCGACCAAGCTCTACGGCGCAATCCGCTCTCAGGACCCCGAGGTCATTGTGATCGACAGCACCTCGGTGTACCCGAACATCAGCGCCGGGGGGAAGGGCACGAGCGTAGACGGTTTCCGTTTCGCCGTCTCTCCGACGATGCCGGACGAGGACCCGATCGAATTTACCGTTGAAGTGCGCGATTCGACGGGACGCTTCTGGTCGGAGAAGCTGGCCCTCGAGGTCCATGCCCCCGCGCTCGCGCTCTACGTCAACACGATGACGGACACGCTGCCGTACGGTAACAACAACGGCATCATTGAAGCGGGGGAGAACTTCCTCCTCGCCGTCGGCATCAAGAATTTCGGCACCGGCACGGCCTACGGCCTCTCGGCGAAGATCCGCTCCCTCGACAGCGATCTCATTGTCACAGACAGCACGTCCGTCTATGGAGACATTGCGCTCCTCGGCACCGAATACGGGAGCGGTTTCGTGCTGCGCGAGGTGAATATCGCTCAGGTAAACCAGTTTTCTCTCACCGTGACCGATGCATACGGCAGAACCCTCTCGCGGACGATGGAGCTTCGCAGGCCGGCCGCCCCTACGACCCTCGTTCTCAATGCGAGCTACGGCGCGACCGAGATCCAACTAACCTGGCACCGGCCCGATTCGGCGGAAAGCTACCGGTACCGCGTGTACCATTCGCTCGATTCGGGGGGGCCGTACACGGCCGTAAACAGGGACCTCATTTCTTACACCCTCTTCAGGGATACCGATCTTCTGCCGAGCACCCGGTACTATTACGTGGTTACCACGGTCGATTCCTGCGGCAATGAGGGCCCGCCGTGCGCCGAGAAAACGGCGACGACGAGCCCGCCGCAGCTGCTCGGATGGCCGAATAGGCTGGGCAAGGAAACCGCGAGCAGCGTCAAGATCGCCGATGTCGACGGCGATCGGCACCCCGACATCGTTGTCGGCGCCGACTACATCTATGCATGGAACGCGAACGGCATCGAGCTGAGGGACGGGGACGGCCAACCGCTCACCTGGGGTGTGTTCAACACTCTCGGGAGCAACTACACGGCGACCGTCGCGCTCGGAGATCTCGACGGCGTGCTCGGTTTCGAAATCGTCGGTTCCTCATGGAACACGAGGCAGATATACGTATTCAACAAGAACGGCGCGACGCTCCCCGGCTGGCCGAAAACGGTGAAGTACCAGTGCTGGGCGAGCCCGGTGCTCGCCGATCTCGATGGGGACGGCGATCTCGAGATCGTCGCGTACGACATCAGCGGCATTGTCTACGCATGGCATCACAACGGCGTCGAAGTCCGCGACGGGGATCTCAACCCCACGACGGACGGCTATTTCTTCGTTACGAAGAACCCAAACACATGGCACCTTTCGACCCCCGGTTTTGCCGATATGGATGAGGACGGCATCGGTGAGCTCATCGTGTGCGCGCCCGGAGACAGCATCTACTGTCTCAATGGAAACGGGAGCAGGGTTCCCGGCTGGCCCGTCCCCCTTGCCGACGTGGGCGCGAATATCACGGCGAGCCCTGCCATCGGCGACATCGACGGCGACGGACACCTCGAAATGATCGTGCCGAGCAGCGCGGGCCGCGTCTACGGCCTGAACCATAACGGCACGATGATGACGGGCTGGCCGCAGTGGATCTACTGCAACGCGAATACGATCGTGCCTTCCCCAGCCCTCGCCGATCTCGATGACGACGGCAGACTCGAGATCGTGATCGCCGGGCTCGATAAGAAATGCTACATCCTCCGGCACGACGGCACCGCGTTTCCCCATTGGCCGCAGGTTTACACGACGGCGGGAACGAGCGAGAGCTCTCCGATCATCGCCGATATCGACGGCGATCGCAGCCTCGACATCATACTTGGCTGCGAGGAGGGGCGCCTCAACGCGTGGAATCTCGACGGCGAGTATATTGCGGGATTTCCGATCCTGCTCGGCAGCTTCATTCGCGGCACGCCGATGGTTCATGACATCGATCTCAACGGCGATCTCGAGCTCGCGGCCTCCTGCTGGGATCAGAATGTCTACGTGTGGGACCTTGCCGGCGAGTGGTACAACGGCTGCATGCAGTGGAACGGATTCCATGCAAATGTTTACAACAACGGTTTGAAGGACTTTCTTGCGCCGACCGACGCGAGCGGCATCGCCTGCATATTCCGGCTCCTCGATGACGGCATCGAGCTCACCTGGTCGGTCGTCCCCGAGGCTCTCTCGTGGAACCTCTACCGGGAGCGCAGCGGCGCCGGTTTCGAGCTCATTGCCGCTCGACTCCACGCCGACGAGACGAACATGGTGAACTTCATCGACGCGACCGCCGAGGCGGGCCTCTCCTACCGCTACCGGCTCGAGGCCGACGGACGAGCCGATCTTGTCCGGACGACCGAGGAGATCATGGTCCCCGTGCGGGACGCGCGACTGTATCAGAATCATCCGAATCCCTTCAATCCGTCCACGACGATTCCTTTTGCGATTCCCGGCGGTGCCGAGACGCGGCGCAACGCGCTGCTCGCGGTATACGACATCCGGGGATCGCTCGTGAAGGCGCTCGTCCAAGGCGCTCTTTCGGGGGGTCGGCATGAAGCGGTGTGGGACGGCCGCAATGATCGCGGGGAGAGCGTGGCAAGCGGCATCTACTTCGTGCAGCTCAGCACCGGCGGTTACCAGGCGTCGCGGAAGTTGATCCTGCTGCGCTAGGTGCGTCGCGGGATCGAACGCCTTTTCGAGGCGGTCAACGAGCGCTCCTCCGACAACGCGTATCGAGCGCTATGCGGGGGAGCGCTTCCTTATGTAACGCTCGAGCTCCTCGTACGAACGAAAGTGCAGATCGAAGTCGTACTCATCGTCGAACTCGCAGTCGCGGGGATGGTGCCGGCGGCAGATGCGCGGCCGCGCCGGATAGATGAGGCAGCCCCGCCCCGGATCGTAGAACCGGCACGGGGTCTTTACCATGAGGTACCAGCGGCGGCGCTTGGTATACACCTCGACGTCCCGGTGAGCGATCATCCAGAGGATGTCATCGAAGTCCCCCGGCCCTTCGGGCCGATCGATCTCCGTTGAGAAGTACATGCAGCATTTTGCCGGCACACAGACCGCGCAGGAGGGCGCTTTCCCCTTTCCCTTCTTCGGGGCCCGGCCGGCGCTCGCCGCTGTGCCGCTCTTTCGGGTGGCCATATCGTGCCTTTCTCGTTCGGTTCGGGCGGCATTCTAATCCCCCCGAGCCCCAAAGGCAAGGTAATCTTGACAAGGGCCCTCCATTGATGTAAAATGTATCCGATATAAGCTGCAATCCCGTTATAGAACCGAGCTGGCCGCATCAAGGAGCATCATCCTCATGCCGGGCTGCATTCGACGCAAGAAGCTTTTCCCGCTCCTCGCTTATCCCGCACCGATCTCGAAAAGGACGGATCCATGAAACACACACTCCATCTGCTCGCGCTCTTCGCGCTCCTGGGCGCAATGCCCGTCTCGCCGCTTTCCGCCTCCACCGTTTCCCGGCAATTTCGGCTCGAGCCTTCGGATGTTCGTTTCGAAGAGGTCGAGCAGGGACGGCTGCGTGCGGTCGTCCCCGGGTACCGGACGCTCGAGTATGTCGGATATCCGGCGTTGCCCTATCGCGTCGTGAGCGTTCTCCTGCCGCAGGGTGAGACGGTCGCATCGTATCGTATCGAAGTCCTCGATGAGGTCGTGCTCAGGCCCGCAGGGGAGCTTGCCGCGTTCGCCGGCATAGGGCGCGATGACGGTGCCAGAGGCGGCCGGGAACCGAGTGGAGCGATGGCCTCTGGAGAGACCGCTCCGGGCATGGAGCGGGCGCTTTTTCTCGGATCGAGCGGATATCGAGGCTACACGGTTGCTTCCTTCGCGATGTACCCCCTGCGCTTTGATGGCGCAGCCGGGGAGCTCAGGCTCGATCGGGAAGCGCGACTCATCATCGAGACGGCGCCGGCGCCGTCCGAGACGGGCGCTCTCCGGCGTCTGCGGCACGTTGCAGGCTTCCGCGAGGAATCACGGAGGCGCGTCGAGACGATGGTCATCAATCCGGAGGCCGTCTCCGGTTACACCTTTGACGAAATAACGGTCGATCCGGGCACGAGGGCCTTCAGCCCAAGCTACGAGCCGAGCATGGAGGGGAGCGATGTCGCGTACGTCATCGTGACGAACGAGGCGAT
>Ga0105107_10000852_pt1 | contig 19829 bp, 12 predicted proteins | sample PPLLaktember2015_6_FD_79335 | JGI IMG/M metagenome (GOLD analysis project Ga0105107, IMG submission 79335) | Freshwater sediment microbial communities from Prairie Pothole Lake near Jamestown, North Dakota, USA - PPLs Lake P8 Core (1) Depth... | ecosystem: Environmental > Aquatic > Freshwater >... | reverse complement strand
TGCTGCGGCAGCAGGCCGGCCCGGAGGAACTTGCGGGGCTCCTGGAAGCCCGGGTCCGCAGCGCCGTCCCGGCCCTCCGGGGCTTCATGATAGCAGGTCTGGTAAGCGGCCAGGGCCAGCTTGGCCCGGCCCTTGATATCGCACTTGGCGTGGATCCTCTTGACGTGCGTCCGGACCGTGAGGGGGGAGATGAAGAGGCTCTCGGCGATCTCCTGATTCGTCAGGCCGAGGCCGAGCAGGCGGAAGACCCGGAACTCCGATTGGGTGAGCGTGTGGATCTGGGCCAGGACCGTCTCTCTCTCGTAGATCTGATCGGCCTGGCGTTTTCTCAGCGCTTCGATGTCGCCGCTGTCCCAGTGGTGCTGCCAGAGGAAATCGTTGACCTTGTTCTTGACGACCGTGGAGACGAAGGACCGCGGCGGCGCCCAGCCCTCGCCGAGCTTCCGCAGGGTCAGGAAGACCGCGAAGTGGACCTCGGCGACGACGTCGTCGACGCAAGGCACGCGGCCCAGGGCCTTTTGGACGGTGCTCCGGATCATGGGCCCGTGCTCCCTGACGATCTTTTCCATGAGGGAGTTATGCTTTGTCAGGACGTCGTTCATGCCGAACCTCCGATCGTTGTCTCGGGCTGCGGGCACCGCCCCGGGAGCCGGGACCGAAGCCCTCGACGGCCACGGTATCAGCTCAAGATGAACCTGTTGTTAATTTTAAATTAATATTAGATGAATATATCTTTATATATTTTCATTATAATTTCATATTATATTCATCATAAAAGGTGTATGATTCAACGCTATACGGATGCTCCTCAGGAGAAATACCATGCGAATCCTGGTCGTGGAAGACTCCAGACGCCTGGCCCAGATCATCAAGAGAGGCCTTCTCGAGGACGGCTACACCGTCGACAACGCCTACGACGGCGAGGAAGCCGAGTTCATGGCCGGGACCACCCCGTTCGACATCATCGTCCTGGACGTCATGTTGCCCAAGAAGGACGGCATCGCCGTCTGCCGCGACCTCCGGACCAAGGGCGTGAACACGCCGATCCTCATGCTCACCGCCAAGGACAGCGTCGAGGACAAGGTCACGGGCCTGGACTGCGGCGCCGACGATTACATGGTCAAGCCCTTCGCCTTCTCCGAGCTCCTGGCGCGGATCCGCGCCCTGCTCCGCCGCGAGGTGCTCCCCAAGACCCAGAAGCTCCAGGTCGGGGACCTGTCCCTCGATCCCCAGAGCCGCGAGGTCTGGCGGGACGGGAGCGCGCTCGACCTGACCGCGAAAGAGTACGCCATCCTCGAGTACTTCATGCGCCGCCCGAACGGCGTGGTCACGAGGACCATGCTTGGCGAGAGCGTCTGGGATTACGAGTTCGACGGCCTTTCGAACATCATCGACGTCTACGTGCGGCGCATCCGCCAGAAGATCGACCGGGAGGGCCAGCCGAGCCTCATCCAGACGCTGCGGGGAGCGGGATACAAATTGCGGGTGCCATGATCGTCCACAAGAGCATCAAGTTCCGCCTGACCCTCTGGTATCTCGCCGTGGTCGTGATCCTGCTCGTCGTCTTCGGCACCGTCGCCTACCGGCTCTTGTCCAACAATCTCTACCGGAACCTGGACGAATCGCTGCGGGCCCGGGTCATCGAGCTCGAGGGGTCCCTCAAGATCGAGGGCGACCGGGTCAGCTTCGACCAGAAGGTCAACGAGCTCGTCCTGATCTACGACGCCAACGGCAACCTCCTCCAGAGGCTCGGGCCCAACGTCGAATTCTCGAACATCGAAAAGACGGTCGAGCGGGCGCTGTTCGGCATCGCCTCGTTCGTGTCGGCCGAAACGGCCGAGGGCCCCAACGTGCGCATGTACGCGGCGCCCTTCAACGTCGATTCCGTGACGCGCGTCGCCCTCGTCGTCGGGCGGCTGCCGAACGACATCCTGAGCATGCTGGCCGTCTTCCGCATGGTCATGCTGAATGCGTCCGTTCTCCTCGTCCTTCTCGCCGGTGTGGGGGGCTGGTTCCTGGTCGGCCGGACCCTGGATCCCGTCGAGCGCATCGCCGACATCGCCCGGGGGATCGGCGAGAGCGATCTGAGCCGCCGCATCGACGTCGACACCGACGACGAGCTGGGCCGGCTGGCCTCGACCCTGAACGGGATGATCGCCCGGCTCGAGGAGGCCTTCGTGAAGCAGCGCCGGTTCGTGGCCGACGCATCCCACGAGCTGCGGACGCCGCTGGCCGTCATCCAGGCCGAATCCTCGCTCGTGCTGGAGAAGCCGCGAGACCTGGACGAATACCAGAGGTCGCTCGAGCTCGTCGCCCAGGAAGTGGATTACATGTCCGAGATCGTCGGCAAGCTGCTCCTCCTGGCCCGGAGCGACGCCGGCTGCGAGCCGGTCAATTTCCGGCAGGTCGACGTCGCCGCTCTCCTCACCGGGCTCACCCAGGACATCGAGGCCCTGGCCCAGGAGAAGCGCCTGCGGCTCAGCTTCGGCCCGATGACCGCCGTCGAGGTCCGGGGCGACCGGGTCAAGCTGAGGCAGCTGTTCCTGAACATCCTGGACAACGCGCTCCGCTACACCCCGGAGGGCGGCACGGTCTCCGGATCGGTCGTCCGGCAGGCCGACCAGGCGGTCGTGACCATCGGGGACACCGGGATCGGCATCCCGGAGGAGCACCTGCCGTTCATCTTCGACCGGTTCTACCGGGTGGACAGGGTCAGGACGGACGGCGAGGGCGGCACGGGGCTCGGCCTGGCCATCGCCACGTCGATCGCCAAGATGCACGGCGGGACGATCGAGGTGGAGAGCCGGATCGGCGGGGGCTCGACGTTCAGGGTCCTTCTGCCGCTGGCCGGCCCCCCGGCAAAACCGCCGACGACGACCCTCCCTACTCCCTGACCCGGAAGGCTCTTCCGGCGACAGCCGCCAGGGCCGCCGCCAGGGCCGCCAGGACCCCCACCTGCACCACGATGTCGGCGAACCCTCCCTGGAAGAACGTCAGCTGGTGCAGGGCGTCCATGGCCCAGTAGGCCGGGGAGATCCTGGCCACCGCGCGGACGGCCGGAGGAACGATCTCGTTCGGCCACCAGCAGCCGCCGAGCGCGGCGAAGATGTTGGCCAGCAAGACCGACAGGCCGATGATCAGGTCCTCCTTCGTGACGATCGACCCGATGAAGACGCTGAGCGCGGCCATGGCCAGGGCGAAGACGGCGATGACCAGCAGGGCCAGAGGGACGTTCCCCAGCTTGAGCCCGAAAAAGATCTTGCCGACGACGAAGAGCATGATCGCCTGCAGGAGGCCCAGCCCCCATCGTCCGAGGAGCTTGGCCCGGAAGAGCTCGCCCGTCGAGAGCGGCGAGAAGAGCATCCGGGCGAGGACGCCCTTTTTCCGGTCCTCCATGACCGAGATGCCGCCATAGATCAGGACCATCATCATGATGAACTGGATGGTCGTGCCGGGGATGGTGTGGTCGAAGCCGCTCGGCACGACCGTGACCGTGTTCGCGGGGAACTCGCTTTTCACGCGGACGATGTCGCGGAACCCGGGCCGGGCGTCGAGGAACTTGGCGAGATCGCCCTCGCCGTAGAGGACGAGCTCGCTGATCGTCCGGGCGATGGCCTGCATGAGCCGGGTCTCGACGCGCGCGGCGGCGCTGGCCGAGGCGCCGGAGCGCTTCTTGAAGGCCAGGGCCTGGTCGCGGCGGGCTTCGATCCTGGCCGAGAAATCGGCCGGGAGGACGATGAGGCGGTTGTACTCGGCCGGCTCTTTGTCGGTCACGGTAACGGCCAGGCCCGGCGCTTCGATCTGGCCGATGAAATAGGCCCCCCAGCGCCCCTCGTCGAGGTTGACGACCGTGATCTCGGCGACGTCCGGGGTGTTGGCGTCCGCTTTGAAAAGGAGGCCGAAGATGACGATGAACAGGATCGGGAAGGCCAGGGTCCAGAAGAAGAAGATCTTGTCGCCGACCATGATCCGCAGGTCGTTGGCGGCCACGTGGAGGATGCGCCGGATGCGTCCCACGGGTCACTCCGTCGTCCGGCGCCGGAGCGCCGGGACCGCCAGGGCCAGAAGAACAAGGCCGCTCACGAGAAGGACGACCAGGCTGGCCGCGGGAAAACGGCCTTCCCGGACGAGCGCCGCTCCGTCGATGTACCAGCGGTTGGGTGTCACGATCCCGATCGCGCGAAAGGCCTTCGGCATCGCCTCGACGTTGATCATCGAGCCGCCGAAGATGCTGAACGCCAGGATGATGGGCGCGCCCAGGGCGCCAGCCTGGTTCCGGTTACGGACGAGGGCGTGGAAGAGGGCGAAGAACGCCGCCGTCCAGAAGGAGATGACGGCCGCGAGCAGAAGATAGAGGCCGAGGGGCCCCACCCGCACGCGGAAGGCCAGGGCGCCGACGCCGGCCATGACGAGGAGGACGGCCAGGCCCATGAACCAGCCGCCCGCGAGCCGGGCGCCGATGAGCTCGAGCGGCCGGAGCGGGGTCGTCGCCATGCGCCGGAGTTTGCCGTCCTCCCGGTCCGTGAGCAGATCGCGCATCAGGGTCTGGACGATGAACAGCAGGAACATGACGGCCATGCCGGGGAGGATCTCGGAGAAAAGGTGCGAGGCGGTGATCCGAGGCCGGGCCCCGGCGGCCTGGGTCTCCTCCTCCTTCAAGCGGAGAAGAAGAGGATCCAGGTATTTCGACGCGGCGGCGATCTTCTTCTGGGCCTTGCCGAGCTCGGGGGCCAGGGACTCCCAGGGCATGGCCCCGACGGGGAGGTCGATCATGGCCCGGACGCCCCGGACCTCCTCCGCGAACGCCTGGACGACGCCCGAGAGCATGACGGCCATGGTGGCCATGAACTCCTCGACGATGTCGGGCAGGAACTGCTCGGCCGGGTTCTTGACGACGAGGAGCGTCACCGGCTTGGCCTCTAGGAGGTCCAGGGTGAAGCCCTTGGGGATGACGACCATGGCCGAGGCCTTGCCTTTGGACATGCGGGCCCGGCCGTCGGCCTCTTCGGTCACGGTCGCCTGGAACATCTCCTTCATCTGGTCGACGTCGAACGAGCTCACCAGGAGCTTCGAGGCCAAGCCTTTGTCGTTATCGACGATGAGGACAGGGATGGGCGGCAGCTTGCTCCCCTCGGTTTTGGGGGCGAAGATGATCCCGATGAGGGCGGTCATTGCCAGGGGGATGGCGATGAAGATGAGGATCACGGCCGGCGCCTTGAGATGGCGGCGCACATCGTTCAGGAGGATGAGGGCGGCTCGTCGCACGGTTCAATCCCTCAGGCTGCGCCCGGTCAATTTCAGGAACACCGTCTCCAGGCCGGGCGTCTTGATCTTCAGGTCGGTCACGGCGAGCTTGCGGCGGAAGAGGAGGTCCATGATGCGCGGGATCTCCTCGGTCGCGGCCACGGCCAGATGAGCCTGGTTGTCGGACGCCGACAGCAGCTCGACCCGGCCGCCGGCCAGGCCCTGCAGGGCCTCGGAGAACGCGGCCGCGGGAAATTCCCCAGTGATCTCGACGATATCGCGCTCACCGACGATGCGGATGAGCTCGTCGAGGGTCCCCTGGGCCAGGATGCGGCCGTGGTCCATGATGGCGATCCGGGAGCAGGTCGTCTCCACCTCGGCGAGCTGATGGGTCGTGAAGACGATCGCCGTGCCGGCCGCGCCGACGCTGCGGATGATCTCGAGGATGCTGACCTTGGCCTGGACGTCGATGCCGACCGTGGGCTCGTCGAGGAGCAGCAGGTCGGGCTTGTGAAGGAGGCCGATGGCCGTGTTGAGGCGGCGCTTCATGCCGCCGGAGAAGTTCTTGACCGGTTCCTTGGCCCGGCCGGAGAGCTCCACGAGCTCGAGGATCGCGGCGGCCCGGCGCTTCAGCTCGGCCCGGGGCACATCGTACAGCCCGCCCCAGAAGAGCAGATTGTCCATGGCGTTGAGCTCGTCGTAGAAGGCCATGTCCTGGGGAACGATGCCGAGGCGGTTCTTCAGGCCCCGGTCGGCGAAGAGGTTGCGCCCGTCGAAGGTGACCGTCCCGGTGAAGTCCCGGAGCGTCCCGGCCAGGATCGAGATGAGCGTCGTCTTGCCGGCGCCGTTCGGCCCGAGCAGGCCCAGGACCTCGCCCTTCTTCAGGTCCAGGGAGAACCGGTCCAGGGCCAGGACGTCGCCATAGGATTTGGTCAGGTTCCTGATCTCGAGCATGATCCTCTCCCTCAACTGGGGGAATCTTACCATATCCGAGCCGGAGCGAGCCAAAAGGCCGAGGGGCGCTGACGGCGCAATCGCCCGGAGCGCTATTTCCTCGGAAAGACCGTTTCTCCGGAGGGATCGACCTGCTTGAGGCCCTTGACGACGCCGTTCTCGAGCGTGAATTCGAAGATCACGTCGGAGAAGTCCTTGATCCGGAACTTGAGCCCCTTGTACGGGATGAGCTTCTCGTCGCCCTGGCCCGCGAACCGCAGGTAGAGCCCGCCGTCCTCCTTGAGTACGACCTCGAACTTGATCCCGACCGGTGTTTCGTAGGTTCCGGCCAGCTTGGCGAGAAGCCCGGCGTCGAGCGCCGCCGGCTTGCGGACGAAGACGGCTTCAGCCTCGTCGAGCGAGGTCACGGCCTTGTCCACGTCGCCCTGGGGGTTCGTCAGGAAGTTGATCGACGTCTTGCCGTATTGCTCGTCGTCGGGCGTGTCAAAACGGTCATAGTGGAAGTGGTCGAGCGGCAGGACGATCTTGTGGAAGTCCAGCTCGAGCCCTCCGCCCTTCAAATTGACCTTAAGGAGGCCGTAGGCGGGATGCTCGTATTCGCCGGCGAAGTCGGCGATGGCGTGGGAGGGCTTGGTGTCCGGGACACGTTCGCCGCCGGCCTTGGCTCGGGCCTCGGTCCCCGCCTTCTTGGCCTTCAGGCGCGTCTCGAGCATGCGGGCGCTCCAGGGCGTCTGGTCCATGCCCAGGAGACGCTCGTAAACGTTGTAGCTGACGATGTTATACAGCCCGGAGCAGTGGTCGCCGATCACGAAAACGATGACGCCAATCCCCTCCTTGGGCATGTAGGAGACCTGGGAGTGGAAGCCCGGCAGGTCGCCCCCGTGATAGGCGATGAGGCGGCCCCGGTAGGACGCCGTCCAGCGGCCCATCCCGTAGGCGGAGTTCAGCATCTCCCAGAAGCCGCGCGTCTCGGCGGCCGTGTTCGGGAGGGCGATGGCCGGGGCCAGTGTGGCCTTGAGGACGTCCGCCGGGATGACCGGCCGGCCCTCGAACCGGCCCTGGTTCATCAAGGCGATGAGCCAGTGCGACATGTCCTCGATGTTGGAGACGATCGCGCCGCAAGGGGCCACTCCGCCGATGTCCTCGTAGTAGGGGATCTGATAGAGCTCGAACGAGTCCCGCTTTTCGGTGAACGGGACGCCGGGCTCGGGCTGCTTGAGCATGTCCGCGATCGAGAAGCTGGTGCTCGCCATCTTCAGGGGAGCGAAAATGCGCTCCCGGACGAAATCCTCCCAGGTCTTGCCCGATTGCAGCTCGATCAGGTAGCCCACAGCCGCGTACATGAGGTTGTTGTAGAGGAAGGTCTGGCGGAGGGCCTCGCTCGGCTCCAGGAACTTGATCCGGTCGAAGAGCTCCTTGCGCGAAAAATCGGACTTGTACCAGATCGTATCGTGACGGGTGATGCCCGTCCTGTGGGCCAGCATGTCCCGGAGCGTGACCGTATTGTTGAGGAGGTCGTTGTGGAAGGTGATGGCCGGGACGGATTCCCGGACCGGCTTGTCCCAGGTCAGCTTCCCCTCGTCGACCAGCAGCCCGGCCGCGACGGCCGTGAAGAGCTTGGTGTTGGAGGCGATCTGGTGGAGCGTCGTCGGGGTGTAAGGGATCTTCTGGCCGTAATCGCGGTAGCCGTATCCCTTGGCGAAGACGAGCTTGTCGCCGGCGACGACGCCAACGCCGATCCCCGGGGCGTTCCAGTCCTTGAGGATCTTGGTCATGTAGGCGTCGAAGCCGATGAGCTTCTTGGCCATGTCCTTATCCGCTCCCTGGGCCAGGAGGCCCGGCGCGGCCGCTAGGAGCCCCAGGCCCGCGAGGAACAGGACGGCCAGAACCATAGAATTCGACCTTCGAACGGATTTCATGATCCCTCCTTGTCTCGGGCTGCCGTTAAGTCCGGCACTGACGATCTCGGGGGGGATGATAGCGCCAGTCCGGGGCGCCGGTCAAGTGCGCGGGGAAGGCCAAGGCGGATTCCAATATCCGTCCCGTGGCCCGACAAAATCAAGGGTAGAAACGGAAATGAGAACGGGTCCGGCCAGAAGCGTCCTCTGCCTCCTTGCGGTTGCCGCGGTACTATCCGCAGGGTGCCGGCAGGCTGTCCGGACGGCCCCGCCGGCCGAGCGGATCGGCCCCGCCGGCGGGGCGGCTCCCGCCTCTCCGGCCGACGCGCCTCTGGCCCGTCTGGGTTACTCCGTTCAAGCGGGGGCCTTCGCCGTATATGACAATGCCCGGGCCTTGGCCGGGGCGCTGACGGCCGCGGGTCTGGACGCCTTCTTTTTCCATGCCGGGTCCGGCATCTTCAAGGTCCGTTTCGGGGACTTCCCCTCCCGGGACGCCGCCATCGCCGAGGCCCGGAAGCTCAAGACGAAAGGGCTCATCGGCGAGTATTTCATCGTCGGCCCCGCCGATTACGCCCTCGTTAAACCCCGGCCTTCGGAGCCCGCCGTCGCCAAACCAGGGACACCGGCAACGGATCTCCGCGAGAAGCTCGTGGCCACGGCGGAGAGCTTCATCGGGGTGGACTACGCCTGGGGCGGAACGACGATCCGCTCGGGTTTCGATTGCAGCGGACTGGTCCTCGCGGTCTACCGGCTGAACGGCCTGGCCATGCCCAGGTCCGTCCGGGACCAATTCAGGGCCGGAACCGCGGTCGCCGGGGAACGCCTGATGAAGGGCGATCTCGTCTTCTTCACCGCGTCGCCGGGCGGCGAGCTCAGCCACGTCGGGATCTACATCGGGGACGGCGCTTTCATCCATGCCCCGGGAAGCGGCAAGAACGTCAGGCGGGAATCCCTCGAGAGCGGATATTTCAAGTCCAGGTTCTCCGGAGCCCGGGCCTATCTATAAAGGCGCCCGCTTGCCCCCCTCTTGACGGCGTTTCCCGCCGCGGTTTGACCGGGCCTTCCCCGCCGGGGATAATAGGCCCCCATGGACGTTCTGGCCATCCGCCAAGCCTCGGAGAACAACCTCCGGGCGATCGACGTCGACATCCCGCACGGCCGGATGACTGTCGTCACCGGCGTTTCGGGCTCGGGCAAGTCCTCGCTCGTTTTCGACGTCGTCTTCCGGGAGGCCCAGCGCCGCTACCTCGAGACGTTCTCGTCCTACGCCCGCCAGTTCATGGGCAAGCTCCGGCGGCCCGAGGTGGGGCATATCAGCGGTCTCTCCCCCGCCGTGGCTGTCGGTCAGAGGACCTCAACTCCCGGCCCCCGGTCCACGGTCGGGACGCTGACCGAGATCCACGACGACCTCCGCCTCCTCTTCGCCCGGCTGGGAAGCTCGCCCGACGGGCTGCGCCTGGCGCGGCGGATGTTCTCGTTCAATTCCGACGAAGGGGCCTGCCCGGCCTGCCGGGGGCTGGGCGTCGAGGACCGGATCGATCCCGGGCTTCTCGTCGCCGACCCGGCTCGGACCCTGCGTCAGGGCGCCCTGGCCCTGACGACGCCGAACGGCTACATCATTTACTCCCAGGTGACCATGGAGGTCCTCGACGAGGTCTGCCGGGCCCACGGCTTCTCGGTCGACATCCCCTGGCAAGACCTGACCGACGCCCAGCGGGCCGTGGTCCTCGACGGGAGCGATCGCCTTCTCATCCGCTACGGCAAGCACCCCCTCGAATCGCGGCTCCGCTGGAAGGGCATCGTCGCCAAGCCCCGCGAGGAGGGCTATTACAAAGGGATCCTGCCGGTCATGGAGACGATCCTCCAGACCAAGAGGAACGACAACATCCTCCGCTTCGCCCGGACCCTCCCTTGCCGCGCCTGCGGCGGGCGCCGCCTCCGGCCCGAGTCCCTCCGGGTCACCGTCGCGGGCAGGTCCATCTCCGGCCTCAGCGCGATGACCGTACACGGCCTGGCCGAAGATCTCAGGCGGATGGAGTTCGATCCCTCCGGCCGGGCCGCGGGCCAGGCCGTCCGCGCCTCCCTTCTCGAAAAGGCGGACCTGCTCGAACGGCTCGGGCTCGGGTACCTTCGCCTCGACCGCGCCGCGGACACGCTCGCCGGGGGCGAGATCCAGCGCATCCGCCTGGCCGCGCAGGCCCGCAACGGACTGAGGGGCATCCTCTTCGTTCTCGATGAGCCGACGGCCGGGCTCCACCCGGCCGACACGGCCCGCCTGCTCGAGCTCGTCGGCGAGCTCCGCGACAACGGCAATACCGTCCTCATCGTCGAGCACGACGAGGACGTCATGCGCGCGGCCGACCATCTCATCGACCTCGGGCCGGGCCCGGGGGAGGCCGGAGGCCGCGTCCTTTATCAAGGCCCGGCAGCCGGCATCGCCGTCTTGCCGCGGGGCCTGAGCCCGACCCGCGACTTCCTGGCCGGCGACCGCGCGCCTGCGATCCGCTCCGCGGGGCGCCCCGGAACAGGGCGCCTCCTCGTCAAAGGGGCCCGCCTTCATAACCTCCGGAATGCCGACGTCGAATTCCGTCTCGGCGCCCTGAACGTCGTGACGGGCGTATCGGGCGCCGGCAAATCCACGCTGGTCCGTCTCGTCCTGGCCGAACGGCTCCGGGCCGGACGGCTCGGCCCGGGACCGGATGCCGAGGGGATCGCGATCGAAGGCGCCGTGGGCCGGGTCGTCGAGGTCGACCAATCCCCCATCGGCCGGACGCCCCGCTCGAACCCGGCGACCTACACCAGGATCTCCGACCGGATCCGCGACCTCTTCGCCGCCCTGCCGGAGGCGCGGGAGAAAGGCTTCGGCAAGGGCCGGTTCTCGTTCAATGTGGCCGGCGGCCGGTGCGAGACCTGCCAGGGCGCCGGGCTCCTCCAGATCGGCATGCATTTCCTCGGCGATGTCGATGTCGTCTGCCCCGCCTGCGAAGGCCGCCGCTTCAATGACGCGACGCTCGCGGTGCTGGACAGGGGCCGGACGATCCACGATGTCCTGGAGATGAGCGTCGAGGAGGCCTCGGCGTTCTATGCCGGGTCCCCGCGCCTCGCGGCCGATCTCGCGGTCTTGAAGCGCCTCGGCCTGGGTTACCTCAAGCTCGGACAGAGCGCGGCGACCCTTTCGGGCGGCGAAGCCCAGCGAGTCAAGCTCGCATCGGAGATAAGAAAGGCCGCGGCCGGCCCGACGCTCTACATCCTCGAGGAGCCGACGACGGGCCTCCACCGGGCGGACATCGACAACCTCCTCGCGGCGTTCCAGGGGCTCGTGAGGCTCGGCCGGACCGTCATCGCCATTGAACACCACACCGACGTCATCCGGGCCGCCGACCGGGTCGTGGACCTCGGGCCGGGGAGCGGCGAGGACGGTGGCCGCGTCGTCGCCTGCGGAACGCCCGAAGAGATCGCGGCCTGCGCGGACTCCCTGACGGGGCGGGCCCTTCGGGGAGAGTCCCCGGCCGCCGCGAAGACCGCGGCTCCCGGCCGTCCCGCCCGCGCGCCCGGCGGCCCCATCGTTCTCGAGGGCGTTTCGACGCACAACCTCAAAGGGATCGACGTCCGCATTCCGTTCCGCAAATTCACGGCCGTCTGCGGACCGTCCGGCGGCGGAAAATCGTCGCTCGTCTTCGATACGCTCTTCGCCGCGGCCCGGCAGAGGTACATCGAGAGCTTCTCGGCCTACGTCCGGGCCCTCCTCGACAAAGGCGGACGGGCGGATCTCGCGGCGGCCCGGGGCCTCACGCCGCCGGTCGCCGTCGCCCGGTCCTCGTCGGTCCCGAGTCCCCGCTCGACCGTCGGGACCTTGACCGAGATCCACGATTACTACCGGCTGCTTTATTCGCGGGCCGGCTCCGCTCCGCCGGAGGTCCGCGGGCATCCTCTCACGGCCTCGATGTTCTCTTTCAACCACGAGCAAGGCGCCTGCCCGGCCTGCAAGGGCCTTGGCACGGTGACGGTGACGGATCCCGAGCGCCTGATCTCCGGCCCGAAGAGATCACTCCTCGCCGGGGCGATGGACGGGACGAAGACAGGGCGGTTCTACGGCGATCCCCACGGCCAGTTCGTCGCCGCGCTCGAGGCGGCCGGGGCCGCGGCCGGGATGGACTTCTCCAAGCCCTACGAGGATCTCTCCCCGGCCGAACGGGACGTAGCTCTCCATGGCACCGGCGACCGCGTCTACGACATCGTCTGGTCCTACAAGCGCGGCAACAGGGCCGGACATTTCAAGTTCCGCGGGCCGTGGCATGGCTTCGCCGCCCTCGTCGCCGGGGAATACAGGCGCAAGCACGCCGATCACCGCGGCGAAGCCCTGCGGGTGCTGATGAGGGACGACCCGTGCCCCGGCTGCGGCGGGAAGCGGCTGAAGCCCGCGTCTCTCGCCGTGACCTACCGGGGACTCGACATCGCCGGCCTCTCCTCGCTCACCGTGGCCGGGACGATCGCCTTCTTCGAGGACGCGCCCAGAGCCGCGCCGGCGGACGCGAGGACACAGGCCGTCACGGAGGCTGTCCGCGGCGAGATCCTGCGCCGCCTCCGCCTCATTCGCGATGTCGGCCTGGGCTACCTCGGTCTCGACCGCGCCTCGGCCACCCTGTCGGGTGGCGAGGCCCAGCGGCTGCGGCTAGCCGGGCTCCTCGGCGTCAAGCTCACCGGCGTCACCTTCGTTCTGGACGAGCCGACGCTCGGCCTCCATCCGCGCGATACCGGCAAGCTCGTCGACCTCATCAGGGGGCTCGCGGCCGAAGGCAACACCGTCGTCGCCGTCGAGCACGACCTCGACGTCATCCGGGCCGCCGATCACATTATCGATATCGGGCCGGGCGCGGGGCAAGCGGGCGGCCGGATCGTCGCCGAAGGTTCGCCGGACAAGATCGAGAGCGCCGCCGGTTCGGTGACCGGGCCCTACCTCGCCGGCCTCGTCAAGCGCCCCGGCCCGTTGCCGGGGCCGCCGGGGCCGCCCGTGGAGATCGCCGGGGCCCGGGCGAACAACCTTCGATCCGTCGGCGTCGCTTTCCCCACGGGTGTCCTGACGGCCGTGACCGGGGTATCCGGGAGCGGAAAAACGAGTCTCGTCTTCGACGTTATCCTGGCCTCATCCGAAGCCGGGCGCCCGGTCGCCTGTGACGCGCTCCGCGGGCTCGATCGCTTTTCCAGGGTCGTGGCGGTCGGGACCGAGGCCCCGGCCGAGAGCGCAGCGTCGATCCCTCTCACCTATCTGGGGCTTTTCGACGGCCTCCGGAATCTCTTCGCCTTGTCGGACGAAGCCCGGGCCCGGGGCTTCAAGAAGGCCCACTTCTCGTTCCTGACGCCCGAGGGCCGCTGCGAGACGTGCGGCGGGACCGGCCGGAAGACGGTCAGCCTGGATCATCTCGCCGACGTCTCCGGACCGTGCCCAACCTGCCGCGGCGCTCGCTTCCGCCGCGCCGTCCTCGACGTCCGCGTCGCCGGCCGGACGATCGCGGAGGTCCTCGATCTGACCGCGGCCGAGGGCGCGGCCGCCTTCTCCGGGTGGCCCAAGTTCGCCGCCGGCCTCTCGCTCCTGGCGGAGATCGGACTCGACTACATGCGGCTCGGCCAGCCCCTCGACACCCTCTCCGGCGGAGAAAGACAGCGCCTGAAGCTCGCTTCGGAATTGATGGATCCGCCGCCCGGCCGCGTCCTCTATCTTTTCGACGAGCCCACGACGGGGCTTCACCCCTCGGACGTCGACCGGCTGCTCGGCCTCTTCGGGAAGATCCTGGCCGCGGGGCACACGATCGTCGCGGTCGAGCACGATCTCGACCTCATCTCGCGGGCCGGGCACGTCATCGATCTCGGTCCGGAGGGAGGCGGCGACGGAGGGGCGCTCGTCGTCCAGGGAACGCCGGAAGCGGTCAGGTCCTGCGGGACGTCCCATACTGGCGCCGCGCTCAGGCGGTATATCGAGCGCGGTCTCAGTCCGCGTCCTTGACGCAGCGGAAGCCGACTGTGGCCGCGCGGTCGAGGCCCGGGGCGATGAGCAGATGGATCTGGACGCGGTCCACGGCGAGCGGCCCGCTCTTGACGTACCAGACGCTCTTCTCGGGGGCGTAGAAGCTGCCGCCGCGGATGATGCCATAGCGGTAGACGCCGTTGTCGTAGACGTCGTCCATGACCTGCCAGACGTTGCCGACCATGTCCAGGACCCCGAAGGGACTCGCGCCCTTGGGATGGGCCGTGACCCGGGTCGTCCGGTTGAGCTTGACGTTGCACCTCCCGGGCTCCATCTTCTCCCCCCAGGGATAGGGGCGCCCGTCCGTGCCCTGGGCCGCATACTGCCATTCCGGCTCGGTCGGCAGGCGCTTCGCCGCCCACTTCGCGTAGGCCCGGGCGTCGTCGAGCGAGATCCAGACGACGGGGTGATCGCCCTGTCCGGCCGGCGGCTGGCCGCCCACCCAGTGCTTCAGGAAGTTCGACCGGTCGGGGGGTGCGTAGCCGGTCGCGTCGAGGAAGACCATGAAGGCCGCGTTCGTGACCGGCGTGCGGTCCATGAAGAACCGGCGCATCTCGAGGGTTCGCGGCCTCTTCGTATCCGGATACGGGATGATGGGATTCGCGTCGTCGGGGTTGCCGGCCGTCTTGAAGACGAAGGCCCCGGCCGGGATCTCGACCATGCCGGCCGGAGCTTTCGGGGCGGGCGTGGTCCGCTCGACCCGGGTGATGAGACGCGGGTAGGCCAGCGGCAGACGGACGACGCGCTCGTCAAGGATCTCGCCCCGCCCGTCGAAGAGCTGGACGACGAACTTCTCCTCGCGGAAGCCGAAGTGCTCATGGAGGGCGATCGTTCGCCGCTCCGTCCCGAATGAGGCCGGCTCCTCCGCGTAGGAAGGGTTCCCGGCCGTGATGGCGATCCGGCTCCCGGCCGGCGCGCCGGGCGCCTCGAAGGTCACGATCTCCCCATCGGCCGCGACGCGGAGGAGCTCGGGCAGGAGGGCTGGACAGTCGACGTTCCCCTCCAGGCGCGTCCCCAGCCGGGAGGCGTCGAACGCGGCGACATCCACGCCCGCGTAGCTCTTGCCGTCCCGCGCGACCGGCTCGAGCTCCTCGTGGTTCCACAAGCTGACGATGTGCGCGCCCTTGGGGACGTCGATCTCGACGAGCGGGCCCTTGTAGCCTTCGGGCCTCAGGCTGTAGACCGTCCAGACGGTCTTCGCGCCGTCGCGCCAGCAGTTGGCCCAGAGCCCGTCCTCGGCGGTCGGCACGAGGGGCTCCCACCCCGGATCGAGGAAGGCCGTCGAATTCTCGCGCAGGATCCTGGTCGTCCGGCCCAGGTAGGCCAGCTCTTCCGCGATCCAGTCGGGCCGGCCCGGGCGCATCGTGTTGATCTCCGAGCCGTAGCCGTTGAAGAGAGCCACCGCGGACTCGCGGTGCAACGGCCCCTCGGCCAGCTGAAGGACGCGAAAGATGGCGAAGTCCGGCTTCATATACTTGTTCAGGTTCAAAGGCGGCGGCATGTAAAGCGCATCGTGGACGCGGCCCGAGACGATGCCGGGCATGTCCCGGGGCACGGCCATGCCCTCGCTGTACATGATGATCCCGGGCTTGACCCGGTCGGCCGCGGCCTGGAACTCGCGGCTCGATTCGCCGCGGGTATCGAGGACGACACCGTCGGCGTCGAGCGTCCGGAGCATGGCTTCCATACCGGCGATATGGTCCTCGTGGCGCGTGCTCTCGTCCCACGGATTGTAGGAGATGAAGTATTTCTTGCCGAGCTTGTGGGCCAGGCCGACCTGGCGGCGGAGCTCCTCGAGCCCGCCGGGCAGCTCCCGGTACATGTCCCACTGGTTCCGCGCGTCGAGCCCGAGCCGCGGCCAGGTCGGCCAGATGGTGAAGATGTCGATGGGGCCAAGGGACTTGTCCCAGGCCGTGAGCGTTTCGTCGAACGTCGTGCGGCCGGTCTCGCCGTCGTAGTAGGTCCGGTCCCAGGCGAATTGGAGGACCATCAGATAGGCCCGTCGGACCCAGGCGAGGTCGGCCCGCTCGAACAGAGCGTCATCGAACGTCTCGAGGTCGTAGAGATAGCGCTCGCGGAACATGATCTCGAGCCCGCGGCGCCAGCCGGGCCGATGGGCTTCGAGATAGAGCGCGTATTCGACCGAGCCTCCCGGCCCGAGCGTCGAGGCCCAACGGGTGCGCTCGGCCTTTTCGGTCTTGGTCCGGCGGGCGATCGCTGTCAGGGACATATTGCCGGAGACATCGACTGAACAGAGGCCTAGGTGCCAAGCGTTGTCTGGCAGAACGACCCCGACCGGCCTGAGCCCGGGACGGAAAAGCTGGCTCCGGTCGAGAGTATGAGGATCGACGTTCGGCAGGCCGGCCGTGATGTAGGTCCGGTCGCCGCCTTGGCCGAGAGGAACGAGGTTCTCGAGCGTGATCTTGGCCTTGCCCTCATTCCGGAAGATGACTTTGAGCTTCGCTCCGGGCGTGAATCCCGCCTCGGGGGAGACGGAGAAGGTCATCCCTGCGGGAAGCTCCGCTGCGGTCATGAGCCGCCCGTCGACGATCAAGGAGAAAAGCGGCAGCCGCGCGGCCAGGGCGACCTGGGAACCGTCCGCGAGCGCGAGGCCCGTGACGGACGTCTCGGCGCCTCGCGGCCCGGCGAGCGCGACCGCCCGCAAACCGGCCGGCTCCGCGGCGGCGGCCCCGGCGGCAAGGAACGCGACGAGGATCCCGAATCCGATGATCTTGCGAGCGTCCATGGCGAACCATCCTCCCCCGACGGCGGGCCTTCAAAAACAGCCCGGGCCCGTTTTCAAACCCGGTCCGAAGTCTTGGATCGGGACCTCCGGATCCCAGCCGCGAAGAGGCCGAGGAAGAAACCCACCAGCAGGGTCAGCGGCAGGAGGATCATTTGAGAGATGCCGATCCTCCAGAAATAGATCCTGTAGCTAACCTCTCCCGGGTTCTGGATGAAGACGATCGCGATCAGGATCAGGAGAATGACACTCAAGACGATTTTCTTTGTCATAACAGCCTCCTTCCGTACGGCCCCGGCCTCATTCCCCGGCCGGCAGGAGGCGGTCCTTGTCGAGGTCCGACCTCCCGAAGATGCCCAGGACACCCTTGATCCCCACGCTCATGACGATGTTGATGAAGAAGGACAGAAAGGCGAGGGCGAGCAGGCCGCCGCAGAGCGCGGCCAGGATCATGTAGACCTCGAATTCGCTGTTCGCGTAGATCGTCCGGCGCAGCATGCCTTTCAATCCGGCCATGCCCATGAAGGCGCCCATGCCGATGCCGCCGACGAGGTGGGCCCAGAAGTGGACGTTGGCCAGCTTCTGGCTGTAAAGCTTGGCCCCGTTGGTCAGGATGGGGAACAGGATGTAGATGGCCGCGTAGAGGGTCATGGTCAGCCCGACGAGGATCGCCACGTGGACGTGGGGGCCGATGACCCACTGGGTGTTGTGGAGGATGCGGTTCAGCCCGACGTCGGCCTGGATGATTCCGGCCGGGACGCCGAGCCCGAACCCGAGCAGGCCGCCGAGCAGGAACTTCAGCTCGTTCGACATCTTCAGCGGCCGGGCGCTCCACAGGGTGGCCAGGGTGATGAAGAAAGCCAGGCCCTGGGTGATGAGCTCGAAGGCCGTCACCATCTCCCCGGAGACGACCTTGAGGATGGCCGGCTGGGCCTGGTCCGAGAGGAGGTGATGCGACCAGACCGTCCAGGAGACGACGAGCTCGACGAGCAGGGCGGCCCGGGCGATGTTCTCCATGAACAGCTTCTTGCCCGTGATCAGCGTGGCCAGCAGGTACCACGTCCCGGCGACGAAGATGAGGACGAGGCCGTCGGCGATGAGGTCGAGGCCCCACCAGTACCAGTTCTTGTAGAGCAGCGCGTCGATGGCCGTGTCCTTGAGGCTCCCCCCGAGCAGCGCGGCGACCATATAGACGAGGATGAGGACCCCGGTGAAGAGGATGATCCCGGAGTTCAAGGCCAGGTCCACCGAACCGCGGGCCACAGCCGCCACCGGCACGGGGACCAGGTGCTCGGTCTTCTTTCTCCGGAAGAAGTTCTTGATGGCCGTCAGCCCGAGGGCCGAGCCCAGGAGGGCCCCGGCCGGCTGCTTGTCCCAGCCCTTGGGAGTGTAGGTGATGGTCTTGAAGATGTTGACGACGAAGAAGACCGTCCCGAGCATGACCAGGGCGATGCCCAGGATGAAAAACGAGCCGCCCACGGGGCCGAACTGGCTGAAGTCGGCCGGCAGCGGCCAGTAGAGCGTGTAGAGAGGGGCATAGTGGGAGAGGAATCCCGCTGTCCAGAAGAGGAGCGTGCCGCCGGCGACGAGCCAGAAGGTCCACAGGGCGAGCTTGTAGTTCCAGAGCGGCTTCTTCATGAGGAACGGCACCAGGAACAGGAATGCCCCGAAGACGATCGAGTACGACGACCCGAAGATGCCGACGAGCGGGTGGGCCGTCATCATGGCAAAGAACTGGTCCGTCGAGATGAACGGGACCTGCTGGACCTCGAAGATGCGCATGAGCATGCCTTCGATCAGGGCGAAGGCGTAATAGACGAGGCCGACGACGACGAATCTCAGGGTCAGCTTTTGCATGGGCGTCAGGGTCTTCGGCTTGAACAGGCCCTGATCTCCGTTGAGCAGTGTCGCGGTGAAGCTCATGGTCTCCCCCTCACTTCACTTCGAGGACTTCGAGGACGTCGGCCATCGTCATGCCGACCCCCTTGGGACCGGAATATTCGGTCGAGCGGATGCTGTAGAGCCCGGGCTTGTCGAACTGCCAGATGACGTCGTTCCTGTGCCCGGGGACGACCTGCATCTGGAAGACCATGGAGTGATCGGGCCGGAAGACGCCGAAGCCGTAGGTCAAGTCGTCCGAGGCGACCTCGAACCGGACCTTCTCCCCCGCATTGATGACGAGACGGGCGGCCGGAAGGTGGAACTCGTGGTTCGCGACGCGGATCTCGAAGACCCGGTCCACCTCGACGGAATCCCGGTGCAGGTCGGGCTCGGCCCAGGGGATGGTCTTCAGTGTGATGAGGTGAAGCGACATGCCGAGGACGGCCAACACGGCGACGAAAGCGAAGAACAGGGCCGGTTTGACCCCGCCTCCCTTGCCCGGCTTCGTCAGGCGCCAGCCGACCCAGCCGACGACGAGGATGATGGCGATGGCGTAGAGCGTGTACGCCAAGGTTTGACCCCAGAGGACGACGGTTGAATCGACCATAGGTTGCGGCCTCCTTCCCGGGAGGCATGATAGCGTTGACCCGGGGCCCGGTCAAGAACTCAAATGACGGCTCGGCCCTATCCGAGGACGCCTCCTTCGCGGCTTCGTTCGGGATATCGACCCTTGCCCCCGCGCCCCGGAAACCTCCGTATACGGTTTCCCCCGCCTCTGGCGGGTCCCCCATCCCTCACGGGGGCCTTGGGTCGACATCCCTCGCCGCCGCACGGCGGCGACCGAATGCTTCGAGGTCAGCGCTTGGGTCTTCTGGCGGGCCTCAGATCGAGGTCGTGGAAATCGAAGCTGAAATCGGTCTCCGGCGATACCGCCTCCATCTTGGCCCGCTCGACGGAGCCGTCGGGATTCAGGGCAAAGGTGACGTAAGCGTCGGCCCGGAGCTCCCGGTCCCGCCAGCGGACGATGAAGGTGTCGTGCTGCCAGTGCTCCATGTCGCCGACGAGCGCGGGCGTCCGGGTGAAGCGC
>Ga0105107_10000850_pt1 | contig 19842 bp, 22 predicted proteins | sample PPLLaktember2015_6_FD_79335 | JGI IMG/M metagenome (GOLD analysis project Ga0105107, IMG submission 79335) | Freshwater sediment microbial communities from Prairie Pothole Lake near Jamestown, North Dakota, USA - PPLs Lake P8 Core (1) Depth... | ecosystem: Environmental > Aquatic > Freshwater >... | reverse complement strand
GGACAAGGAATTGATCGAGCGCGTGCAGGCCGGCATGGCGTCGTCCAGCTACACGGTCGGCCCGCTCGGCGAGGGCGAGGTGTGCCTGCGCAGCTTCGGCCGGCGCATGCGCGCGCTGTTCCCCGAGGCTCGCGAGGGCGCGCGGCCGCCGAAGGGCTGGAGCATCAACCGCAAGGCGCCGCGGCCACAGTGAGCGGCGCAGCCCGCAAGCCCCGCTACGAGCGCCAGGTCGCAAGCGACCGGCGCGAGGCGCTGGTGGATGCGGCGATCGAGAGCCTGAAGCGCTACGGTTACGAAGGCCTGTCGGTTCGCCGCATCGCGGCCGAGGCCGGCGTCTCCATCGGCCTCATCAACCACCACTTCCCGAACAAGGACACGCTGGTCGCCGAGAGCTACCGGGCGTTCGGCCGACGTCTCGCCGCGACCTTCGAGGCGGCGGTCGCGGCCGCGGGCCCGGACCCGCGCGCGCGCCTGCGCGCCTACCTCGACGCGTTCTTCTCGGGCCCGAACCTCAACCCGCAGGTGCTGACGGCCTGGGTCGTGTACTGGAGCCTCGTGCAGGTGTCGCCGGAGATGAAAGCCGTGCGCGACGAGGAGGGCAAGGGCTACAGCGAGGTGCTCGGGCAGCTCCTGTCCGATCTCGCGAAGTCACGCGGCGGCATGACCGTGGACCTCGGCCTGGCCGTCACCGGCCTCACCGCGCTGCTCGACGGCCTGTGGCTGCAGCTCTGCCTCGATCCCGCGAGCATCCGCCCGAAGGATGCCGCCGCACTTTGCGACGAATGGGTTGACCGCCTGATCGGCGTCAAAACAGCCCGGTAATCTTTCCGTCGTCCGAGACGTCGATGTTGTTGGCCGCCGGGGTCGCCGGCAGGCCCGGCATCGTCATGATGTCGCCGCAGATCATCACGATGAACTCCGCGCCGGCCGCGAGGCGCACCTCGCGGATGTTCACCACGTGTCCGTGCGGCGCGCCGCGCAGCTTCGGGTCGGTCGAGAATGAGTACTGCGTCTTCGCCACGCAGACCGGGTAGTGGCCGTAGCCCGATTGCTGGAGCTGCTTGATCTGGGAACGGACCTTGCTGTCGGCCGTGATCTCGGCTGCGCCGTAGATCTTGGTCGCAACGGCCTTCATCTTGTCCCAGAGCGTGTCCTTGTCCTCGTACACGAACTTGAAATAGTTCGCGTGGTTGCACAGTTCGACTACTTCCTTCGCGACATCGACCGCGCCCTTGCCGCCGTCGGCATAGTGCCTGGCAACGATGACCTTCACGCCGTGGTGCGTCGCGCGTTCCTGCAGCCAGTTGAGCTCGGCCTCGCTGTCCTCGGCGCGGTGATTGATCGCGACCAGGCAGGGCAGGCCGAAGACGTCCCGCACGTTGTCGATGTGGCGGTCAAGGTTCGCGATGCCGGCCTGGAGTGCCTTCAGGTTCTCCTTGCCGAGATCCGCGACTTCCACCCCGCCGTGGTACTTGATCGCGCGAACCGTGGCGACGATCACCGCTGCATCCGGCTTCAGTCCAGCCTTGCGGCACTTGATGTCCACGAATTTTTCGGCGCCGAGGTCGGCGCCAAAGCCGCCTTCCGTGACGACGTAATCGGCGAGCTTGAGCGCCGACTTGGTCGCCATGACCGAGTTGCAGCCGTGCGCGATGTTCGCGAACGGGCCGCCGTGGATGAAGGCCGGGTTGTTCTCGAGCGTCTGAACCAGGTTCGGGGCGAGCGCGTCCTTCAGCAGCGCCGCCATGGCACCCGCCGCCTTGACGTCGCGCGCGTGTATCGGCTTCTGGTCGCGCGTGTAGCCGACCACGATCTTGCCAAGGCGCTCCTTGAGGTCCTTCAGGCTCGTCGAGAGACAGAAGATCGCCATGACCTCGGAGGCGACGACGATGTCGAAGCCGTCCTGGCGCGGAAAGCCGTTGCCCGGGCCGCCGAGGCCGACCGTGATGTCGCGTAGTGCGCGGTCATTGCAGTCCACGACGCGGCGCCAGGTGATTCGGCGCACGTCGAAGCCGCAGGCGTTGCCGTGGTGGATGTGGTTGTCGATCATCGCCGCAAGCAGGTTGTTCGCAAGCGCGATCGCCGAGAAGTCGCCGGTGAAGTGGAGGTTGATGTCCTCCATCGGCACGACCTGGGCGTAGCCGCCGCCCGCCGCGCCGCCCTTCATGCCGAATACCGGGCCGAGCGCCGGCTCGCGCAGGCAGATCATCGCCTTCTTGCCGATGCGGTTCAGCGCATCGCCGAGGCCGACCGTCATCGTCGTCTTGCCCTCGCCCGCCGGGGTGGGGGAGATGGCGGTGACGAGGATCAGCTTGCCGTTCTTCTTGCTGGACTCGAGCTGCGTGCAGTAGTCGAGCGAGACCTTGGCCTTGTAATGGCCGAAAGGGGAGAGGTGTTCCTCAGGGATGCCGAGCCGCTCCTTCGCGAGCGGTACGATCGGCTTCATCCTGGCTTGCTGGGCGATCTCGATATTGCTGAGGCTTCCCTTCGACGGCGGCATGTTTTCTTGTCCCGGCTTGAAAAAAAGAGTGCGTAGGATGCCTGCAAGGCGACGCATTTGCCATTTCCGCGGCGGGACTGGCAATCAACCGGCGCTGAGCCTGGCGCGCCTGACGCTACACCTGATTCATATGAGTCGGGACAAGGACTTAGACCAGGGGTGGATGTTATGCAGAAGGAAATGACGTAAAAGGTGACGTCAGATTTCAGACCCAAGTGCAGTTAGACGGCGACGAACGTATGCGGCCGGCCCTTGAACGCGCAGCACAAACTGGAGACGTCAGTGCCGTCGAGGCCGAACTGAACGGCGGCGCTGACGTTGATTCGCTTGACGCGCACGGCCAGACAGCACTCATGCTCGCCGCCCACAAGGGCCATCTGGATGTGGTGGAGCACCTGGTGGGCCGCGGCACCGATCTCAATGTTCGCGCGAAATTTGGCCTTTCAGCTTTGATGCTGGCGATTGTGGCTGGCCATGAAACTGTTGCATGTGCGCTCGTACGTGCAGGTGCCAATCTGACAACCCTCGGCACCGGTGCTCCAGGCTTTGCGGAGAAGAGCGCGTATGATCTTGCCAAGGAGCAGGGAATGGCGGCGCTGTGCGCGGAAATCGCCACTCGTCAAGATGTCGCCGTCTAACCATGCGTTGGAACGGTCCGTGAAAGGATTCAGCGAGCGCGCCGCAGGCGCGCAGAACCATTGTGCTCCTGCGGCGCGCTGGCCGCGTCTCGCGCGGCCCGCTCAACGCGGACGTTGGGGCTCATAAGATGATGCGCTTCCTAGAACTTCGCATTCCACCTCCAGTAGTCGGACTCATCGTTGCAGGTGCTATGTGGGCGATCGCGTCGTCGCTTCCCCCGCTTCTTCCCCTCCCCGCACCGCTCCGCCTGCCGGCCGCGCTCGTTCTCACTCTGGCTGGAACGGCAATTGCCCTCAGCGGCGTCGTTTCTTTCCGGCGAGCCCAGACAACCGTCAATCCACTGAAGCCAGAAACGTCAACATCGCTGGTTTCCTCGGGGATCTATAGGTTCACGCGCAACCCAATGTATTTGGGAATGCTGGCAGTCCTGCTGGCCTGGGCTGCATATCTGCCGTCTGTTCTGGCGCTGCTCGGGCCCGCGGCGTTTTCGCTTTACATCACCCGCTTCCAGATAATTCCTGAGGAACGGGCTCTGCATTCGCTATTTGGCGCTCCATTTGTCGAGTACACCCAAGAAGTCCGCCGATGGTTATGAGGCCCAGCTATGCGTTGGAGCGGTCCGTGAGAGGTTCCATCGAGCGCGCGGCAGGCGCGGGGACAGTTATTGCGCCATCGGCGCGCCGGCCGCGCCTCGCGCGGCCGGCTCAATGCGGACGTTAGAGGTCATCGATGGCATTGCCGTGGCTTGCCGTGGGTCAACTGGTGCTTACCAACCTCGATACGATCATTGGGGTCGTAAAGCCCGCGTTCACCCGGAAGAAGGTTGAGGGACTGCCGAGTCAGGCGGATTTGCTGAACCAGCAGATTTCAGAGCTTCAGGCAGCAGCATCGAGCAATGCGGATCAAATCAGACAACTCGCTGCACAGTTCAAGGACGTGGTCGCCGCGCTGGAGCAAGCCGCAAGGAGCGCTCAGTCAGAACGTGAAAAGGTGGGAAGACTGTGCCTCGCCGCTATGGCGGTCTCGTTAGTATCCATCGTCGCAGTCATCGCCTTGATCATCGTGGGATGACCTCTTTCTATGCGTTGGAGCGGTCCGCCACAGGTAGCGGGCTCGAACACTATGGATGAAGAACCGCACTTAAATGACGCGTACCCGCCGCAGGAGATTGCCCGGAGGGTCGAGCGCCTCGGCGTTGCGAAGGCCCGCGCCGATACTCTCACACTGCTCGTGCTGGCAGTACTCGCCGGGGCCTTCATTTCGCTCGGCGCACTGTTGTTCACGGTAGTGGTTACGGAATCCAGCCTTGGCTTCGGCCCCACACGCCTGCTTGGTGGCGTGGGTTTCTGCCTCGGGCGATGGCCTGGGCCAGTCGCATGATCGGCGCCCCAGAAGTCATGCGGAACTGGCTTCTCACCTACGTTGGCAATGTGATCGGCTGCCTGGGGACGGTCCTGCTCGTCATGTGGGCCGACATCGCCGGTTTGGGAGATGGCGCCGTTGGTGAAACGGCGGTGCGCATCGCCCGTGCCAAGGCGGAACTTCCCCTGGTCGAGGCCTTCACGCGCGGCATTCTTTGTAACGCACTCGTCTGCTTGGCAGTGTGGCTGGCGATAGGCGCTCGTAGTGTGACCGACAAGATCTTGGCGATCATCTTCCCCATTACCGCCTTCGTGGCCCTGGGTCTCGAGCGCTCGATTGCGAACTGGTTCTTTCTGCCTTTCGGGCTCGCCGTGGATGTGCACGACGCGGTTTCGGTCGTCGGAGTCGGGAGAAACATTGTTGCGGTGACTGCCGGCAACATGGTTGGAGGTACCCTGCTGGTGGCCGGCGTGTACTGGGTCGCTTATCTGCGAAGCGAACGCATGCGGGAGGATCGGTCCTCATGAGCGGGCCGGATTCTGGCGCGCCGGGTAACTCCGGCGTACCGTGACGGCCAGCGGGATATCCGACCCGGCGTTGCAATCGACAAGAATCGGGGGAGTGGCATGAACAAGTGCGCGGCGGAGTTCTTCGGCACGTTCTGGTTGGTGCTCGGCGGCATCGTCGCGGGCGGCGTGCTCTACCTGGTCGCGAGCGTAAGGCCGGATTCGACGTCTCGGCGGGCTTCGCCTCGAACGGCTACGGTGATCACTCGCCGGGCGGATATTCCTTGCAGGCCGCGCTCATCACCGAGGTCATGATGACGATGATGTTTCTGGTGATAATTCTCGGTGCGACAGACAAGCGGGCGCCGCAGGGCTTTGCGCCGATCCTGGGCGGCATGCTCGGCGCGGTTGTCTACCGGTTCATCGGCGGCAGCGGCGACCGGGCCTGAGTGACACCCGAACAGATACTCCGCTTCTGGTTCGAGGAGACGCCGCCGAAGGCGTGGTGGACAGTCGACGCGGAGTTCGACCGGAAGCTGGCGGCGCGCTTCGGCGAGTTGCTGCGCCAGGCGACCGCCGGCGAGCTGTACACCTGGCGTGCGGATGCGCGCGGACGGCTAGCGGAAATCGTCGTCCTCGACCAGTTCTCGCGCAATATCCACCGCGACACGCCGCTGGCGTTCGCCCAGGACCCGATGGCGCTGGCTCTGGCGCAAGAAGCGGTTGCGACCGGCGCGCTGGCGCAGTTGCCGCCAATCCAGCGCGCATTCCTGCTGCTCCCGTACATGCACAGCGAGTCGCGCCTGATCCACGCGCAGGCTGAGGCGCTGTACCGACAGCACGCGCCGCCTGAGAACATCGACTTCGAGCTACGGCACAAGGCGATCATTGACCGCTTCGGTCGCTACCCGCACCGCAACGCGATCTTCGGGCGCACTTCCACGCCGGAGGAGATCGAGTTCCTCCGGACTCCGGGTTCGAGTTTCTAGGGACCCCGCCGCTAGCGCGTCGGCAGTGCTCCCGCAAGCGGCGCGCCGCCGCCCGGTGCCTTCGCCACCTTGCCGCCGATCATCACAAACTCGACGCGCTCGAGCGCCTTCATGTCCTCGAGCGGGTTGCCGCTGACGGCGACGAGGTCGGCGAGCTTGCCGGCCTCGACCGTCCCGAGGCGATCGTCCCAGCGCAGCAGTTCCGCACCCACGCGCGTACCGGCCTGGATTGCCTGCATGGGCGTTAGGCCGGCCTCGACCAGCACTGCCATCTCGCGCACGAACACGACCGGGTCGGTCATGTAGCCGCCTAGGTCCACGCCGACGGCCACCTTGACGCCCTGCTGATGCGCGCGGCCGACCCGGGCGAGGAACTTCGGGCGTTCGTTCGTTGCGTATTCGTCCTGCTTGTCCTGCGCGCGCAGCTTGTCGCCTTCCGTGTAGTAGTCGCCGACGTAGATGGTCGGCACGAGGAACGTGCCTTTCTCGGCCATCATCCGGATGCCTTCGTCGTCGATGAACGTGCCGTGCTCGATGGACCGCACGCCGGCAGCGACGGCCTGCTTGATTCCGTCGGTAGCGTGGGCGTGCGCCGCGACCGGAACGTTGTGCCGGCTCGCTTCCTCGACGGCCGCGCGCAATTCCTCCGGACTGAACGCGACGTTGCGCGGGTCGTCGCCGACCGACTGGTAGGCGCCGGTGACCAGCAGCTTGATCCAGTCGGAGCCGAACTTGATCTCCTCGCGAATGGCCTTGCGGATTTCCTCCGGGCCGTCGGCGACCAGACCGTCGGCGATGACGGTCTGTTCGGGCGAGATGTAGTTGACGTCGCCGCCGCCGCCGGTGATCGAGATGTAGTGACCGGCGCCGGTCAGGCGCGGCGCAATGAAGATGCCGCTGTCGACCGTCTTGCGGATGTCCTGGTTTGCGTAATGGACGTCGGCATCGCCCATCACGCGCACGGTCGTCCAGCCCGCGAGCAGCTGGCGCTGCAGCGCGGCGAGCCCCATCAGCGCCTTGTAGGCGGATGAGGCCTGCAGGTGCGCGTTCTGGTAGTCGTCGCCGTACATCAGCGGATGTTCGTGGCAATTGATGAAGCCGGGCATCAGGGTCTGGCCGGGTAGCTCGATGATTTTCGCACCTGCGGGGATGACCGAGCGATCACCGACCGCGACGATGCGCTCGCCGTCCACCACGACGACGGTGTTGGTCCGGGCGCGATCGCCGACGCCGTCGATCACGCGATCCGCAACGAGTGCCACCGGTTCGGCAGCGGCCAGGCCGCACCAGATGAACGCAGCAGAAGTCAGCAGGGCCAAACTCGATTTCATGAGACGCCGCTCCGCATTGCTGGCTGTACGGTGCGCCATCATAATCGGCGCAGGGGGAATTCGTGGTTGATCTTGCCCGCTTGCGGCGCGACCGGCTCTCCAAGGTGCAGCGCGCAATGGCCGCGCATGGCCTTGGCGCGCTGGTCCTGACGGACATCATCAACATCCGCTATTGCACGGGCGTCGCGGTCATGCCGCTGTGGACGGCGGTCAACATTGCCCACTACGTGGTCGTCCCGGTGACCGGCGATCCGGTCATCTTCGAGTACGGCGGCGCCGAGTTCCGCCAGCGCGCCTTCTGGCCGGACGTGCGGCCGTCGATGTTCTGGCAGGCACGCGTGACCGATTCGGATTCGCCCGGCAAGGCGGCGGCCTGGGCGAGCCAGATCCAGGGCGTGCTGGCGGAGCACGGCCTTTCCGGCGAGCGAATCGGCATCGACGTGCTCGACTACAACGGGTATGCGGCCTTGCAGGGCCTCGGACTGCGGCTCGCCGACGCCGACCGTGCGATGTCCGCCGCGCGCATCATCAAGCTGCCGGACGAAGTCGAGTTGATGCGCCGCTCCTGCGCCGTCGTCGAGGCCGCGCTCGCCGAAATGGAGCAGGCGATCCGCCCCGGGATTTCCGAGAACGAGCTGCTGGCTGTTTTCTGGCATCGCATTTTGGCACAGGGCGGCGAGCATTGTTTCACGCGCCTGCTGGTGTCCGGCCAGAAGACCAATCCGTGGCTCCACGAGGCGGATGGCAAGTTCGTCGAGCCGGGCGACCTCGTCGCCATCGATACGGACACGATCGGTCCCGAGGGTTACGTGGCCGATTTCTCGCGCACTTTCCTGTGCGGCGAGAAGGCGAGCGCGGAGCAGCGGGAAGCCTACAAGGTGGCGCATGACTTCGTGCGCGGCTGCTCGGAGCTGATCAGGCCTGGACTCGCGTTTTCGGACTTCGTCGCGCGCTGTCCGGTGCTCCCGGCAGCGTATCGCGAGCAGGGCTACGGCGTGATCCTGCACGGCATCGGCGTGGACGACGAGTCACCGAACATCCCGCTGCCGGGCGACCCTTACACCGAGATGCCGGAAGGGGAGTTCAGGGAGAACATGGTCCTGGCCGTCGAGTGCTACGCCGGCAAGGTCGGCGCGCGGGACGGCGTCAAACTCGAGGACGAAGTCTGGGTGTCCGCCGCGGGTCCGGTGGTACTTTCCCGATATCCGTATGACCCCAAACTGCTGGGTTGAAACATGAAGCGCACGCTTTCGCTCGCCGTCCTGTCCCTCGTGCTCGGCTCCCCGGGCGTCGTCGCCGAAGGCGAGCGCTTCGGGCCAGCAGACCCGGTCGTCAAGGATGCGACCCAGCTCGATCCGAAGCGGCCGATCGAGGCCGAGATGCAGGCGAGCGTACCGGACGGCTTCACGGCCGCCGCCGTCGGCGACCTCATCATCTCGCGCCCGCTCTCGCAGGTTGCGCCGCAGGTGCCGGCCTTTGCCGCCGTCATCGAGATCCTGCGCGGCACGAACGTGACCTTCGGCAATCTCGAGACGACGATCTTCGACCCACGGACCTTCGACGGTGCGCCGTACTCCTGGGACGGCGACTGGACCAACGCCTCCGTGCCGGCGGTTGCCTACGACCTGAAGTCCATGGGCTTCTCGCTCGTGGGCCGCGCGAACAACCACAGCCAGGACTGGGGCCTCGAAGGCATGCGCGAGACCGCTGAATGGCTCGACGACGCCGACATCGCCCACGCCGGCGCCGGCGACTCGCACCGCATGGCGCGCGCGCCCGCGTACTTCGAGAGCCCGAAGGGGCGCATCGGGCTCGTATCGATCGCCTCGACGTTCCGGCCGACGAGCGAGTCGCTGCCGCCCGCGCCGACCGCGCCGGGCCGGCCGGGGCTCAGCGCTCTGCGCGTCCGGGAGACCGTCGCGGCGCCGAAGCCCGCCGTCGAAGCGCTCGCCAAGGCGCAGTGCGCGCTGAACGGCAAGCACTGTGATGGCGCGCCGAAGGAGGGCAGACTGTTCGGCACTTCGTACCGCCAGGCCGACCGCCTCTCGTACGAGTACACGATGGACCCCGGCGATCTCGCCGAGATCTATGCCGCCGTCCGGGCCGCCCAGCTCAATGCCGACTTCGTGATCGTCGCGATCCACGCGCACGAATGTTCGCTCGGCTGCGACGGCGATAATGCGCCGCGCGGGGCGGCGGATTTCCTCAAGGAGCTGGCGCGCGGCGCGATCGACTCCGGCGCGGACATGTTCGTGACCACGGGCAACCACAATCTCGGCCCCATGGAGGTCTATGACTCGCCGAACCGCGGCAAGCGGCCGATCTTCTACGGGCTAGGCAACTTCTTCTGGAGCGACGCGCAGGAACTGCTGCCGGCCGACCTGTTCGCCAGGAACCGCGAGCTGCTCGCCAAGACCTGGCAGCACCCGCAGCGCGCGACCGAGTACGACCTGACCGCGCCGCTCAACGCGGGTTATTTCGCGAATGCCTTCACGTTCCAGAGCGTGATTGCGGAAGTCCGCTTCGACGGCAACGAACTCTCGGAAGTCGTCCTGCATCCCGTCGAGCTCGGCTACGGCGACCGGGTGACGATGAGCGGGATTCCGCGGCTGGTCACGGACCCGGCCGCCGCACGCGAGATCACCGACCAGATCGTGAAGCAGACCGCGCAGTTCGGACTGCCGGAACTCGGGCTCCGCCATGACGGAGCCCGCGCCGTGATCACGATTCGGCGTTAACCCGGGGCAGTTACGCGGGCGACGACCTTCCGCACCCAGGGCGCCACGAGCGTCACCGCCACGAAGGCGACCGGCCAGGTCGTGGCGCAGCTGCGAATCCACTGCGATGCGAATCCCGGCCCTACGCCCTGGCTCGTCGCCAGCACGAAGGCGGACACGATCGAAACCATGAACACGGACAGCAAAGCTCCAAACAGGATCGGTGCAAATCGGACGGGAATGCGCATGTGGTTCTCCTAGTAAAAGATGACGTTTGTGATCCAGCCGGCCGCGTAAAGGCCGACTCCAAATACGAGGTGGGTGATCAGGCTGTGCAGCGCACGGCGGGCTGAAAAACCGACGCCCATGCCCGGCTGCATCAGCAGCAGCGGTGCAGCGACGGTGACGACCCCCACGAGCAGGGCGGGCACGAGCCTCGGTTGCCGGATCCAGTCGATGCCCCAGGTGCCGAGCAGGACGCCGGCAAAGGCGATGCCGATCAGGTAGTGGGCGATCCAGCCGACCAGGCGTTCGCCTCGCACGGCCGCTGCGGCTGCAATGGACTTGTGACGGAAGCGTCCGCGCGGCATGTACGCGAGCCAGCGGCCCACGAGGCCGAAATCCGGCGGCGCGATGCCGAGGAGACGTTTGCGGACCAGGGCCCAGATATCGGTCACGAAGGTCGCGCCGATACCCGCAAGTACCATGCTCACCAGGAAATCCATTGAAGCCCCCGTTCGCTTGTCTTCAGCCGCTCGAGGCCGCACGATGCCACTTGAAGTCCACTTGAGGTCAATAGGGTGAAGAATCTCGATATTGCGCAGGTCGCCAGGCAGTCCGGCGTGCCCGCCTCGACGCTGCGCTTCTACGAAAAGAAGGGCCTCATCCGGTCCATCGGCCGGCGAGGCCTGTATCGGCTCTTCGACCAGGGCGTGCTGGAGCGGCTGGCGCTGATCGCCTTGGGGCGATCCGCAGGATTTTCGCTGGACGAGATCAAGCGCATGTTCACGCCCGATGGCCGCCCGCGCATCGACCGGAAAATGCTCGCGGCGAGGGCCGATGAACTGGGCGCCACGATCCGGCGGCTCGGCGCCATGCGCCGCGGCCTGCGTCATGCCGCCGTGTGCCCGGCCCCGAGCCACCTGGAGTGCCCGACCTTTCGTCGATTGATGGGGCTCGCGGCGCCGGGCAGTGGCGGCACACGCAATGTGAAAGGGGCCAGGCTGAGGCGTGGGGCCGGCAACGCATGACCGACTGGCTGCATGCGGAGTACCGCGACTTCGACGGCGTGCCGCGCGCCATGCTGTGCACGAGTGCCCGGGGCTGCTACTTTTTCCTTTCCAGGTTCGATGCTACGCGTGGCGCTCATTCCGATGCTTACGAGGTGTACCGTATCCCGCCGCCTTCCGACAGCGAGGTCTGCCAGTCCTGGTTCGGGCTCGAGACGCGCGCGCAGGAAAGGCTGCCGGACATCCCGGTCAGTGACTTCCCGTTCGATGCGGTGGCGCGCAGGTTTCTTGCGTACGATTCGATCGCCCCGGTGCTGGGCGAGCGCATCGCGATGAGCAATCAAACGCCGGACTGCCTGCGCCGGCAGTTCCAGATCGCCTGGAAACTTGCGAAGTATCACCTCGATGGACTGACGACCGAGGAGTGCCTGTGGCGGCCCGCGGAGCGGGGCCTGCACGTCGTCAAGGATGCCGACGGCCGGTGGTGCGGGGAGTGGCCGGAGCACGAAGGCTACGAACTCGGGCCGCCCAGCATCGCCTGGCTGACCTGGCACGTCGGTCTCTGGTGGTCGATGACGCTGGACCACTCATTCGGCCCGGGCACCCTGGGCCGCAAGGACGTCACCTGGCCCGGATCGGCCGATGCGGCGCGCCGCTGGATCGCGGAATTGTCTGGGCAGTGGCAACGTCGGGTCGGCGAGCTCAGCGCCGATGAATTGCAGTCGAGCGCGAGGACACGCTGGCCGTTCACCGATCGCCCCTTCGCGGACGTCGTCGCCTGGGTCAACATCGAGCTGACGAAGAACGCGGCAGAGATCGGCTATGCGCGTTTCCTCTACGGAGCCAGAAAGTGACGACCTTTGTCGCACTGCTGCGGGGCGTGAACGTCGGCAAGGCAAGACGCGTGCCGATGGCTGAGTTCCGCAAGCTCCTGGCTGCCCTGGGACATACGGAGGTCGCCACCCTGCTGAACAGCGGCAATGCGGTCTTCCGTTCGAAGTCACGCGCGCCGGCCCGGATCGCTTCCGACATCGCGGGCGCGATCTCCCGCAAGCTGAAGGTGGAGGTCCCGGTGATCGTGAAATCGGCCAGGGAGTTCGCTGCGATCGTGGCAGACAATCCCTTCGAGGTCGGCGCGTCGGATCATTCGCGTTTCCTCGTCGCGTTCACGCAGGACGCGGCAGCGCTCTCGGAGCTCGCGCCGATCGAGCCGCTCGTCATGCCGCCCGAGCGATTCGCGATCGGCGGGCAAGCGGCCTACCTCTACTGCGCTGACGGCATCCTTAAGAGCAAGGCCGGTGAGGCGTTGCTCGGCAAGCTCGGCCGCCGCGCTACCACGCGAAACCTCGCGACCACGCTGAAACTGCAGGCGTTAGCGGAGAAGGCGGCATGAACAGGCCGGGCGGCCCAATGGCTGATGGCACGGTTTCATGGGCAGCCTTGCTCGCGGGCTTCCTTGCGCTCGTCCCGACGGCCGACGCGCGCGCCGTGCAGCCCGTGCCGGAAGCCGTGGTTGATGCACTCTTCTCGGAGTGGACATCGGCAACGCCAGGCTGTGCCGTTGGCGTCTCGAACGACGGCCGCATCCTGCTCGAGAAGGCCTACGGCATGGCGGAACTCGAGCACGGCGTGCCGAATCGCCCGGACACGATCTTCGAGGCGGGCTCCTTGTCGAAACAGTTCACGGCTGCGGCCGTGCTGCTGCTTGCCCTTGACGGCAAGCTGTCGCTCGACGATCTGATCCGCAAGTACGTGCCGGAGCTGCCGCAATCAGCGGCGACGATCACGATCCGGCAGATGCTGCATCACACCAGCGGACTGCGCGACTGGGGAAACGTCGCCTGGATCGGCGGCTGGCCGCGCGGCACGCGCGTCCACACGCACGATCACGTGCTCGACGTCCTGGGGCGGCAGGAGGCGCTCAACTTCACGCCGGGCACGCGATGGTCCTACAGCAACTCGGGCTACAACCTCGCGGCGGTGATCGTCTCCCGCATCGCCGGCGAATCCTTCGCGGAATTCACGAGGAAACGCATCTTCGAGCCGCTCGGGATGACGCGCACGTCCTGGCGCGATGACTACAGACGCATCGTCAAGGAACGGGCCGTCGCGTACGCGAGAGTTGACGGCCTCTATGCGACCGACATGCCGATCGAGAACGTGCACGGCAACGGCGGGCTGCTGACCACGGTGGGCGACCTGCTGCGCTGGAACGATGGTTTTGCGACGCTGAAGATCGGCGGCCCGGATTTCGCACGCACGATGCAGACGTCCGGGCGACTCGAAGGGGGCGGGGAGACCGGCTACGGCTTCGGCCTCGGCGTGGGGCGCTACAAGGGCGTCGCAGAAGTGCGGCACAGCGGCACGACGGGAAGCTACCGCGCCTTCCTCGCGCGCTATCCGGAGCAGCAGCTTTCCGTCGCCGTGCTCTGCAACGCGGGTGACAGCATGCCGCGGCAGAGTCTGCACGCGGTCGCGGATCTCTACCTCGGGAATGCGCTGAAGCCCGAGCCGGCGCCGAGAACCGTGAAACTCTCCGCGGCGCAACTCGATGGGATTGCCGGCCTGTACCGTAACATCGATCGTGGTGACGTCGTCCGGATCGAGCGTGATGGCAATGGCCTCCGCCTGGGCGACGAGACACCGCTGTTCGCGCTGTCCGTTCTGCGCCTGACGGATGGTGAGGACACGACCATCGAGTTCGACGGCGCGGGCCGTGGGCTGGTGGACGACGGGAGCGGTGCACCGATCATCCTCGAGCGCATTCCGGCCGCGCGGCCAGCGCTCGCCGAGCTTGAAACGCTCGCGGGCCGCTATGCCAGCGACGAGGCGGAGACCACGTTCACCGCGCGCGTGCACGAGGGTGCGCTCGAGCTCGCGCAGCGGCCTGCCACGGTGTATCGCCTCACGCCACTCTATGCAGACGCCTTCGACAGCGACCTCGGCACGATCGTCTTCCGGCGCGATGCCGCCGGGGCGGTGATGGCGCTCAGCGTGGTGCAGGAGCGCGTGTGGGACCTGCGCTTCCAGCGTGAATCGCCCATCGCGACCAAGCGCGTGCTCGTGTTCGGCGACTCCAACACCTGGGGTTGGATCCCGGTGGAGCGGGGAATCCCGACCACGCGGTACGCAGCCGACCAGCGCTGGCCTGGCGTCGCGCAGACTGCGCTGGGCCACGGCTTCGAGATCATAGAGGAGGGGTTGAGCGGGCGAACGACGGATCTTTTCGACAGCGATCCGACAGTGAAGGAACTGTCCGGGGCCGGCCTGGATGGCAGTGCCTACCTGCCTGCCGCGGTGGCCTCCCACCTGCCGCTCGACCTGGTCGTCATCATGCTCGGCACGAACGACCTCAAGACCAGGTTTGACCGCTCGCCGGAGGCCATTGCGCTCGGCGTGCGCGGGCTGGTCGAGCGGGTTCGCAGGATTGATCGCGGCGCCTGGACCGAGTATCCGGCGCCGAAGGTGCTGGTGCTCGCGCCGCCGCCGCTCGTGCAGACGGAGCGGTTCCCGGCCGCGATCCTCGCCGGCGGCATCGACAAGTCGCGGGCGCTCGCATCGCACCTGGAAGCGGTCGCGGCGGCGACCGGTGCCGCATTCCTCGACGTAGGCGCGATCACGAGCGCCGACGGCGTCGACGGCATCCACCTGAGCGAAGCGGCGCACGCCAAGATCGGCCTCGCGGTCGCGGACAAGATCCGCGCGATTCTCGAATAGCGACCATGGTCGAAAGAATCTGGTCGTATGCCTGGGCGAGCCCGAACACTGTCATCGGCCTCGCGTGCGGCCTGCTGGGGATCCTGTTCGGCGCGCGATTGCAGTCCCGGCAAGGCGTGCTCGAGTTCTCCGGCGGCGGTCTCGGCAGACTCTTCGCGGCGCCCTGGCTCGCCTGTCCGTTCCGGGCCGTCACGCTCGGCCACGTGATCCTCGCCACCGATGCGGCAACGCTCGACTGCGCGCGAACTCACGAGCAGGTCCACGTGCGGCAATATGAGCAATGGGGACCGCTCTTCCTGCCGGCGTACGTCGCATCCAGCCTCTGGCAACTCGCCTGCGGCCGGCGCTGCTATCGCGACAACTGGTTCGAGCGGCAGGCGTATGACCGTTCTTGACCGGCGCCGCTTCCTGGAACTGTGCGCGGCGGCGGCGCTGGCTCCGGCGGCGCACGCATCGCCAAGGCTGCGCGTCGTCGTCGCCGGCGCCGGCATCATCGGCGCCTCCGTAGCCTGGCATCTCGCGAAGGCGGGCGCACAGGTCACCGTCATCGATCGCGAGGGCCCCGCGACTCATGCCAGCCGCGGCTCGTTCGCCTGGATCAACGCCACCTGGTCGAAGCAGCCGCGGGCGTATCACGCACTGAACCAGGCCGGCGTCGCGGGCTGGAAGCGGCTGCAGCCCGAGCTCAAGCTGCCGGTGCGCTGGGGCGGATCCCTCGAAGGCAACGCCGATGCGACGCTGGCGGCGGAGCTCGCCCTGCGCGTGGCGGAGCAGCGGGACTGGGGCGAGACGACGCGCCTGGTCGAGCGCGCCGAGCTTGCAACCCTGGAACCGAACGTGGATTTCAGCGCGCTGCCGCGGGTGGTCTACTCCGCGCACGACGGCGCGACCGATCCGGTGGCCGCCACCCGCGTGTTTCTCGCCGCCTCCATCGCACTCGGCGCGAGAGTCGATTACCCCTGCGAGCTGACCGGCGTCGCGCTGGCGGCGGGCCGCCTGAGGGCGGTGCGCACGAGCCGTGGCGACATTCCGGCGGACCGGCTCGTGGTCGCGACCGGCGCCGCGGCGGACGCGGGCCGGCGCTTCGCGGACTGGGACGTTCCGCAACGCGACGAGCCCGGGGCAACCGCGATCACGACGCCGATGCCGCGACTCATCGAGCGCGTGCTTTGGCTGCCGGGCGTGCACCTGCACCAGCGCGACGATGGCCGCATCGTGCTCGGCGCAGAGTCGGGCCCGCCGCCCGGCGAGGCACATGCGTTGCGCTTGCAGGCGCATCCCAACGATTTTCCCGAACGCGAGATTGCGCTGCAGCACGCCGAGCGCATGCGTGCGGCCGCGCAACGCTTCGTGCCGGGTCTTACGGCGCTCGAGTTCGAGAACGTCCGCGTCTGCTGGCGGCCGATGCCGCTCGACGGGTATCCGGTGCTGGGCGCCTCGCCCGCACGACCAGATGTTTACCTGGCCGTTATGCACAGCGGCGTGACTCTCGCGCCCGTCGTCGGCGCGCTGGCCGCGCAGGAGATCCTTGGCGACATGGTCATGGACGTCCTGAAGGACTTCCGGCCGGCTCGCCAATTCAGGGCAAGCACCGGTCATTAGCGGGAACTTGGCCCCCGGCCCGGCGTCGAACGCGAATCCGCCCGGGACCCGACCGTTCAAAGGAATTGCCCATGAAGCCCGCCGCCTGCCTTGCGCTGCTTGCAGCGATCGCGTTCTCAAGCGCAGCCGCCGTGGCGGCCGGGCCGGTCGAGGGGCGCGACTACCAGCGCATCAAGCCGCAAGTCCCCACATCGGACCCGGCGAGGATCGTCGTGACGCAGTTCTTCTCGTACCAGTGTCCGCATTGCTTCAAGTTCGAGAAGCCGCACGCGGCCTGGGCCGCAAAACTGCCCGCGGACGTCAAGGCGGAGCGTGCCGCGGTTTCCATCGGCCACGCCGGCTGGGTGCCGGCGGCGCGGGCCTTCTACGCGCTGTCGGCCATGAAGAAAGTGCCGGCGATCGACGACGCCTTTTTCGGCGCCATCCACCGCCAGCGACTCGGGCTGACGGACGAGGCCGGGATCGCGGCCTGGGTCGCGAAGCAGGGGATCGATCGCGCGGCGTTCGAGAAGGTGACGCAGTCGTTCAGCGTCCAGCTCCAGGTGCGGCGTGCGGACGAACTGTCGCGCAAGATCCGCCTGCCGAGCGTGCCGACGATCGTCATCGACGGCCGGTACCTCGTGCCGATCCGGGACGACGGCGATTTCCGCGATCAGCTCGCGCTGGTCGATGCCCTCATCGAGCGCGTCCGTCGCGAACGCGCGGGCGCTAGGCCGGCTTCTCCTTAGCGGCGCGCCGGTAGGCATCCCGGAAGGGGATGCCGTGCTCCACGACCAGCGCATTCGCGCGCGACGTCGCGTGGATGCCGTCGTCGAGCCGGATGCGTTCCGGCCGGAACGCCAGGCCCTCAAGCACGACCGGCACCAGGTCGAGCACCTGCGCGGCGATGTCGATGCCGCGAAACAGCGGCGCCTTGATGAGCTGCAGGTCGCGTTGATAGCCCGACGGCAGCCGCGAGGAGATCCCAAGCACCTCGACCAGGCAGGCGAGGGCGCTCGCGGAGCGGCCGCGAATCAGCTCGAGCACGTCGGGATTGCGCTTCTGCGGCATGATCGAGGAGCCGGTCGTGAGCGCAGGCTTGAGCGCGACGTAGCCGAACTCGCTCGTGTAGAAGAGCAGCAGGTCGACCGCCAGGCGGCCGAGGTCCTGCAGCAGCAGCGTGAGCTCGAACATGAGCTGCGCCTCCGCCTTGCCGCGCGAGAGCTGCACGGCGGTCACGGGTTCCTGGACTTCCGCGAAGCCGAGCAGTGCGCGCGTCGCCTCGCGCGACACGGGCAGGCCCGGCGTGCCGAAGCCGGCGGCCGAGCCGAGAGGATTGCGGTTGATGCGGCGCACCGTCTGGCGGATGCCCTCGGCGTCGTCGCGCACCTCGGTGGCGAAGCCGCGCGCCCACAACCCGACGCTCGATGGCATTGCCTGCTGCATGTGCGTGTAGCCGGGCAGCGCAATTTCGCCCTGGCGCACGGCCAGCGCCTCGAGCGCATCGGCGGCGCGGTCGGCGCCTTGCGCGAGCTCGCCGGCGACGTCACGCAGGTACAGGCGCAGCGCCGCCAGCACCTGGTCGTTTCGCGAGCGGCCGAGGTGGATGCGCGCGCCCGCAGCGCCGATCAGCGCGGTCAGGCGACCCTCGAGCGCGGTCTGGCCGTCCTCTTCCTCGAGCGTGACGCGCCACTCGCCGCGCGCGTGCGCCAGGGCGAGTTGTTCGAGACCGTTACGGATGGCCTGCAGATCGGCAGGCTGGAGCAACTTCGCCTCCGCGAGCATCTCGGCATGCGCGATCGAAGCGCGCACGTCGTAGGCGACGAGACGGTCGTCGAGGGCGTGATCCTCACCCGCGGTGAAGGCGAGCACGCGCACGTCGAGCGGTGCTCCCTTGTCCCAGAGCCGGCTCATGCGGCGATCGCCGCGCGGCCGCGGTTCGCAAGCAGGCGGTGCAGCACGGCGCGCTGCACGACAAGGCGGTTGTGCGCCTGCGGCAGCACGGCACTGCGCGGGCCATCCAGCAGTTCGTCGGCGACCGCGACGTTGCGGCGCACCGGCAGGCAGTGCATAAGCCGGCAATCCTGCCTCGCTTTCGCGAACCAGGACTCGCGCAGCGTCCAGTCGCCGAGCGAGGCGCGAAGCCGGGCGTCGCCGGCGGCGTCGCCGTAGTGCGCGGTCGAGCCCCATTCCTTGGCGTAAACGACGTGTGCGCCTGCGAGCGCGGACTGGCGGTCGTCCATCTCGACGACGCTGCCGCCGGACGCGGCAGCGGCATCGCGCGCCTTCTTCATCAACGGCTCCGGAAGGGCATAGCCCTCGGGCCGCAGCACGACGACTTCCATCCCGCGCAGCGCTGCCATGTGCGCGGCCGCGGCCGGCACGGCGAGCGGCAGCGCGCGCGGATGGTTTGCCCAGGAAAGCACGAACTTGCCGCGGCGGGGGACTCCGAGGTCGTCTAGCGTCTTCCAGTCCGCGAGCGCCTGGCAGGGATGATTGACGGCGGACTCGAGGTTGACGAGCGGCTTGTCGCAGAGCGCGGCAATCTTCCGGAACATCGGTTCCGCGAGGTCTGCGGCAAGATTGCGGCCCTCGGCGAAGGCGCGCACGCCGAGCGCGTCGCAGTAGGACGCGAGCACCGGGATGCCCTCGCGGATGTGCTCGGCGGCCTTGCCGTTCATCACTACGCCATCGCCCGTCTCGAGGTCCCAGCTGCCGCTGCCCGGCGTGATCACGAAGGAGTGGCCGCCGAGCTGGGCCATGGCCGCCTGCATCGAGGCGAGCGTGCGCAGCGAAGGGTTGAAGAACACGAGCCCGAGCGTGCGGCCGGCGAGGGCCGCAGGCTCCGGGCGCTCCGCGAGTCGTGTCGCGAGCGCGAGCATGTCCACGACGGCGTCGTGGCTCAAGTCGGCGAGGTCGAGAAGGCCTTTCATGGGTTGGCGCGGCTCCAGAAAAGGCCGGGGAGGGAAAGCATCTTCGAGAAGCCGCGAGCATCTTCGGGCGTCCATTCGCCGGCGGCCTCGCCGTAAACACCCCGGCTTGCCTTCATGAGCGAGTGTGGGGACTCGACGCCCTCGACGAATGCGGAGCCCTGGCGCAGCAGCACGGTCACGGTGCCGGTCACGCGTGCCTGCGAGGAGGCGAAGAGCGCCTCGATGTCGCGGCAGACCGGGTCGAGACTCTGTCCCTCGTGCACGAGGTCGCCGTAGGCCGCGGCGACGAGGTCCTTGACGCGCTGCTGGCGCGCGCTGAGCACGAGCTTCTCGAGTTC
>Ga0105107_10000849_pt1 | contig 19869 bp, 18 predicted proteins | sample PPLLaktember2015_6_FD_79335 | JGI IMG/M metagenome (GOLD analysis project Ga0105107, IMG submission 79335) | Freshwater sediment microbial communities from Prairie Pothole Lake near Jamestown, North Dakota, USA - PPLs Lake P8 Core (1) Depth... | ecosystem: Environmental > Aquatic > Freshwater >... | reverse complement strand
AGTAATGACGACTTTTAGATTAAAACATAAAGAAAGGAAAGAAAATTTTCAATACCGCTTATTCTTATTTAAGTATCAGAATGGATTTAAAGTAAAAAAGTTGTCAGCCAAATAAAGACTGACAACTTACCACCTTCATTACGACCTATTATGACGAAAATTAAGTATGATGCAATTCAGATTTTAATTCATTCATAATTGAATCAACATTGACACCCAAGCCTTGAGCAACGCCCATTCCGAGCTTTACATCTGCGCAGAAAAAATGACAGAGTTGGCGGTTAATTATTAAATCCCGTTTGGGTCCTGTAATTCCGCTCATTGCATCAATAATATTTGAGATGAGGTTTTTGCGATCTTGTTCATGGCAGATGCAGATGTAAGCTTTTTGTTTTTTTCTTTTCCGTTATCCATAATTTTTCTTAAGATTAGTTAATATGTCTGTTAATTTGATTGTTAAACTCTTAATTTAGAATTGATAAATCAAACTGATATTTTCTATAATGATATAGATATAAACTATAAGTATGAATTTACAGCAATTGGAATACATCATAGCAGTTAATACTTACCGCCATTTTGCAAAAGCCGCTGAAAAATGTTTCGTAACACAGGCTACTTTAAGCATGATGATAAAAAAACTTGAAGACGAACTGGAAATAAAAATCTTTGACCGGAGTAAACAGCCTGTAACCCCAACTAAAGAAGGTGAAGAATTTATTATAAGAATTAAACAGGTACTTACGGAAACAAAACGCCTGAAAGATTTTGCTGCAGAGATTAAAGGGGAAATAACCGGTGAGCTTCATCTTGGAATAATACCAACACTTGCACCTTACCTGCTGCCTCTTTTCTTAAAAAATTTTATTAAAAATTATCCCCAGTTAAAAATTTTTATTAAAGAAATGGTAACCGATGAAATAATTGCTCACATTAAAACCGGTGAACTTGATATGGGATTAGCAGCAACTCCGTTGAATGAAACATTCATTAAAGAACATCCATTATTCTATGAGGAATTTTTTATTTATAGTGCCCGAGGAGAAAAATTTCCAAATAAAAAATATTTACTGCCACAGATGATTGATCTTAAACGTCTCTGGCTTCTGGAAGAAGGACATTGTTTGCGCAGCCAGGTTTTAAATTTATGCGAATTAAAAAAGAAAGATTCGGAATCAGGGAATCTTCATTATGAAGCAGGAAGTATTGAGACGCTTATTAATCTTGTTGATAAATACCAGGGGATTACCATAATCCCTCATCTTGCAGTGTCAAACCTTAAACCTTCACAGAAGAAAAATATAAGAGAGTTTGCCAGTCCTAAACCTGTCCGTGAAATAAGTATAATCGTTGGAAATAATTTTGCGAGAAATAAATTGCTTGAACGATTGAAAGAAGAAATAATTTCAAAAATCCCAGTCCACACAGTAATGAAAACTAAAAATGTTCTGGAGATTTAATTCGTAGCACAGATTTACCTGTTCGGCCTGCAAGTTAGTAATCTGTGCTACAAAAAATTCCTTTCAATTTACATTGAAGATAAGAAACCAAGAAATGGTACTGCTTTACCAATTCCCCAAAGTAAAAGTGAACCAAATATCCAAACACCAAATACAACAATAAAATATTTTATTGTTGAGTCTGACCTGAACATTTTTGCCAGTCCAATACTTGTTACTGAATAAGCCCATATCGAGAATGGATCGACTTTACCAAGAAGCCAGCCGGTTACAGTTGATTTATCAATATTTGCAAGTGAAGCAACACTAATATCTCCCATCAATCTTCCAAAAGCCATTGCAAGAATAGCAGCAAGTACAATTTGGATTATAGATATATATGCTGTTAATCCACCCGCCACAAGTGCTGATGTATAACCCCCGTTCCCTCCTAAAGCAAATTTTGCCAATAGGAAATAAATTAATGCAACAAAGAAAAACACAATAAAACCAAAAATAAATATTCCAACGGTTTGAAGAATCCATCCAATAGGACCTCTTCCCATTTCCATTCTTTCTTTTGCTGCTTCCATTTGCTGATCTGCTTGTTCACGAGTCATTGTTCCTTTTTCAACTAGCTCATCAAAAGATTTTTTGATTTGTTCTTCTTGTTTCTGTCGGGCTTGGAAATAAATTTCTTCATTACTCATGACAAGAATTTGAGTTACTGAAATAATAAAAAGTAGTAACAAAAACGGCAGAAGCCAGTCAATTGTTTTAACAGGAAATTTTGCAATCTTCTTAAATGTTGATGAAGGCTCGGTAAATATACCGGTCATTTTATCAGTATGGGTAAGTTCCTCTTCGGGCTGGATTAATTCAGAGTTCTGTTCCTGGTTATCCATTTTTATGACTCCTATTAATTGAGGTGAAAGACCGGTAAAAACTTATTTATTGTTTATTCAAAAGGCAAGAAGAAATGTTAAATTGAAGAAGGAAAAATGTTAATATTGAACATTGTTTGTTGATGGTTAAGTCCAGGATATTTGGCAATTAGCAACAGATAGTTAGCAAAAATTACAAAAAAGCATTTTATTTTTAACTTTTGATTTTTTCAGCCAATGGTAGATCAGCCTCCGGCTGAGACTTTTACCCTTTGCTTAAAGTATTTACTAAATTTGATGTGACTTAATTTTTAAATAAAAAAATATTCAGGATGAAAACAAAAACCATCATTGAACCTTTTAAAATAAAATCAGTTGAGCCAATCAGATTTACAACAAAAGAAGAAAGAGAACTATTATTAAAAAAAGCAGGGTATAATCCTTTTCTTATTAAGGCTGATGATGTTTTAATTGATCTTTTAACGGACAGCGGAACTTCCGCGATGAGTTCTAAACAGTGGGCAGGAATAATGGATGGAGATGAATCTTATGCAGGTTCAAAAAGCTTTTACAGATTTGAAGAAGCTGTGAATAAACTTACTCACATGAAATATATTATTCCTACTCATCAGGGAAGAGCTTCAGAGAAGATTTTATTTTCTATTATTGGCGGGAAAGGAAAATATTTTCCTAACAACACTCACTTCGACACAACAAGGGCAAATATTGAATTCACCGGAGCTGAAGCTGTGGATCTTTTAAATGAAACCGGCAAGCATCCCGAAATAAGGGCGGATTTTAAAGGAAATATGGATGTTGAAAAGCTTGATACATTTATAAAAGAAAAGGGTGCAGAAAATATTCCTCTCTGCATGATTACTGTTACAAACAATTCAGGTGGCGGTCAGCCCGTCTCAATGCAAAATATCAGAGAAGTAAAGGAGGTTTGTAAAAAATATAATATCCCATTGTTTATTGATGCATGCCGCTTTGCAGAGAATTCTTTCTTCATTAAGGAAAGAGAAAAAGGATACGAGAATAAATCTTTGCTTGGGATTGCGCAGGAAATGTTTTCTTATGCTGATGGTGCAACAATGAGTGCAAAGAAAGATGGACTTGCAAACATCGGTGGTTTCCTTTCAATGAATGATCCCGATCTTGCAATGAAATGCAGAAATCTTTTAATAGTAACAGAAGGTTTTCCAACTTACGGCGGACTTGCCGGACGCGACCTTGAAGCAATTGCACAAGGATTAGAAGAAGTCCTGGATGAACATTATCTTCAGTATAGAATAAGAAGTGTTGAATATCTTGGGGAAAAACTTGTTGCTGCCGGCGTTCCGATTATTGAACCACCCGGCGGACATGCTATATATATAGATGCAAAAAGATTTCTTCAAAATATTCCTTCTGAACAATTTCCGGGACAATCAATTGTTTGTGCTCTTTATATTGAAGGAGGAATCAGAGCAGTTGAGATTGGCAGTGTAATGTTTGGTAAGTATGATAAGAGTGGAAAACTTATTCCTCCATCAATGGAATTAGTGAGGCTTGCAATTCCAAGAAGAGTATATACTCAAAGCCATATTGATTTTGTTTCTGAAATTGTTCTTGAAGTATTTAAGAACAGGAAATCATTAAAAGGTTATAAGATAGTTTATGAAGCTCCGATGCTAAGACATTTTACCGCAAGATTTGAATCGCTATCTTAGTAGTATATGAAGTATTTTTTAATTAGTATTTCTCTGGTTTATTTTAGCGACTCACTCTTCTCCCAAACATTTAATTTTGAAATTTTGCCGGACGAAAAAATTTATTCCTATTACCTTACTGACGCACTTTCACCTCAACTCTCTTTAACAAAACATTTTGAAACAAGCGAGTGGTTTGGAAATATAGGTTATTATTTTCCACTAACCAATTTAATGATTAATCAACATGTTGTACAGGTTTCTCTGGCTGCAACAGTCTTTAATACAATAATAAAAACTCCCGGGCATATACAGGTTTATACTATTGATTATCTTGTTGATTTTTATGTGGACACAAAAATTGCAAATAATCTTATTGGAAGATTTACCTGGGGACATCTTAGTGCACACTATTCTGATGATGGAATTGTTCAGTTAAATAATTATCCAATCAGTTATGTAAGAGATTATGTTGCTCTTCATTCAGAATATTTAATCCCTAAAGTGAAAGGAAAAATTTATCTTGGTGTCCATTACAATTTTCATAATGAGCCTGTGCTGGACAAACATATTACAATTCAAACCGGGGGAGATGCAGCTTTTAAATTAGCAAGTGATCTTTTTTTCTTTGGCGCTGCAGATATCAAAATAAAATCTGATGTTAACAATGGAACAACGCAAAGCTACCAGGCAGGTTTTATTTTTCCTTATTCAGATTCTCCACGTTTAAGATTAGCATTCACACACAGAAGAGGTTTCGAGGAAAGGGGCCAGTTGTTCAACATAAAAGATGTTAAAAATATGATGGGAATTTATTTCGATTTTTAATTATGAAAAAATTTCTGTTAGTTCTTCTTGTTGTAACATCTTTATTAAAAGCTCAAAAAGAAATAACTGTTGAGCAAGATACCAGCACTTTTTTTACAAAGGAAAATATTTCGATACTTACTTTATCAACAGTGCTGGCAGGTTCTTTAGTTGGCGCTTATGTTGTTTGGTGGAAGGATGATTTCGGGCCTTTCCGTTTTTATTCAGGCGATTGGTTTAATGATACGGGCTTAAATGGAATTGATAAAGTCGGACATTTTTATACGTCATATCTTTTCTATCATTTACAAAAAGATTTGCTTTTGTGGGGAGGTCATTCTGAAGAGTTTGCTTTCTGGACGTCAACAATTCTTACATTTGGTTTTGCATTAATTGTTGAAGTTGGGGATGCGTTTTCACCTTATGGTTTTGATTATCAGGATTTGATTTTAAATTCAGGCGGGCTTGGTTACGGAATATTGCAGGATAAAGTGGACTTCTTTAAGAACTTTGATTTTAAATGGAGTTATATACCTAAACATAATTTTAGTTTTCCCCCAAAGCTTAGTGAAGACTACGATGGACATATTTATTGGTTAAGTATAGATATTCATAATTTATTTAAATCTTCAGTTGGAAAAATATGGCCGGAATTCCTACGCCCTGCAATCGGGTTTAGTGTCGAAGACAATGGAAACCGCAGAGAATTTATTGCAGGCTTGGATTTTAATTTATTCTCTCTCTTCGGTTCAAGTGATGAGAATTGGAATCTTATTGTTAAATCGGCCGATCATTTTCATATTCCGGCTCCCGGCATTAAATTTTCACCAAACAGGAAACCTGATTTCCGTGGAATTGTTTTGAATTAGTATGCCTGTTAAAAAATTATATTCGTTTACAAACAAAAGACAGATCTGGAGAATTATTCCCACAGCTTTCGGCAAATTAATTATTGAAGAAAGAGATACAGAAAAGAGAGAAGCTTTCTTTAATTGCATTGATATTAAGTCCGGCAAAGAAATATTCAGCAGTTTTCAGCTTGAAGAAAAATTCTGGATTGGAATTGAAAAAATTTTCGGTGATATAATTTTCTTTCACAGGTACAGAAAACCAAATATGCCCGGGCATCTTGGAATAATTGCACTCGATATTTCAGATCAAAATATCTTATGGAAGACAGATGAGTTTAACTTACTTTTTATATATAGAAATGATTTGTATTGCTACAAGGAAAAATTTGACGGCAGGCAATATTTTAAACTAAATATTAAAACCGGTGAACTGCTTGAAGATCTTGGTGATAATTCAGGTGAAATAAATCTTTTAAGAGATAAATCTTTAAATGAGGACAATTTTGAAGGATATTATTTTCCTAAGCGATTGTCTCCGGAACTGGAAGATGATGAAAAAGTCAAAGTCTTTTTATCCTGGGTAAAAAATCAAAAACTTCTTTCTGGCAAGATTGAATATATAGATCTAGACAATTTAATATTTTTTAGTTTTACTGAAGTTCTTCCTTCCGGCGGTGCAATGAGAAATCTTTTTAACACAGTTGATATTAATACAGGAAAAGTTATTTTTGAAGAAGAACTTAACAGAGGAATAAGTAGTTATATTCCCGATTCATTTTTTGTTAAGGACGATCTGCTTTTTCTTATAAAGAATAAATCGGAATTAGTAACATGTTCTATTGAAAAATAGAACAACTAACCAGGTGCATTATGGAAATAACAGAGAAAGAAAAAGGAATTCTGTTATTAGCTGCCCGTGAATCAATAGTATCCCTTTTTAATAAAACCAGTGTACATAAAATTAATTATTCTCTTTATCCATCTCTTAAACTTCATCTTGGTGCTTTTGTAACATTAAGAATCAATAAAGATTTGCGCGGCTGCATAGGTTATATATTTACAGACAAGACACTTTATGATACTGTTTGTGATGCTGCAAAGCAGGCTGCGTTTTCTGATCCGAGATTCCTTCCGTTGACAAAAGAAGAAATGGATTTAATTAATATTGAAATATCGGTTCTTACTTTTCCGCAAAAGATAAATGATTACAGCGAGATAATTATTGGTAAGCACGGATTAATTCTTGATGAAGGCTATATACGCGCAGTTCTTCTTCCGCAGGTTGCCATTAGTAACAATTTTAACCTCGAACAATTTCTTTCGGCTTTGTGTGAGAAAGGCGGATTGAAACCGGACAAATGGAAAACTGAAAAATTAAATCTACAGGTTTTTACTGCAATTATTTTTTATGAAGGAGAAAATCATGCTTAAAGTAAGGCATCCCACCGTGTCAGGCATGTTCTACCCGGCATCAAAGGAAAAATTAGAAACAGAAGTAAGAACTCTTCTTTCAACCTATCAATTCAATAAAAATTTTAAAAACATTTTCGGTTTAATTTCACCTCATGCTGGTTATGTTTATTCCGGCAAAACAGCTTCTTACGGTTTTAATCTTTTAAAAGGAAAAGAAATTGAAACCGTAATTATTATTTCGCCAAGCCACAGGGAATATTTTCCCGGCATATCTGTTTATGATGGTGATGCTTATGAAACTCCACTTGGAATTGTTGAAGTAAATAAGGAAATGTCTGATAAATTAATCGATAGAAGCAAAATAATTTTTAAGGGAATTGAAGGTCATAGCCAGGAACACGCAATTGAAGTTCAGATACCTTTTTTACAGGTAGTATTAGGTGATTTTAAAATAGTTCCTGTTGTAATGGGAGACCAGGGAAATTTATTCGTAAATGAACTTGCTGAAAAACTCTCTAAAATTGCAGATGAAAAAACATTGGTTGTTGCCAGCTCTGATTTGTCGCATTATCATTCAAGGGAGGTATCGGACAAATTAGATTCAGTATTAGAAAAAAGAATTTTGGACTTTGACTTTGAAGGTTTGAAAAAAGATTTGCAGTTAAAAAATTGTGAAGCCTGCGGAGGAGGACCGATTATTTCAATGATGAAAGCCGGTTCTTTATTGAATAGAAAAAAATCTTATGTTTTACACAGATGCAATTCCGGTGATACATCCGGAGAACACAGGGAAGTTGTGGGTTACCTTTCTGCTGTAATTTATGGTGATTGAATTTTCTCTAAATAATTCTGATTGAACCAACACTAAATCCTCATTTTACTATATTTAAAACCAATTTATAAAAATATTTTCCGGAGTGCGTCATAGAAAAGAAACAGAATAACCGTTCAGAAGTACTGGATAAAATTGTCTCTCTTGCAAAAAGAAGAGGATTTGTTTTTCAATCAAGTGAGATTTATGGCGGGTTAAATGGATGCTGGGATTACGGCCCTCTTGGAGTTGAGCTTCTTCGCAATATCAAAGAAGAATGGTGGAAAACCATGACTTATCGCGATGATGTTGAAGGACTTGACGCTTCAATACTTATGCATCCTAAAGTCTGGGAAGCATCCGGGCACGTTGATAATTTTACTGATCCAATGGTTGACTGCAAGGAATGTAAAGCCCGTTTCAGGGTTGATATTCTTTCTGAAATGATTAATGAAAAAAAGAAAACGAAAGCTTTAGAAGATTTGCGAAATGGAATTATCAATGATTCAAAGTTGGTTGATAAATATAGTACAGCATTTCAAACTGAAGATCCATTTAGTTATATACTTGAAGATCAGTTTTTAGGTGAAAAACTTTTACAGGAAATTAATTGCCCTTCGTGCGGAAATAAAAATACTTTTACATCTGCGCGTAAATTCAATTTGATGTTTAAAACTTTTATCGGTCCTGTTGAGGATACAGGTTCTGTTGTTTATTTGAGACCGGAAACTGCTCAGGGAATTTTTGTCAACTTCCTGAATGTTCAGGGGGCATCAAGACAAAAGCTTCCTTTTGGTATTGCGCAAATCGGGAAAGCTTTCCGCAATGAGATTAATACAAAAAATTTTCTGTTCCGTACCCGTGAGTTTGAGCAGATGGAAATGCAATTCTTTATCAAGCCGGTTGATGATAAGAAGTGGTATGAATACTGGAAAGCAGAAAGACTTCAATGGTTTAAAAATCTTGGAATTACAGAAAGCAAACTGCGATATCATGATCATCCGAAAGAAAAGCTTGCACATTATGCAAAAGATGCAACTGACATTGAATATGAATTTCCATTCGGATGGGGAGAGATTGAAGGAATACACAACAGAACAAATTTTGATTTAAGCCGGCATGAGGAATTCTCAGGTAAATCTTTAAAATATTTTGATGACGAATCGAAAGAAAAATTTATTCCTTATATCATAGAAACTTCGGCAGGTGCCAGCAGATCTTTTATGGCTTTCCTTGTTGATTCTTATTATGAAGAAGTTGTAAAGGATGAAACCCGTTCTGTTTTAAGATTTCATCCAAGGCTTGCACCAATCAAAGCTGCAATTCTTCCTTTGGTTAATAAAGATGGTATGCCTGAGATATCAAGAGAAATTGAAAAAGAACTCAGGAGAAACTTTAAAGTTTTTTATGATGATAAAGGTGCAGTCGGGAGAAGGTACAGAAGACAGGATGAAGCCGGAACACCTTTTTGTATAACTGTTGATACACAGACTCTTGAAGACAAAACAGTAACGATTAGAGAACGTGATTCAATGGAACAGGTAAGAATTCAGATAGATCAAATATCATCCTACCTGAATGATAAACTAAAATTATAGGAGAAATTTTTATTCTTTTAATGATTGCATATTGATTAATTTTGAAACTGAATTTTGAATCAGAAATGAAGGAAAGAAAAATGAAAAAAAATAAACTAAAGTTATACTTTTATACTTTTGCTGTTATGGTTTCATCTTATGTTTTTATTGGAGGCGATTGCAGTACTGATAATGATGAACTTCCGCCTTCCGAAAATTCAGTTACAGCACCGGGTTCTTATACTTTTAAAGTAGAAGCTGAAGCTGGCGGAGATTCAAAAGTGACTTTTAACTGGACAGCTTCTTCCGATGAAAATGATACAGATTTCAAAGGATATCGAATAATCACTGTTGAACTTAATGCTAACAATCAGATTACTTTTGTTTTCCAGGAACAGGCGTTAAGCAAATCAATAAAATCTCATACTATAAATCCTCTTGAAAGAGGGAAGAGATTTAAGACATTTCTTCTCGCTGAAAAAAACAATGGAACTAAGAGTGATTCTCTGGAAACGGAAATTTATGCTGGTGTTTTTTATAATACCAATGGTGTAATTGATACGTATGTGCCTAACAGTTCTGCAATGAGCGGGTTTGGGTGGAATGTAGTTACAGGGACTGGAACTCAATATCCATATACTCAATCAAATGCTGATAAAATTGATCTTCACATTAGAGATTTGGGGTCTGTACCATATTTCTTTTCACCAGGCGGTCTTGATGAGGGTTTTAGATTAACCAGAATGAAAAATATCGGTTCCGGTCAATCATCATTTGATGAAACTGATTTGCCCGAAGCTGATGAGACATTTCTTGCACTGAACCTTGGTGATGTTTATTTAATTAAAACTCAGGAAAATTATTACGTTAAAATATGGATAAAAAGTATTGTTGATGTTGGAGAATATTATACAGTCCAGTTTGATTATAAACTGCAGCCAATTCAGGGTTTGAAAATTTTGTAGAAACTTTTAATGATTATTAAAATGTAAGCGGAGAATTTTTTATTCTCCGTTTTTTATTTTAAGAATAATTTACAAAATAAAAACCTTTGAAATTGTTCTGGAACCTGTTTTGTAGTTATAATCCGCCACTTAAGTCGTGGATTAAAAGAAATATAAATAATAACCGTTTTAACGGTTTAAAAAAATTATTTAAAATGAAATTAATAAGAAGTTTTGCATATCTGTCCATTTTAATTTTTTTCTTTATTTCTAAAACAAATGCTCAGAATGCAAAGTTCGATTCACTTGTTGCATCCGGAATAAAGCAGATATACAACATCAAGTTCCCTGAAGCAGAAAAAACCTTCCGCAAAGTTATTGCAGATTATCCAAACCATCCTGCAGGAAGATTTTTTCTTGCAATGATTAACTGGTGGGAAATTCTTATTGATATGGATTCTGAAAAGTATGATGAAATATTTCTTCAGAAGCTTGAAGATGTAATTTTTCAGTGCGACGAGATTTTGAAAAAAGATCCTCAAAATGTTGATGCACTATTTTTTAAGGGAGGGTCAATTGGTTTTCGCGGAAGGTTGAGAGCTTACAGGGATAGCTGGCTTAAAGCTGCTGATGACGGAAGGGAAGCATTGCCAATTGTTGAACGGGCAGCTCACCTTAATCCAAAGAATGTTGATGTTCAGCTTGGCTTTGGAATTTATAATTATTATGCTGCAGTAATTCCTGAGGAATACCCGATGATAAAACCATTAATGTTTTTCTTTCCTGAAGGTGATAAAAAGAAAGGACTCGAACAATTATCAAACACAGCGTCAAACGGTAAATATGCAAAATACGAAGCGATATATTTTTTAATGACTTTGTATTACAGTTATGAAAACAATCCATTTAAAGCTGCGGAGTATGCAGATATGCTGACCGGAGAATTTCCTGATAATCCAACCTTCCAGAGATGGAAAGGAAGGATTTCTGTAAAAAAAGGTGATTATGTTTTCGCATCAGAAGTTTTTAAAAATATACTTGATAAAATTAAAACAGGTTATCCTGGTTATAATGTTAAAAGAACAAAAAGAGAAGCATCATATTATGTTGGGCTGCAGTTCTTTAACACAGACCAGCTTGATTCTTCCTTTTATTATTTCAGGGATTGTGAAAAAGTCTCGAAAGAAATTGATGAAGAGGAATCCGGGTTTCTTGTTAATGCTGTTCTTTACCAGGGAATGATATACGATCTTTGGGGAAAAAGAAATGATGCAATTAAAAGGTATGAAGCTGTTCTAGATATGGAAGAATACGCAAACTCATATAAACAAGCTGAAAATTATTTGGAGAAGCCTTTTAAGAAGTGAATTTTGAATCCGTCTTGCTGAACTCCTTTCAGCATCTCACAATATAGATGAAGATCAGTTAACAGACTCTAAAATGTAGTTGAAATACTTATCCTGTGAAGCTCACCAATTGAGCCCATTGAAGAGAATCCGTAATCAAAGCGGTATTCTTTAATTATTGCACCAAGCCCTGCATTGAATCCTGCTATACCGGCAAATGAGCCGATCTTAAGTTCTTTTCTTTTTTCATTATCATATCCAAATCTTAAACGGAGAACTTTACTTAGAGTAAATTCTGCACCAACTGTAAAAGATTTAAACTTCTCAAAAAATTCATCCCGCTCTTCATTCAGTTTGTGAAAATCTAATGATAATCTTAAAGGAAGGTACTCTAGTCTTTTGGAGATGCCGATTACAAAATCGAGAGGAAGATCTTCCTGGGTGTCTAAGTAAGATGTAATCTGCGAACCGATATTTAAAATTGCCACACCAACATTTATCTGTTGAGCAGGAACTACATAATGCAATCCCACATCAAAACCGATTGCTGAAGATGAATATTTTTCTATACCTGAATAAATATATTTAGCATTAACTCCGTAGAAAAAATTATCATCAAGTTTATTTGCATAACCAAGGATGAAAGCAACTTCACCAGCACCAAAATCACTGGTTTTCAATCCATCTTCAGTAGCTCCTGTAAAAGTGCCATAGTTAATGTATTTAACTGCCGCACCAAATCTTCCAAAGTCTTCATGCTGAAATGAGTATGAAAGACTTGCAAGATTAATATCCAAAAGATGTTTTACAAAAGAAAATGAAACCGGGCTGTCGGTTAATAACTGCAATCCTGCGGGATTATAAAAAATTACATCCGGGTCATCATTATTAGACACAAAACTTCCGCCCAAAGCACCGGCCCTTGCACTCATATCAAGCCTTAAAAACTCATAAGTATTCTGAGCTTTGGATGTTAATGAAATAAGAATTAATAATGTTATTACTAAGAGCAGATGTTTCTTCATAAAATTCTCTAAAGTTGGATACTTATTTAACCATAATACAAAATAAAGGCAAGACCCTAATAATTCACAATGAACAAATGCGCATATAATTTTAATGATTTCATGTTTATTCTAAATTATTAATTGTTAATTGTACATTTTCATTTTGCCTTGCCTCTGCATAACTCTTTACGTAATTTTGAAACTGAAAAAATAAAAAGGATTTGATATAATGAATACACTTAAAACTGTATTTTTAATGACTTTTATGATGGTTCTTTTCCTTCTTGTAGGATATTTTCTTGGAGGAAGGGGAGGAATGACTATCGCATTTATTTTTGCTTTAATAATGAACTTCGGTTCTTATTGGTTCTCTGATAAAATTGTTCTTGCAATGTATAAAGCAAAGGAAGTTACAAGAGAAACCTCGCCGAAATTTTATAATATGGTAGAAGAACTTACAAGGAATGCAAATCTTCCAATGCCAAAAGTCTATATTATAAATGATCCTACACCTAATGCATTTGCAACAGGAAGAAATCCGCAGAATGCTGCTGTTGCCGCTACAACCGGAATTTTGCAAGGATTAAATAATGAAGAGCTTGCCGGAGTAATGGCACACGAGCTTGCTCATGTTAAAAACAGGGATATATTAACAGGTACAATTGCAGCAACCCTCGTTGGTACCATAACATTCGTAGCTCAAATGGCTGGCTGGGCAATGATGTTTGGCAGAGGTAATGATGACGATGATGCAGGAAATGGAATAGCTTCTTTAGTGCTGCTTATAGTTGCTCCGATTGCTGCAACATTAATTCAACTCGCAATTTCGAGATCAAGAGAATTTGCTGCGGATGCAGGCGGTTCTTCTATCAGTAAAAATCCTTTAGGCCTTGCTTCTGCACTTGGAAAGATTTCAAGAGCAAACCAGTTAAAACCTGTTAATCATGTTACTCCGGCTTCTGCACATATGTTTATTGTTAATCCCTTAAGCGGTGGAGGAGTTATGAAATTATTTTCAACTCATCCCCCTGTTGAAGAAAGGATTAAAAGACTCCAGGAAATTGCTGCTGGAAGAAAATAGTGCGGATGGGAAATATTAAACGTTTAAATGGAAATGGAAAAAGTTGGAGTATTGGAATGGATGTTTTAATATTATTTGAAGAATTTTTAAGGGAGGTTTGGAATGATAATTTTTAGATGTAATTATAAAAAAATCACCTGCATAATCATTATTTAAATGATTGTTCAATCTTCTCTTTCGTTTGTTATTTTTAATTTTTACCTACTGATAAATAAAAAATCCGAGAACAAAAACTATAAAGGAAAATTTTATGTCTCCACAGGCTAGCTATATAGAACCCGCACCGATTATTGATAAAGAAAATCCATTTGAGTCTATGATGGAACGGTTTGATACTGCTGCAAAGATTCTTGGACTTGACGAAGGAATATATAAGTATCTTAAATCACCGGTAAAACAAGTAATTACTTCAGTGCCCATTTTTACAGATAACGGAAGTATAGAAGTTTTTGAAGGTTACCGCGTAATTCATAATGATATTCTTGGGCCATCTAAGGGAGGAATTAGGTACGCACCCGATATAACAATTGATGAAATGAAAGCACTCGCTGCATGGATGACATGGAAGTGTGCAATTGTAAATATTCCCTTTGGAGGTGCCAAAGGAGGAATTAAATGTGATCCCACAAAACTAAGCAACACCGAACTGGAAAAATTAACAAGGAGATTTACTGCTAATATGCTTGATGTATTTGGACCAGAGAGAGATATTCCTGCACCTGATATGAATACAAATGAGCAGACGATGGCCTGGATAATGGATACATACAGCATGCATTCCAAAAGAAACGTAACTGCAGTTGTAACAGGAAAACCTATGATACTCGGAGGTTCACAGGGAAGGCGTGAAGCTACGGGACGTGGTGTAATGATTGTCTCAATTGCAGCAATGCAAAAACTTAGGATTAAACCAACAGAAGCTACAGCAATTGTCCAGGGGTTTGGCAATGTAGGTTCTATTGCTGCTCAATTACTCCAGGAACACGGAGTGAAGATAATTGCTTTAAGTGATGTAAATAGTGCAATTTATAATAACGAAGGATTAAATGTAAATGAAGTAATTGATTATGTTGGGAAGAAAAAAACTCTGACTAATTTTCCTAAAGCAGAAAAAATAACTAATGCAGAACTTCTGGAACTTGAATGTGATCTTCTTGTTCCTGCGGCAAAAGAGGACCAGATTACTTCTAAAAATGCAAAGAAGCTTAAATGCAAAATTATTGCTGAAGGTGCGAACGGACCGACGACTGCAAAAGCAGATCCTGTTTTGCAGGAAAAAGGAATCCTGGTTATTCCTGATATTCTTGCTAATGCCGGTGGAGTTACTGTTTCTTATTTTGAATGGGTTCAGGACAGGATGGGATTTTTCTGGACTCTCAACAGGGTCAATACCAGGCTGGATAGAATGATGAATGAAGCTTTCGTTAATGTTTACAAGGTTGCAGCACAATATAATGTTTCATTAAGAATAGGAGCATATATTCTTGCAATAGACAAAGTAGCAAAAACTTTAAAGATTCGTGGAATATATGCCTGACAGATACAGAAGTTCAAGTTTAAGTGTAAGTTCAAGTGTAGGTTCAAGAAGAACTAAGAATTACTTGAACTTATACTTGTTCCATATGCTACTGTACTTTTTATTAAATTCGGCGATATTGTCTCAACCCAAAACTAACCTGGATATTTTTTATATGATGGTGGATTCATCTGTAAATAGTTTTATTTCTCAGGTTCCACCATCTGATAAAAATATTAAGCTCATTTTAAACCTGGGAGACAGGTATTCATTTTTTAATAATAAGATTATTAATGAAATAAACTCTTCTGAAAAAAAACTTATAGATAGAAGTAATGATGCAATAACAGTAAACTACGTAATTGAAAATATTAATGTTGACTATGGTGAAATCTTCAGAGATGGTTTTTTTGGTGATTATTTTATTACCAGGAATTTATTACTTAAAGGGAATTATCTTATAGGGACTGATTCTGCTTTATTCAATGAATTCAGTTATTCTTTTAATGACACTATAAAATTTGATGAAATTAATTTAATTGAAAATGGGTCATTTGAATTTACAAGAGGGAAAATTCCTGCCGAACCATTCTTCTCCAGTCTTTTTGAACCAATTGTAGCCGTAGGTACTACTGCACTTGCAGTGATTTTATTTTTTACTATAAGGAGTAAGTAAAATCTTATAGTCATTCCCTCAAAAATGGGAATCTACTAATGAAAAAATGGATTCCTGTTGTCACGGAAATGACAGAAAGATTCAAGAAGTCTCTATAATTACCTTTGATGCCTATCTGGAATTAACTATTTTTAACGGAAAATTTTTAAATATTATTGGAAAAATGAAGCATTTAATAACTCTTATATTGTTTACAGGAATATTTTGCGGATGTTCTTCATCTATAGATACAACTAATTTTTCTCCTGATGAAAAGCTTGCTTATGCAATTAAACTATATGATGATGAGGATTATGAAATTGCAATTAATGAATTCCAGGCTATAGTTTTACAATATCCGGGAAATGCAGTTGTTGATGATGCACAATACTACCTTGGAATGACGAGGTACCAGAGAGGAGAATATATTCTTGCTGCTTATGAGTTCAGTAAATTGGTAACAAATATGCCTGCAAGTGAGTTTGTTCAACAGGGACAATTCATGCTGGCAGAATGTTACTACCAGCTATCTCCACACTTTTCACTCGATCAGAAATATACAATCAAAGCTGTTGAGGAATTACAGGCATTTATAGATTTCTTCCCTTCAAGCGAAAAAGTGCCTGAAGCAGAAACTAAAATAAATGAGCTAAATGAGAAGCTTGCACAAAAAGAATTTGGAAATGCACTTATTTATGAAAAGCTCGATTATTATACAGCCGCATTGAACTATTATGGTAATGTTTTGGAAACATACCACGATACCAAGTATGCACCTATGGCAATGTATAATAAAATAAAATTACTTATAGATAGAGGAAGAAATTCTGAAGCATTGACGGAGATTTCAAAGTTCATTCAACGATATCCTGATGATGCAAACTTCCAGGAAATTCAGGAATTAAAATCTGTCCTGGAAAATAAATTATCGGCTGCCAGATAAAATGCCTCCTGCTAAAAAAGTCAGTGATTCAATTTTAATAATGACTGAGCTGGTTTTACCAAACCATACAAACCAGCTCGGCAATTTACTTGGCGGGCAGTTAATGCACTGGATTGATATATGCGCTGCACTTTGTGCATCCAAACATAACCAGAGGGTTAGTGTAACTGCTTCTGTTGACAGGATTGATTTTCATCATCCGATTAAGCTTGGCGAGGTTGTTACTTTAGTAGCCTCTGTTAACAGAGTTTTTAACACTTCATTGGAAATTGGTGTGAAAGTTTATGCTGAAAATTTTACTGAAGGGAAAAAAGTTCATACAAATACAGCATACCTTACATTTGTTGGAGTTGATACAGAAGGCAAACCAGTTAAAGCTATTGGTGCAGTTCCTGAAACTGAAGATGAAAAACGGAGATATGAAGAAGCCCTGCAGAGAAGAGAAACCCGTCTTAAAGAAAGAACCGGTAAGGTTTAGCTTATTTATTATTTTTATTCTTTTTTATCAAGAGGTATATCCACAAGTACCTATAAATGGCTTTTGCAGGTATAATTATTTTAAGGCTGATACTGGTTATACAAATTTCCTTCTGGTTAATTATAACAATGATGCTTATTCCGATTTTATTCTTTTTAACCCGGCGAAGAAAGATATACTAACTTTAGATGGATCGAATAAAGGAGATTTTAAGAAACAGAAAAAATATTCACTTGCCAATGAATTTACTTTTATCAAACCATTCAGCAGCAGGCCTTCATCTCCTTATATCTTCACTAATCGTATAAAAAGAAAAGTTGGTTTGATTGAGTTCAATGATAAAGGAAAACCAATCTTTGGCAAACTTCTTAACTTTGATTCATATCCTGAAAATATCAGCATTGCCGATATTGATAATGATTATAAAAACGAAGTGCTCATTTCGGGAGGGGCCTTTAATGGTATTTCTCTTATTTACCGCGACAGCAAAAAAATAATTGAAAAGAATATTTTAAAGGGAACCTCTTTTTCACAGGCAGCTTTTATTGACCTGAACAATGACGGTTATGAAGATATTGCAGGCTATAATCTTTTTAATCTCTCGTTTGATTTCTATTATAATAACAGTCTCGGAGAATTTAGAAAAGTCCGTTCTGTAAACTTCCTTGATAAAATCATTAACCTCCATCCGTTCGATATCAATCTTGATTCTTATGAGGATTTAATTTTTTCTTCCGGGATGTCAATCTATATCTGGTACGGAGATTTCAGAGCATCTTATGAAAACACAAAGAAAATAACAACAAACTATAAACCGGATAAATTTATTTACGGGGATTTTAATAAAGATGGTTTGATTGATTTCGCCTATCTTAATAGAGAACATTCTCTGGTATCTGTTATTTTTGCTAAGAATGAATTTGATTATTACTCTGAAATAATTTACCTGCAGCAAAGCGGGTTAACAGATATTTCCCCGTACCACAGCAGGTTTATTAATGGCATAGCAGCTTTGAGTATTTATGGAAGCCTTCATACCATTACAAACCTTTCTTCATTTGCTGATGTTGTAAATATATCTGTCGGAGCCAAACCTGATGCAATAACTTTTTTTGATAATAAAAATAATGGAATTACCGATCTCTGTTTTATTGATAATTATGATAAAAAATTAAAATTCATTACTAGGAATAATGCGGGAATTCCGGAATTCTTTTATTCATTTCAGTTGAATGAAAATCACGGTAAAATCATTTCCGAAAACCTTGATCCCGGTGAAAAGAATTACATATGTTTTTCTTATGGAAAAAAACTTATCGAAATAGTGAGAATAGATTTTCCCGGCAGCAGAAGTAATAAAACTGTTCTGTATTCGCCAGGTGCAATTTTCGATCTTAAACCTGTTAGAAGTAATAATGGTGATTTCAAAATTTATATTCTTTTTCTTAGTAATGGATCGTTAAACTTTGGTGCATTTAGTTATGTTGATGGAAAATTTATTTTATCAAAGCAGTTAATTGAAAATATAAAACCTTATGATGCCTCTTTAAGCCCGGATAAAGAGATCACAATTAACTACTGGGTAAAAAAGGAAAATAAAATATCCCTGTTTACAGAAAATCTTAATACCCCAAATGAAATTGCAGAAGAAAAAATTTCAATTTCCGAAGCGGACAGCTTAAAAATAATTTTGTTTACAGGCGACCTGCTTAATATGGATAAAGAAATTTCGTTCAGCTTCATTAGGAATGATAATAATGATTATGCTATTATAGATGCAGGCAAATTTATCACTGATACTAAAAATAAAGACATGCAAGGGGGGTTTAGGATAACTTCAAAAAATAATTTATTTTTTGGCGAGACAAGATTTAACGGGTTGAAAAAATTGTGTGTTTATCTGCAGGATAAAAAAGTTGTAAACAGACTTGAAATTATTCGGAAAGGGAAAACCATTGCTTCTACAAAACTTGCAGATGCATTATATGCAGGAAGTTTTTTTATTAAGAATATGACTTCAAAAAATTATCACATTGTTTATACCGATATGGAAAACAGCTGCATAACAATCAGGAAATTAAAAGGATGAAAAAACTTTTACTCTTTATTTTGTTTCTTTTTATTATCCCGGTTTATGCCCAGGAATTAAATGAGCATCAGCTCGATTCCCTTTATGAAAAATTTTTACAAATGAAGGGAATATCTTCAGCTGATCATCCTGTAGTTCATTATGAAAATGAAAAGTGTGGTTTTGGAATTGTTAATCAGGTCAAAATAAATCTGGAAAGATTTTCTCCCGAAAAACAGCAGTTATTAAAAAGTTTATTACAACGCCCGGTACGGGAAACAAGTATGGTCAGCCCCTCAGGCATTTTTAGAATACATTATAATACAACAGGAACGGAAGTTCCGCGTTATAATCCATT
>Ga0105107_10000848_pt1 | contig 19870 bp, 18 predicted proteins | sample PPLLaktember2015_6_FD_79335 | JGI IMG/M metagenome (GOLD analysis project Ga0105107, IMG submission 79335) | Freshwater sediment microbial communities from Prairie Pothole Lake near Jamestown, North Dakota, USA - PPLs Lake P8 Core (1) Depth... | ecosystem: Environmental > Aquatic > Freshwater >... | reverse complement strand
GGCCTGGCCGATGCCGTGGCCGTGCTGCGGCCCCCATTTGAGGGTCCGCAGGACGAGCATGTCGAGGGTGCCCTGGAGGAGCTCCAGGCGCTGGTCGTCCGGGGATTTGCCCATGGCTGTAGATTGTCTACGGCTTTGGACGTAGGACGTCTACAGCTTGTTCCATGAGGCAGGGACGCTCTCGGCCAGGCCGAGGTCGTGCCCGATCTGCTCCAGCGGGCGGCCCCTGGTCTCGGGAACCATGGCCTTCACCCAGACGAGCTGCAGGACCATCATCAGGCAGAAGAACAGGAACACGAGGGCTGGCGGGAACGCGGTGACCATCGCCGGGAAGAACGCCGTCAGCAGCGCGGCGGCCATCCAGTGGGTGAAGCTGCCCAGCGACTGGCCTGCGGCCCGATGCCGGCTCGGGAAGATCTCCGAGATGAACACCCAGATCAGCCATCGCGGGCTCTCCGGAAGAGTGACGCACAGCAGCGTGTCGGCCAGGGCGGGGATGGCCTCGACGCCGAGCATCCAGCGCCAGTCGTTCGGTCCCGTGCCACCGATCAGGGCATTGGACACGAACGCCACCAGGATGCCGAGGACGATGTTGAACTGGAACAGTCCCGCCAGGCGGCCCCGGTAGAGGGGCGGAGCAATTTCGGAGAATGGACAGCGGCGACGCGACGGTGGCGATGCCGACGCCCACGCCCCCGATCAAGCGCGCGATCGTGAGCGACAGCGCCCCCGCGGCGAGGCCCGACCAGAGGGCGGATACGAAATAGAGCACGCCAATCCAGATCAGGGTCTGCTTCCGGCCGAATCGATCCATGGGCCAGCTGCCCGCGAGCGCAGCCCCCACAGCGCCTGGATGGTCTTCTCGGCGCCGGAGATGACCACGGTGTCGAAGCCGAAGAGGAACCCGGCAAGCGCCGAGGTGAGGGACCAGAGCGCGAGGCGGGCGTTCATGAAACCGGGCCGGCGCTCACCGCGGACGCGGCCGGCCCGGGATGACGATCGGCGTGGCCTTCTGCACCTCCGCCCACACGCGCTTCCCCACCTTGTCGGCCTCGGCGATGATGGCCGCTTCGTCCACGGTGAGGATCTTGCGGCCCCGCATCACGAACCGGCCGTCGATCATCACCGACTCGATGTCGGACGGTTGGCCGTTGTGAATCCACGCGGAGAGGATGCGCACCGCCGGGACGAGATGGATCTTCTGCGTGTCGAGGACGAGGATGTCCGCCTTCTTCCCGACCGCGAGCGTCCCCAGCGTTCGCGTCTGCCGCACCGCCTTGGCGCTTCCGACCGTGGCGTCCTCGAAGACGTCCTCAGGCTGGGGATTCATGCCCGGAATCTCGTCGTCGCCGCGGAGCACGCGCTCCATCAGCAGGGCCGCGCGCAACACCAGGAACATGTCAGTGGTGTTGTTGTCGGTGCCCATCGCGATGGGCACGCCGGCGGCGCGCAGCGCGGGGATGGGCGGCGCCACGCCGCGGTTGCCGGCCATGCCCGCCTGGTGCGTGACGATGGTGCCCGACTTCGCGAGGAGCGCGATGTCGGCATCGTCCACGTAGCGGCAGTGCGCCGCGAAGAGGCGCGGGCCCAGGAAGCCGTGCTTCGCGAGGAACGCGACCGGACTCATCCCGTGATGGCGCTGCATGTAGGCCACCTCGGCGCGGCTCTGCGAGAGATGAATGGTGTAGCCGAGGTCGTGCCTCTCGGCGAAGTCGTGCACCGCGCGCAGCAGCTCCGGCGACGAGTTCTCCGCGAGCCCGGCGGCCGGGAACACGGTGATGCGCCCCTGCTCCTTGCCGTGCCACGCGCTGTGAAGGTCGTTGATGCGCTTCAGGCCGTCCTCGCGCATCTTCTGCGAGAACTGCGGCGCCTCGCCCTTCGCGAGAATCCCCGGCGACATCGGCGACCCGCCCACGCGGTCCGTGGCCGACTCCGCGAACACCCAGCGCAGGCCGGTCCGCGCCAGTTCGGCGGCGGTGTTGGCGGTCCCCGCGACGTTCTCGACGACGGTGGTGCTGCCGGTGCGGATGGCCTCCAGCGCACCGACCACGGCCATCAGCGTGGCCTCCTCACGCGAGATGAGGCTGTTGGGTGAGACGGCCAGGCGATAGCTGTTGGGGAACCCGAAGTCCTCGTTGAACCCGCGCGCGAGCGTGGCCGCAAGGTGCGCGTGGCAGTTGATGAGGCCGGGAAGGAGCGCCTTGCCCCGTCCGTCGTACACCTCGGCCTGGGGATACTTCGCGAGAATCTGGTCGGTGGGCCCGATCGCTGCAATCGTGTCGCCCTGCACCGCCAGCGCGACGCCGTGCTGCACGATGTCGGCGGTGGAGAGGACCGTGGTGTTCGCGAAGATCACGGCGCGTCCCGCGGCCGGCTGCGCGTGGCTGCCGCGCGGGTCGAGCAGGAGGGCCGCGGCGCCCGCGCCCGCGCCGGCGAGCAGTTCGCGACGGGTGATCGCCGTGGCGCCGGGCGAAGACGGTGAAGCGGAGCGGGAGCGATCCGGGGTCGGGGCTGGCATGGCGCAAGGTAGCGCCACCCGTGCCGCCCGTCAAGGAATCGCGCTCCCCTGTCCGCTCCCGATCGCGGAATGCCGTTTGCTTCACTCTATGGTGAATGCCGGCGACCTGAAGAATCGGAGGTCGTTATGTCACCGCTCCTGCGGCTGGCAGGGTTCGCCCTGTCAAGTTGCTTTGTACTCGGGGTCCTGACGGGCGTCGCCGTGGCCGCGGCCGACGAGCCCGGTTCCGGAAACCCGGCGGTCGAGACCCAGAAACCCGGCGGGCGTCCTGGGGGCGCCCCTCCGCGAGCGGGTTCCCCTGAACCGCCTCATCCCGCGCACCGGCCGCCGACCAGGATTGTGCGCGGGCGCGTCTTCATCGGCGGCTACTTCTACGATCCCATCTTCGGCCCCTACCCCTGGTGGCGGTGGCCGGATTACCCCTACTGGTATTACCCCGTCTACGACGACCGGGCGCAACTGCACATCAAGGTGACGCCGAATGCCGCGAAGATCGCGGCGGTGTTCGTTGACGGTTTCTACGCCGGCATCGTGGACGACTTCGACGGCGTGTTCCAGGATCTGCCCGTGCCACCTGGAGGACACAGCATCGTCCTCTATCTCGAGGGCTACCAGACCGTTCGCAGGAACCTGTATCTCCCGCCACGGTCGAGCTACACGCTGCGCGAGGCGATGCTGCAGTTGCCCCCGGGTGAGCGGAGCGTGCCGCCGGATCTCGCGCCGGCGCTCCCGTCCCCGCCGGCCGGGAGCTACCGCGTGCCGGGCACGTCGCCGGCGCTCCCGGCGCCACCGACTCCAGCGGCCACGACCGCACAGGCGCCCGGCTACGGCACACTGGACCTCTTCGTCCAGCCCGCTGGCGCGGAGGTGACCATCGATGGCCAGCGGTGGGTCAGCTCAGCCGGCGGTCACTTCGTGGTGCAACTGTCCGTCGGCACGCACCGGCTCGAGGCGAGCCGACCAGGATATCGCGCCTACGGGGGTGACTTGGTGATTCGTGACGGCGAGCAGACGACGCTCAACGTGAGCCTGGCGGCGACGCCCTGAGCCATCGGAGCCGTCCGCCAGTCACTTCGCGCGGCAATCGGGGCTGGCCCCGCCGTTCTTCCGCAGGAAGTCCACGTAATAAGTGGCGAAGTCCGTCGCCTGGCGGCGATCCCCGTCGCTGCCGAGCAGCGGGCCCACGTCACGCGTCCAGGCGGCGGCGCAGGCGGCGGCCGCGCTGTCGCTCCCAGTACACGCGCGGAACGCGCCAAAGGCGCGGCGATAGGTGTCGAACTCGGTCCGGGTCATCGGGGCACCGTGCCCGGACACGGCCACGCGGAACGGCGTGGCCCACACTTCGTCCAGCGCGGCCTGCCATCGGGCAGGGCAGGCGGTCTCGAAGAACGGGGCAGGGAGCGTCACCAAGTCGCCGATCACCGCCACTCCGCTTGCCTCGTCGTACAGCCAGAGATCGGCGTCGGTCACCGCATCCACGGCTACGCGTGCGGTGAGAGGGCGTTCCGCGAGCATGAGCGTGCCCGACTCGTCCACGGCCACGTCTGGCCGCAGGCCATCGTGCGCCTGCATGGTGGCAATGAACAAGTCCGTCTCTTCCCGCCTGGCGGCGGACTTCTCCGGCGGCCGCTCACGCGCGGCGGCAAGGTTGCGGACGAGGAACCCGCCGGGCGCCAGCGCGCGGTCGACGGCGCGGGTCGTGTACACCTTCGCCGCAGGGTGGGCCGCCTTCACGCGTCGGTTGCCGCTCGAGTGGTCCAGGTGCCAATGGGTGTTGACGATGGCCGCCACCGGGAGGCGGCGGCTGCGCGCGAAGTCGAGGATGCCGTCGCTGTGCCACGGGTGCCGCCCCGTGTCGATGACGATCAATCCCGCGGGTGCGACGACGATCACCGTATTCCCGTCGGGCCCGCGGTCGGGGAGCATCGCGCCCGGTACCAGGTAGGTGTCCGGCGCAATCTCGCGCGCGGTCGGCGGAGCCGGTTGGCTCGGCGCCGCTTGTGCCAGCGCCAGGATCAGCAGCAGGGGCGCGGTGCTCATGACCGCGTCAGCGTAGCAGCGCGCGCTCCCCGGAGCCACGAGGCCCGGCGCTTCAGCGGGGACCAGTGGTGGTACAGCGGGATGCGCATCTGAGCGACACCTCACGCCGCTCAGATTTCGATCAGATCCCTGCCGACGATCACGTGCCGCGGCTGTCCATGTTCAGGTTGAGCTTGCCTTATCGCCCGTCCGTTTCAGCTTGACTCGCGGGAGAGCTGTGTGTGGTATGGCGGCAGCGCAGGGTCCCCGGCCTTGCTTCCGACCACGGGAGGGTGCATGCGACGCGTCTTTCTTCAGCGACTCGCCCTGACGACCACGACGGCGATGTGCCTCTCTTCGGCAGGCACCGCGCGCCAGGCCACCCCGACGTTCTCGATCGAGGGCGTCACGGTCGCCGAGGGCGATGGCGTCACGGTCGCCACCTTGCGCGTCGTTCTGCGCCACCCGAACCTCGTCGAGTCGCGCATCCACTACCTCACCGCCGACGCGTCGGCCACTGCCGCTGCCTTCACGCAGTCCTCCGGTCCGCTGTCGATTCCGGCGTCCGGCCCTGCGGCGCCGTACCCGGCGACGATCAACGTGTCAGGTCTCACGGGCACGGTTCAGCACGTAGCCGTGCGTCTCGATCAGCTGACGCACACCTTTCCGGCCGACATGGACGTGCTGCTCGTGGGCCCGGGTGGTCAGGCGGCGATGGTGATGTCGGACATCGGCGTCGGCAACGACGTGACCAACGTCACGCTGATGTTTCAAGACGGGGCGCCCACACCACCTGCACAACTGGTGTCCGGAACGTTCGCCCCGGCGGACAACGCGCCTGCCGAGGCCACGATGCCGGCACCAGCGCCCGCGGGGCCCTATGGCTCCGCACTGTCGGTGTTCAACGGCACGGATCCCAATGGCAGCTGGCAGCTGTTCGTCACCGACGACAGCATCAACCCTGATGGGGGGTTGCTCGGCGGGTTCTCGATCATCATCACGACGACGACGAACGGTGGTGACTACATTCCCGCCGCGGGGCTGCTCACCTTCCCGCCGGGCGTTCCGGCGCGCACGCTGCAGGTGGCCATCAAGGGCGACAGCGTGATGGAGGCCGATGAGGCGTTCGCCGTCAACCTCCTGGGGCCGTTCAATGCGGTCATCGCCGACGGCCAGGGTACGGGCACGATCCTGAACGACGACGGGGTGACGACGTCGCAGGCGCCCACCGGCCTCTCCGTCTCGTCGATCGCGGGCAACGTGGCGACCTTCAGGTGGAACGCGCCGCTCGTCGGCCCCGAGCCAACGGGGTATGTTCTCGCCGGGGGCGCCACACCGGGTGGCGTGCTGGCCACGATCCCCACCGGCAGCACGGCGCCTCAGTTCTCGATCGCCGTGCCAACCGGGTCGTTCTACGCCCGCGTGCACACGATGTCGAGCGCCGGTCTGAGCGAGCCCTCGAATGAAGTGCTGTTCCACGTGGGCGTGCCGGTGGCGCCGTCAACGCCTGCGGATCTCGTGGGGGTGGTCGCCACCTCGCGCGTGGCGCTGGCCTGGCGGAACACGTTCACCGGCGGCGCGCCATCGGCGCTGGTGCTGGACGTGAGCGGCGCGATGAACGCGTCGATTCCGCTCGGCGTCACCGACGCGTTCTCCTTCAGCGGGGTACCGGCGGGCACGTACACGCTGGCGGTCCGGGCGGTGAACGCCGCCGGCAGCAGCGGATCGTCCAACTCGGTGACGCTCACGTTCCCGGGCGCCTGCCTCGGAGAGTTGCAGCCCCCGTCGAACTTCGTGGCTTATCGCGTGGGCAACCTCGTCGCGGCGCGGTGGGATGCGCCGGACCTTGGCCCGGCGCCCACGGGCTACGCGCTGAACGTCGCCGGCGCGTTCATCGGCACGCTGATCCTGCCTGGCAGGTCCATCAGCGGCGTCGTCGGTCCGGGCACGTACCTGCTCAGTGTGCAGGCCACGAACTATTGCGGAGCCGGTCTCTCCACCGAGACGCGGGCGGTGACCGTGCCGTAGCACGGCTGATGATCGGTGAGGATGGCGCCTCACACCGGGGAGGCGAGCAACTGCTGAGCGATGACGAGGTGCTGAATCTCGCTGGTGCCCTCGTAGATGCGCATCGCGCGAATCTCGCGGTACAAGCGCTCCACCTCCACGCCCTTCAACACCCCGATCCCGCCGTGGATCTGCACCGCGGCGTCGATCACGCGCTGGGCGGCCTCCGTGGCAAACAGCTTGGCCTGGGCGCTCTCGAGCGTGACCCGCGGCCGGGTGCCACGATCGCGCGTGAGCGCGGCGCGGTACACCAACAGGCGCGCCGCCTGGAGGTCGGTCGCCATCGCGGCGAGCTTCATCTGCACGGCCTGGAACCCGGCGATGGATCGCCCGAACGCCCGACGCTGCTGCGCGTGGCGCAGCGCTTCATCCAGGGCGCGCTGTGCCAGTCCCACCGCGCCGGCGCCGACGGTCGTACGGAAGAAGTCCAGGGTGCCCATTGCGATCCGGAACCCGGCGTTCTCGTCCCCGACGCGGTTGACGGCCGGCACACGGCAGTTCGTGAACACGGGGGCCCCAATGGGATGCGCCGCCATCACCGCCAGGCGCTCGCCGGGGTCGAAGCCCGGCATGCCCTTCTCCACGATGAAGCAGGAGATGCCTTCGCGGCCCGCCGAGGGCGCCGTCTTCGCGAACACCGTGTAGAGATCCGCATCCGGCGCCATGCTGATGAACGTCTTGCGGCCATTCAGGATGTACGAGTCTCCGTCGCGTTCAGCCGTCATGCCCAGGCCCGCGACGTCCGAACCGGCGTCGGGCTCGGTGAGGGCAAAGGCCGCGATCCGCGTGCCGCTGGCCACGGCGGGCAGATAGCGGCGCCGCTGGTCCTCCGTGCCGAAGAACGAGATGGGCCCGGAGCCGAGGCCCTGCATCGTGAACACGAGCTCGGCATGCGGACAGAACCGGGCCAGCGTTTCGCGAACCAGGCAGAACGACGTGAGCGACATCGCGTCCGGTGCGCGAAGCGCGTGCCTGCCGGTGCCGTACGAGCCCGGCAGCGCCCAGTCCAGGAGCCCGGCCTCGCTCAGGCTCGCCACGATCGTGCGATCGACGACATCGGTCTCGCCGGCCTGGCGCTCCAGTGCCCCGAGCGGGCCACGGCACAACCGCTCCACGGCCGACTGCAACTCGCGTTGCTCGTCGGAGACGAGCGAGAGCGCAAACTCCATGGCGGGATAGTCGCAGACCGGTGGTGCGTACGCAAGCCGCGCCGCACTGGCGCGACGCCGGGTTCAAGACCGCGTTGGCGCTTCGGTGGCGGGCGCGACGTCCCTCTCGAGCCCAGGCAGGTGCGTCTGCCACCACAGCGCGGCCTGCGCGTTCGACCACTCCCGCGCGCCGTCGCATTCCGCCAGGCGCTGCGACACCGCCAGGGCGTCGGGCGGCCGGCGCTCCGGGTCCTTCTCGAGGCACGCGAGCACCAGCGCGTCGACGGAACGGGGAATGGGCGTCGACGATCGCGCCGACGGTGGCTTCGGCGCGGTGCTGACATGGTCGATCAGCGTCTGCAGCTGGGTGCCGCCCTGGAACACCTGCTGCCCGGTGAGGAGGAAGTAGGCGACGCACCCCAGGGCATAGATGTCGGCGCGGTGGTCCACCTTCCTGTGGCCCGTGATGCCCTCGGGAGCCATGAACGCGGGCGTGCCGACCACACCGTCGAGCGCGGCGAGCGACTGCGTGAGATCCTGCGCCGGATTCGGTGGGCGTACCTGCACGAGGCCGAAGTCGAGCACCTTGACGAAGTCGTGCTCCAGCCCCATCCGGCAGACGAAGATGTTGGCAGGCTTGACATCACGGTGCACCATCCCGCGACTGTGTGCCTCGGCCAGGGAATGACAGACCTGCCGAAGCAGGAAGATCACGCGTGACGGCGGCAGCGGCCCGAACTCGGCGACCAGTGACGCCATGTCGCGGCCGGTCAGCAGCTCCATCACGTAGTAGAAGCTGCCTTCGTCGGTGATGCCGAAGTCGAACAGCCGAATCGTGTGCGGCGAGGTGAGGGCCGCCGTGGCCTGCGCTTCGTCTTCGAAGCGGCGCAACGTGGCGCGGGCCTCGGCGTCGGTGCCGGCAGCCAGCATGGCCGGACGCACCAGCTTGATGGCGGCCGGCCGTGCCAGCAGCCGGTGCCGCGCGTGCCACACCTCGCCCATGCCGCCCTCGCCCAGTCGCTCCTCCAGCTCGTAGCTGCCCAGATCTCGCGCCTCTTTCAGGCGCTGTCCCATCTTCTGGAACATCCGCGACGGCACGACGGCCGCGACGGCGCACGAGTAGTTGGGCATGTACATCACGAAGGTGTTCAGGATCGACGGGGTGTCGACGCCGCGCAGGTGCGCCAGCCACACGCCGAAGGGCCCCATCGATGCGGAGACCAGCGCCGCGGCCAGCATCTTCAGCGGTGTGCTCGGCACGATCATCGCGCACAGCAGGATCACGATGGACGTCCACGACAGGTGGCCCATCATCATCGTCGGATCGGTCACCCAGGTTTCGAGCAGGGCGACGCCTGCCGAGTTCAGCATCATCAGCCAGAGCCCGGCGTCCGACTTCGCAAGCAATGATCCGGAGGGACGCTGCAGCCAGACGTAGACAGCCATCGAGACCAGGACCGCCGTGCTCTCGATGACCATGGCCGCCCTGAGCCGGCCGGCGCCGACGATCCACGGGAAGACCACCCCCTCCATCAGCAGGCCCATGCCCCACAATCCGGCGCCGATCAGGGCGAACACCTTCAGGCGCTGGAGCTGATCGTCGAGGAGGTCCGGCTGGAGCCGCGCGTCCGTGAGCGGTGGCCCGGGCGAGCCCGGCGTGGACATTCGTCGCGCGATGCGTTTCATAGGGGGCGCCAGGGAGTCATGCGATCGTCGTGACGAGCATCGTCGCCGCCACACGAGCATAGATCGCCGCGCAGTCGACGATCCGGTCGATGTCGGCGAACTCCCTGGGCCCGTGAGAAATCGACAGGAGGCCCGGGCCGTACGCGTAGGCGGGCGTGCCCTGCTCGGCGTAGAACCTGATCTCGAGGAGACCCGGACACATCTCGAACTTCGGTGCCTTCCCCGTCACGGCGCGAACCTGGCTGCCGAGTGTCCGGCCGAGTGCCGCCGCCTCCGGCGTCCCGGACGGACGTCCCTCCTGGAACACTTCCACATCCAGCGTGATACCGTCCCGTCGCGCCTCGTCGAGGACCCCGAGGAGCGCCTGGCGCTCGGCCTCGTAGTCCTCCTCCGGGTTCATCCGCCGGTCGACGGTGAACACGCATCGGCCCGGCACGACGTTGAAATTGGAGCCCGCCTCGACGCGCCCGCCGATGAGCATGAGCGATCGGCGAGCCGCATCCGGCGTCACCCGGAACCGGGTGCGACGGCGCGCCGCGCGCCGCGCCAGCCGCTGGAGGCCGGCGACGACGCGCACGGCATCTTCGAACGCGTTCCGGCCCTGGTGCAGCAGCCCGACGTGCGCCTCGCGCCCGTGCACGGTGACGCGAAGCGTGATGGCCGACGCTGCTCAGGACGATGGCCGCACCCGAATCGTCACGCACACCTTTCGCCGGGCGGTACTTCACGATCTCGCACGGCAGGTCGAGCGCCCGCAGCCGGGACTCGATGGCTCGCACACATTCCGGATAGGCGTTGCCCGGGGGATTCTCGGATGCGATGCCCACCAGCTCGCTCGTGACGTCGATCATCTCGTTCCGGAGTCCGCGTACATAGTCGTCGAGTTGTCGATAGTCCATCGATGCTCCAGCGGAAACGAATGTGCACGATCCGGCAGCGCTCGGGAAGCACGCGTTCGGCGCGTCACTTGCGTGCTGGGCTCCCCGCCTGTCGCGCGAAGGCCTGCGCGATGCTCACCGCAACAGCGTACGTGTCCGCGTAAGAGATGTTCGAGGTCACCGCCACGACGAGCCCGTGCTCAGGGAACGTCATGAGAGACGCTACCATCCCGCCCAGTGACTCCCCATCGTGGCCGACCAGGCGCGTTCGTTCACCCGCCAGCGCAACGGTGTCGAGGTCCCAGCCCAGACCGTACCCCGTCTCCTCCCCGGAGGCCAGTCGCTGTGGCGTCTGGAGCAATTGGACCGTGGCAGGTTTTAGCAGCTGGCCGCTGTCAATCGCCATACCGAAGCGCACCAGGTCGGACGGGGTGGACAGGAACACGCTGGATCCCGCGTAGCAGGAATAGTCGATGTCGCGCATCGGGTCCGGGCCGTAGCGGGGCTCCGCCGCGAACCTCGGGAAGTAAGGAGTCGCCCGATTCGAGGTCGACGCCGTCGCAGCGTCGGCTCTCGTGTCGTCCATGCCCAGCGGCTCGAAAATCTGCGTCCGCATGAACCTGAGGAACGGCTCGTCCGCGGCGGCTTCAACGGCTGCGCTCACCAGGATCCAGCCGTAGCTCGAATAGCGGTACTGGGTTCCCGGCTCGAACAGCAGCGATCGCTCCGCAAAGTGCGGGAGCGCTTCGACCGGCCGCTCGCAACGCGCCGACAGCAGCGGCCCCTCGTCACCGCCGTCGTTCCTGACGCCGGCGACATGCCCCATCAACTGGCGCAGGGTGACGGGCCACGGTTTCCGAGGGAACGCAGGCACCTGGGTCTGAATCTCGTCGTCGAGCGTCAGCCGGCCTTTCTCCACCAGCAGGCCCACCGCGGCCGACGTGAGTACCGTGGAGGCGGTGCCGATCCTGAACCGCGTGTCTGGCGCGACGGGCATCCGCTCTTCGAGGTTTGCCCAGCCAACGCCCTCCGCCCACACGATGTCGCCACCGACACCAACCGCCACCGAGAGCCCCGGCAGGTTCTGCTCGGCGAGACCCGCGCGGACGACCTGCCGTCCCTGCTCCACGGGGTCGGTCCACCTGGGCAACGGGGCCGAATGCGTCACGGATGGCACGTCCCGCGGGTCCGGGTGCAGCGGCGTCGCAGTGGCGCTCATGTACATAGGGAGTCCCAGAATCGCCGTGAGCAGCACGCCAACGGCCACGACGATCAGCACGAGCCAGGTCTCCATCCGATTCCAACTCTTCGACACGTCTCCTCCGCTGCGATTGAGTCTCTCGGTTCTGACCCTTGACCAGCTTGATAAGGATCGCCTCGGGAACTCCGATGCGTCTTCACGCGGGGGTGAGCATTGCGTGAGATTCCGGTGAGCGAGCTCGGCGTGGGGCGCCCGGGGGAGGGGCTCCTCGCTGCTGCGCGGAGGCGCTGCAGGCCGTCGGTGAGCCCAACTCGCCGCCTGTCCTCAATGATGAGCTGGCTGTGATGCTGCTCGAGCCGGCCCCTGGTAGTGACGATCGCGTTTGTATACGAAATGATATACAGTCCGTCCCAATATGCCGGACAGACCACGAAGCGTCGATCGCCTGCTGCCATTGAAACCGAAGGTCCTGCATATTCTGCTGGCCCTGGCTGATGGCCCGCGTCATGGATACAGCATCATGCAGGAGATCGCTGCCCGCACGGATGGACAGGTCCGCGTGTGGCCGGCTGCCATGTATGGAGCCCTTCGCGAGCTCGAAGACCTCGACCTGATCGCGGAGTCAGACACGCGACCCAGGGAGGATGACGAGCGGCGCCGATACTTTGCGCTCACGCCACTCGGCAAGCGCGTGCTGAATGGCGAGGTCCGGCGCCTGGAAGCGATCGTCGCTCACGCACGCGCGAGCCGGGCCCTGCGCAACGAGGAACGGGCATGAAGCCGCCCTTCGACTCCGCTCAGGGCAGGCGAGCCAGTCGTGCGTACGGCCGACTGCTCTGGCTGCTTCGCGGCCGGGATCCCCAGGAGCAGCGAGCGATCAAGGACGACGCGGAACGGCTTCTCGACGCAGCCCGCGAGCGGGGCCGGGGTGCACTGGCGGCGACGTGGCTCGCCCTGATGTGGGACCTCGTCATCGTCGGCGCTGGGCATGACCTCGCACGAGCGCTTCGATCGCTGGTGCGCGCACCCGGATTTGCACTGACGGTGTCTCTGCTCCTCGGGATGGGCGTTGCGGCCACGACCACGCTGTTCGCTCTGGTCAACGCGGTACTCTTGAAACCCCTGCCCTATGACGACCCGGAGCGGTTGGTCATGCTCTGGGAGTCGAACGTGCCGCAGAACCGTCTGCGCGAGGGGCCATCGCCGGGCAACCTCAACGACTGGGTCGCACACAACGAGGCATTCGAGGCGCTCACCGGGTGGTGGACCGCCCAGGCGACGCTGCGTGGCCGGGATGGCAGCGCGCCGGTGACGGGAGTCCAGGTGACGACAGGCTTCTTCGAGGTCTTCCGCCGCGCGCCCCTCCTGGGGCGGACCTTCGCGGCCGACGAGTACATCGGCAGGCCGTCGATCCCGTCCGGTCAGACGGGCGGCCTGGAGCCGCTCCTGGTGCTGAGCCATCGGCTGTGGCAGAGCCTCGGCGCCGATCCCGCGCTGGTCGGAGGAACCGTCTACGTTGAAGGTCGCAACTGGCGTGTCCTGGGAGTCATGCCTGCCGACTTTGCCATTCCGGATGCGAATGCGGCCTTCTGGACGCCCTGGGATATGCGCGAGTCATATCGTGGCGCGCGCTTCCCCGACGGGCCGCCGCGGGAAGCCCGATTTCTGCGCGCCGTCGGTCGCGTGACACCTGGCCTGTCGCGTGAAGCGGCGGCGGAAAGGATGGAGATCCTCGCGGCCCGCCTGGCTGCAGATCATCCGAGCACCAATTCCGAGTGGGGCGTTCAGTTGGTGCCGCTGAGAGTGGAGCTGGTACGCTCGAGCCGCACCGAGTTACTGCTCGTGTTCGGCGCTGTGTTCTGTCTGCTCCTGCTCGTCTGCGCCAACGTGGCGAGTCTCGCGATTGCGCGGAGCGCTGCGCGTGCGCGGGAGACGGCCATTCGATTCGCGCTCGGCGCCGGCCGGCCACGCATCGTCAGGGAGCACCTGGCGGAGGCCGCCCTGTGCGCGGTGCTGACCGCGCTCGTGGCCATCGTCTTCACGGCATGGTCGTTGGGTGCCGCGATCGCGTTTGCTCCGCCGGAGATACCTCGCTTGCACGAGGTCGACCTGAACGCCCGCGTCGTGTCGTTCTCGGTGGCCCTGGCGCTCCTGGTCACCATCATCGGCGTGGTGCTTCCGGGCCTTCGAGGCCGTTCCCCGGCCATCGCCTCCACATTGAAGGACGGCGCGCCGGTCTCCGGACAGCACGCGAGTCGGGTCCGACGCGCGCTCGTGGTCGCCGAAATCGGCGTCACCGTCGTGCTCCTGGTCGGCGCCGGACTGCTGGCCCGGAGTTTCGCTGGACTGCAGCGCGTCGACCCCGGTTTCGACGTACGGAACCTGCTGGTGTTGCGAATCGCGCCCGATGTCACGAGGTACCAAAGGGCCCCGCTGGTCACCGACTACTACGGTCGGGTTCTCGACTCCATCCGCGAGTTACCCGGCGTCGCGTCGGCCGCCGCGGTCACGGTACTGCCGATGAGCACGATCGGCTCGGACTTCTATCGGCCGTATTGGCTGGAGGGTGCCCGGCCTGCGGGGAACGCTCTCCCGCAGGCGAACGTTCGAATGGCGACGCCAGGATACTTCACCACGCTTGGACTCCCGCTCGTGTCGGGCCGCGAGTTCTCGGCTCAAGATGCGGTGGACGCGCCGCGTGTCGTCATCATCAACGAAAGCCTGGCTCGGAGCGCCTGGCAGGGCGAGGATCCGGTGGGCCGTACCCTCATCCTCGACTACCAGGGCGGCCCGACCGAGCGCCAGGTCGTCGGCGTCGTCCGCGATGCGAGGTACGACGGCCCTCGCAGCGATCCGGCACCGGAGATCTTCATCCCGCACGCGCAGAACCCCTATCTGGTCATGAACGTCGTGGTGCGAACGAAGACCGACCCGGGCGCGTTGGCCCAGGCGGCACGCACCCAGGCGTTGAGGGTGGACCCCGACCAACCGGTACACTCCGTCACCACGATGGAGCGGCTGCTCGATGACACCATGCAGCAGGATCGATTCGCGATGCTGTTCGTGGCGTTGTTTGCCGCGGCGGGCCTGCTGACCGCCGCGACTGGCGTGTACGCGTTACTGGCCTATACGGTCGCCCAGCGGAGACGCGAGATCGCGGTACGCATGGCCATCGGGGCGTCATCGTCTTCGGTGGCATGGTTGATCGTGATGGAGTCGTTGACGCTCGCTGGGGTGGGCTGTGTCGTCGGTGCTCTCGGCGTGGCAGCCGTCAGTCGGCTGGCGCAATCCGTCCTCTTCGGCATCGCACCTCAGGATCCGCTGACGCTGGTCGCGACCGCGGCGGTGCTCCTCGCCACGGTGCTGACGGCGAGCTGGCTCCCAGCGCGACGGGCAGCGAGGATCAATCCGGTGTCGGCGATGCGAATCTGACGGGTCACGCGCCGGTGATTCCGAGTAGAATCAGCACTTCCTCGCCGACCAACATGAATCCGACGGAGACTCTTCAGCTCCTCGAATCGAACTGGGCATCCACAGTCATCAACTGGGAAGCGATTCTCGCAGCCCAGTACCGGGCTGCATGTCCGGACCCGCGGTGCATCGTGGACGTTGGCGCAAACCTCGGTGCGCACGTGGCTCAGTTCGTCGACATGGGATGTCGGAAGATTCTGGCATTCGAACCAATCCCGTCGCTCGCAAGTCGCCTGGCCGCGCTCTATCCAGACGGTCTGGTGACGGTGCATCAAGTCGCGCTGGCTGAGGCTCCGAGAAAGGCCACGTACTACATCGACACGGAGGTGCTCGCCGAGTCTGGGCTGAAAAGCCGAATAGACAGGCCAGGCCGGGTGACGGAGCAGCTGCTGGTAACGGTCACGACGCTGGACAGCTTCGCCCTCGACATCGTCGATTTCATCAAGATGGACGCCGAGGGCGCAGAGATGCTGGTTCTGCAAGGCGCCGAATCGACGATTGCGCGATGCAGGCCTCTCATTTCGGTCGAATACGGATGGGCCGGTTACCATACCTACGGCCTGCCGAAGGAGTCGATGCTCGATTGGGCCACACGTCACAACTATGCCGTATGCGACCTTTTTGGCGGACAGATAACCCGCGAGCTGTACGATCCCTGCGTTGATCGGTACTACTGGGATTACCTCCTGGTTCCACTCGAAAATCGGACTATGGCTGATCGTCTCGAGTCGAACGGCAGATCCCTCCTCGGCGATCTCAGCAGATTCATCGTAGGTTGAATGGCCGCGCTCGCGGCCCAGCTGAAGGCGCGGCGAGCAGTCCCGAACAGTCCGCGTGCTATAGTCGCGACGGATGTCTACAGACCCTTCAGCAGTAGGCGACACCTCCCTGATTCCTCCCGTCGACATGCTCATCGACGGCTCCTCGTCGGTCGAGCAATTCATCGCGTTTGGCGAGGGGGTGGTCAGTACCTTCTTGATTCCTCGAGCGGGACTGCAGCCCTCGGACGTGTTCTTCGATCTCGGCTGCGGCAACGGCTCCGTGGCCCGGGCACTCACCAGCTACTTGCAGGCGCCGGGGCGGTACGAAGGACTCGACGTCAACGGCGTCAGCGTCAAGTGGCTGCAGGAGCGCTATGCGGGGCGGTCGTCGTTCCGCTTCACGCACGCGAACGTCTTCAACAAGATGTACAACCCGGGCGGCACGGTCACCGCCGCCGAGTACCGCCTCCCGTACGCCGATGGTACGTTCACACAGGCCCTCCTCAAGTCCGTGTTTACCCATATGCACCCGCGCGACGTGCGGCATTACCTGCAGGAGCTCGGCCGCGTTATGCGACCTGGCGGCCGCGCCCTCATCACCTACTTCCTGCTGAACGAGGAATCGCGCGCCTTCGTCGCGAAGGACCTGGACGTGGTGAAGATGCGCATGGAATGGGACGGCGATCCGCTCTGCCGGGTCGCGGATCTCGAGGTGCCGGAACACGCCACGGCCCACGATGAGGCTCGGATGCGCGAGTTCACGAGCGATGCCGGCTTCAGCGTCAGCGAAATCACGTTCGGCAACTGGTGTGGTCGCCCCGGCAACGGCCTGCAGGACGCCATGTTGCTGACGCGGACGTAGCGGTGCGGTCGCCCCTTCAGCGTCGCTGAGCCGGTGAACCTGCACGATCACTTCGCTCGACGCAGCCCCCAGGCCCGCGGCATTGCCCGCACGCGGACATAGTAGCGCCCTGCCGGGACGCCGCTGGCGGCGAACGAGGTCTGCGGGCCGACATCGTTACCCGGGATCAGATCGCGCAACCCGGCCGCCGAACCCACCTCGAGCACGTCGCGTGTGGGCGCCGCACCCTGACGGTCCGGCCATCCACGACAACCGAACCCGTCGGTGCCTCGACTGGCGCAGCGCACGCGGCCGCCTCGGGCCCTCAGGTGCGGTTGACGGGCATCCGATCGGAGGGTATCCTGCGGCCTCTTCCGTGTCCTCGGCCATTCACTTTGCACTGAGGGTGGGCCGAGCGCGTGCCCGACCTATTGAATATGAAACGGCTGGCGCGCCAGGTAGACGCGTATGGGGCGCGTGTGTCCTCGGCAGCGTGCTGTGGATCGGTGTCATCGGACATGCCCAGGGTCAGGCCCGACTCTCCGGATCTGTTCACGATGGAGGTGGCCTTCCCTTGGTCGGTGCGACGGTCACGATCCGAGGAGCCACCGACAGGGTCACGAAGACCGATGCTGAAGGCGAGTTCGACCTCCAGGGCCTTCCCGAAGGAGAGTACGAACTGACTGCCGCCTTCCCTGGTTTCGCACCCACACGCCGAACGGCCCGGCTGGCGTCGGGAAGCGCGTCGATCGTCTCAGTGACGCTCACACCCCTGCTCCTGGAGGGCACCGTCGTCACGGCATCGAAAACGGGTGAAACGGATATGCAGACGACTCCGATCGCCGTGACTGTGTTGAGCGGGGCAGAGCTGAATCGGATGCAGGATCGCACGATCGAGCACATCGCCGGGCGCGCCCCGGCCGTCTCGTTCTCACAGAACGCGGGGCTGGCTCAACTGACGATCCGCGGGATTGGCACCAACGCCGTCTTCGCCGGATCGGATCCGAGTTCGGCCGTGTACGTCGATGGCGTCTACCTGGCCCGGCCGGCGATGGTGCTCGCTGATTTTCGCTGCCTGGGCGATCCCAGCCGATGGAAGAAGACTGCCGACGGCAAGGTGATCGTGAGGTCGCCCCACTCGACAGGCAAAACATCGTGCGCCTGAACGGAAGTCGAAGTCAGAGAACGGGATAGCCGGAGTGAGAGGCAGGGATTCTCGCTAGACTCTTCGTGACTGTAGCTCGTTGCTTTTGAACGTGTTATGGCTGTGTGTTCGGGACGATTTTCGACACGACCTCGTCCATGCAGCGTGAGGGTGGCGGTGCCCTTCATGCCAGCGGTGGGTCGGCTCGTGATCCTCATGATGGGGATCAGCCATGATCTGGAGAAGCTCGGCATAGCCATGGACGCCACCACAGTCCTCGGGCGGACACGGGCCTTCGCCGGCGATACAACGCGGATAGCTGCGGTCGTCATCGGCTGACTCGAAGCCCTCATGCACGAGCACGTGTTGCCAGTCGTCGCCGAAGTCATACGCGTACATCGCGGGCGGGGAGTGCCAGGCCCGCCGGTCGAAGAACTTCGACAGGGGCACTTCCCAGCCAGGCACGACAGGACGATCCTCCGGTCGTCATCGGTGGGAATGCCGATCGACACCACACTCCGCTCCGCCGCGTCGAGCAATCAAAACTCGTGAAGGTGGTAGTCCAGCCAGCCCATCGCATCCTGGATGGCGACGTGCAGGTCCCAGAAGGAGTACCGCTCGGGCACCTGAATGCGGCGCCAGACGAGCGGGTCGGTGCCGGACAGCACGACCAGAAACTGTGCACCAGCTTCGGCCGTGGGGTAGCCCGCTTGCTCGGAATCGCTACGACGTCAGCCACGGGCCCTCCGTTCTTCGCTCTCCAACTCGGCGGCTGTCAGGGCGCCATCTACGGCGTTACGCGCTCTTTGGAAGGGCACGCACTTTCGGCCGATGTCCACGTGCCTTCAGGGCATGCCAGAGGTCCCACTTCGCTTGGAGCGTCAGCCAGATCTCGGCGTCCCAATGCGTCAGGGCTTCGAACAACAGCGCCGTATCCGCACTGACGCCACGACGTCCCCTCACGATGGCGTTGAGGCGCTGAAACGGGATGTTCATCCGCTTGGCGGCTTCGACCTGGGAAACGCCCAACGGCTCGAGGAACTCCTTCAGGAGCATCTCGCCGGGGTGCGTCGGCGGACGATGAGTCGGGAGCATGTCGGTTTCCTCAGTGGTAATCGGTGCACTGCACGTCGAAGGCGTCGCCCCCTTCGAACCGGAACACGATGCGATACTGGTCGTTGACGCGCACGGCGTGCTGCCCGTCGAGATCGCCGGCGAGCGCGTGCCAGCGGTTTCCCGGCGGCACGCGCAGGTCGTCGAGCTTCGTGACGGAATCGATCTGATCCAGCTTGCGGCGGACAATCGGCCACCGGTCCTTCGGAATCCGGCGGGCCGCCTTTGAATTGACGCCGTTCCAGATGTCCCGGGTCGCGTCGTCGGCCAGCGTCCGCATCACCGTCTAGCACTCTAGCACACTTAGCGTGCTACGTCCCCACACGCCCGGCCGGCAGAAACACGCTGACTGCGAGGAGCACAGCCGCCTCGACGGGCCGCGCCCGCGAAAGCTTGCCCGGTCCGCCGGTGAAAGCTCCGTTTGAAAGATTTCGTCCCGAACTCGCGTTCTAATGAACGTGGGGAGTCGATTCTGGAGCGGTGATTGGCTGGGTGTTCGGGACGAAGTCCGCAACTGGCTCATCCGCGTTGCGTGAGGGGTTCATGGCGCCGAACTCGCTCTTCTTCAATCTGAGGTCGCTACCGCTCCCGGACTGCGTAGGTCAGGTGGGTCGCCCGGGGCGTCGGCTCCGCGCGGACCGGCTCCAGGGCCACACGGCCCGCGTCCACCCCCTCGAACAGGCGGATTCCGGAGCCGAACAGCACGGGTGAGAGCGCGATCGTGAACTCGTCGATCAGGCCGGCGTTCACGTACTCCAGGATCGTCGCGCCGCCGCCCGCGACGCGGACGTCGAGGGCGCCGGCGGCCTCGCGGGCCTGGTCGAGCGCGGACTCGATGCCGTCGTTGACGAAATGGAAGGTGGTCCCGCCCGGCCGCTCCCAGGGATCACGCTTCTCGTGCGTCACGACGAAGACCGGCGTGTGGAACGGCGCCTCCTCCGGCCACGCCTGCTCGCCGGCGTCGAACATGCGCTTGCCCATCACGCTCGCGCCAGTGCGCTCGAACGTCTCCCGAACGATGTC